>Ga0247608_10000515_pt1 | contig 61778 bp, 41 predicted proteins | sample 176DNAGHGlowgp2_FD_193490 | JGI IMG/M metagenome (GOLD analysis project Ga0247608, IMG submission 193490) | Sheep rumen microbial communities from Palmerston North, Manawatu-Wanganui, New Zealand - 1766 DNA GHGlow gp2 | ecosystem: Host-associated > Mammals > Digestive system > Stomach > Rumen ... | reverse complement strand
TTACGGGAACCGCCAGGGGCTCATCGGCCGTCACGTGGAAAAGCGTAAGAGTAACGGGCGTGGAGCCGTCCGAAAGGCGTTTTCCGGAGGAGAGCAGGTAGTCTCCTTCCGGCAGGCGGTTGCCGCCCGCGAAACCATAGCGCCGCATCTGCCCCGGGAAGCCCAGGAACACCATCTGCGGCTGTCCGTCCACAATGCGGCTCACAGAGTAGTGGGCGCCATATTCGGGCTCCTCAACGCCCTCCACGGGCTGGTAAGTGAGGGTGACGGGAGCCGAGGGCACATCGGCCTTGTCGTTTTCAAAACGGAGGGCTCCGGTGTTGCGGTCTTTCCGCATGTCCACCCCGAAGGTGCGGGCCAGGGCGATGGAGAGGATGTCCCGCGAGCGGGGGCTGGCCATACGGCTCTTCCACACGCCCACCGGAGACATGGGAATGTCCCAGAAAAGCGGGTCTTCGTCCACGTCTATATTTTGCTCCACCCAATCCAAGATGGCCTGGGCATTGCCCCGGAAGCTCTTCTGAAGCTCCTCGGGCACGTTCTTCAGGAACCAGCCTTTATAGGGTGAGAGGAATTCGCTCTCAATGCGGGGCGCCAGAACGCTTTCGGTGGCGTTGTAGCTGTCCCAAAGGATATCGGCCGATACGTCCGAAAGGTCCTTGCGGCTGAGGGTGCGGAGCAATTCCACCGCGCGCTCCTTGTCCTGCGCCTCCCGGAGGAAGCCCATGATGGTGGCGCCGTTTCCGGCCGACAGCTCCACAAAGCGCTGCGCCGTCTCCGGAAGGGCATACTGCTTCACAAAGGCCTGCGCCTGCTCCTTGGTGGGGAAGGTGGCCATGTAGGCCTTGCGCACGGAATCTTCATAGGCCATACGGCGGTCATTTTCGGCCCGCTGCTCGGGCGTCACTTCCGGCAGGACCACATTCTCCGGCGGAGGAACGATGTCCAACAGCTCCGAGCGGATGGGATTCCCCGCAGGAGAGTCAAGGGTGACGGTCAGGTTCTTGTCAACGCCGAAACGGAGCTTCCCGTAACCGTATTTTCCGTCCTTGGACGCCCATACCAGCATGTCTCCCAGGCCGGCCGAAAGGCTGGTTGTGCCCTTCGCATCCGTATATTTGGCCACGGCCGGGAAGAACTGCGAAGAGTTGTAGATGCAGAAGTTCACGCGGGCGCCCTCCACGGGCTTTCCATCGGCCGATAAAACCTTCACGCTGCCTTTGGCGGCCTTGGCGTAATTCTCTATCAGATTGATTTCCGTATAGCCGGGGGTGCGGAGAACCACTTCCTCCGGGCCGTCGTATTTGCCGAACACCTTGGTATGGGTGAGCATGGCGCGGGAGGCGGGGGCGTTGAACCAGCCCAAGTTCACCACGGGCTCGGGCTCGCAGGCGCCGATAAAGTACCATGTTCCGTCGGCCCAGGCCTCTACCCAGGCGTGGTTGCTCTCGGTATGGGCCCAGCGGGGCGTATAAACCTGGCGGGCCGGGATGCCCACGGAGCGCAGGGCGGCCACGCAGAAGGTGGACTCCTCCCCGCATCGGCCCAGGGCATTCTTGAGGGAAGCCAGGGGGGCGTGGGTGCGCCCGTCGGAAGGCTGGTAGGTCATCTTTTCATGGCACCAGTGGTTCACCTCCAGGATGGCGTCCTTCATGGAAAGCTTCTCCACGCGAGGCTTGAGCTCATCGTAAAACACCAGGCGGGCACTGTCCAGGTCTTCGTTGTTGGTCCTGAGGGGCAGCACAAAGTGACGGAATTCCCGCTCCGGCACTTTCCAGGGCATCTCTTCGCGGGCCTGGAAAGACTTGCGCACGTTGGCCAGGTAGAACTCGGGAGAGTAGTCCGTGACATCGGCCAGGGGCATGTAGGCATAGAGGAACTCCAGAGCCTCTTTCTCACGGGCCGATATGCCCTCGGGCAAGGTCATGAACTGGGCCAGGGCGCCGTCATGGGACTCAAGCCGGGCCTGGTAATCCCGGTGGAACGTGGAGGTGGGACTGCAGGCCGCCAGAAGGCCCCATGCCGCCAAAAGGGATAGTAATCTTTTCATGGAAACGTTTTTAAAAAAAGGCCCCGCGTGCGGGGCCTCTCACTAATCTTCTTCCTGCTCCTGGGCGGCGTATTCGGCCAGCAGTTTGGTCTGGACGTCGGCCGGAACCTGGACGTACTCTGCGAACTTCATCTGGAAGGTGGCGGAGCCGCCGGTGAGGGAGCTCAGGATGGTGGAATAGCGGTAAAGCTCTGCCAGCGGCACGCGGGCGTGCAGCACAGTGAAGCCCTTTTCCATATCCTGGTTCATAATCATACCGCGACGGGTGTTGAGGTCGCTCATGCAGGGACCTACATACTCGTTGGGCGTGAAAATGTCCACGTTGTAGATGGGTTCCAGAATCTTGGGACCGGCGTTGCGGAAGGCCTCCTTGAAGGCGTTGCGGCCGGCGATGATGAAGGCGATTTCCTTGGAGTCTACCGGGTGCATCTTACCGTCGTACACATACACGCGGATGTCACGGGCATAGGAACCGGTGAGCGGGCCTTCCTCCATTTTGCTCTTGATACCCTTGAGGATGGCGGGCATGAAGGAAAGGTCAATGGAGCCGCCCACTACGCAGTTGTAGAATTCCAGCTTACCGCCCCACTCGAGGTCTGTGATTTCCTGGCTCTTGAAGTTGAACACGACGTCTTTGCCGTCAATCTTGAAGGTTTTGGGGGCTTCCTGGCCTTCTACGTAGGGGCAAACCAGCAGATGAACCTCACCGAACTGACCGGCGCCGCCGGACTGTTTCTTGTGGCGGTACTGGGCCGTGGCAATCTTGGTGATGGTTTCACGATAAGGCACCTTGGGAGCATAGAGTTCGATGTTCTGCTTGAACTCATTGTTCATTCTCCACTTCACATAGTTGATATGCTGCTCACCCATACCGGAAAGGATGGTCTGACGCAGTTCCTTGGAGTATTCCACGGTGATGGTGGGGTCCTGAGCCGCAATCTTGTTGAGGGCGTCGCCCACCTTGGCCTCGTCGTTCTTGTCCACGGCCTTCACGGCGCAGCGGTACTTGGCATCCGGGAATACCATGTGCTTGATGGCCTCCACACCATTCTGAGCCAGGGTGACGTCCGTCTTTCCGGCCTTGAGCTTCATGGCGCAGCCGATATCACCGGCGCAGATGGAGGAAACCTTCTCCTTCTTGGAGCCGGCCACGGCGTAGATGGCGCTCAGGCGCTCACCGTTGCCGGTTTCGGGGTTCACCAGGTCTGCGCCCTCGTTGAGGGTGCCGCTCATCACCTTGAAGTAGGACACTTCACCCAGGTGCTGCTCTACAGAGGTCTTGAAGATGAACAGGGCCACGGGGCCGGCAGGGTCGCACTTGAGGGTGCCGCCGTCCACGGTGGGCTCTTCCTTTCCTTCAGGAGAAGGAACCACGTTCACGGTGAATTCCATCAGGCGCTTTACGCCCAGGTCTTCCTTGGCGGCCACGCAGAACACGGGAACGGTCTCTCCCTTCTGCAGGCCCAGGCGCAGACCTTCACGGATTTCGTCGGTGGTCAGCTCCATGGTCTCGAAGAACTTCTCCATGAGCTCGTCGGAGCCTTCGGCCGCCTTTTCCATCAGGGCCGAACGGAGCTCTTCGGCCTCGTCGGCATAAGCGGCAGGGATGTCCAACTCTTCGTTCTTGCGGTTGTAATATTTCATGGTAATCACATCCACAAAGCCTTCCAGGCCTGCACCGGGATTGACCGGGAACTGGCACAGGGCGGCTTTCTTGCCGAACTCCTCATGGATGGCATTGCGGACGCCTTCCCAGTTGGCTTTGTCGTGGTCCAGCTGGTTTACGGCAATCACCATGGGAATGCCGTACTGGTCTGCATAGCGGGCGAAGAGGGTGGTTCCCACCTCAATACCGGCCGTGCCGTTCATGACCATGATGGCGGCATCCACCACCTTGAAGGCGGCAAGGGCACCGCCGGAGAAGTCGTCGGAGCCGGGAGCGTCGATGAAGTTAATCTTGCAGCCGTTGAACTCTGCATACAGCGGAGTGGCGTTGATGGACTTCTGGTTGGTCTGCTCGAACTCGGTGTTGTCCGACACGGTGTTCTTCTCTTCCACGCTGCCGCGGCGGTCAATGACCTTGCCTTCGAAAAGCATGGCCTCGGACAGGGTGGTCTTACCGGAACGCGGGGCGCCGATGAGGACGATGTTGCGGATGTTTTTTGTTGTGTAAGTTTTCATTGTATTATTAATTATTTTTGCAAATTAGCGTCGTAGCCCACAAATATAACGAATTTTTCTTACCTTTGCTCCATATAAACACAGAAAGCGATGAAAAAACTGCTGATAAGCCTTGTGGCTGTTGCCGTCTGCCTCTCGGTATCGGCCAAGAAAAAAGACATACGCTGGGATTTCGGAGCCTATGCCGCCCTCTCCTACAACGCCTCCTTCCCGCTGCCGGAGCGGATGGTCACCAGCGGCCTGGGTCTTGACCTAAGCCTCGCCAACTTGAAATTCTACGCGGCGCCCGGCACCGTCCTTTCCGTGGGTTTCCTGAATTTCATGGCCGATTTCCATTACCTTCGCAAAGGCAGCATGTTCCTGGATAACGGCATAGCGGCCCCCGCCATCCAGGATGCCCGCTCCAAGGCGCATATCGGCGATTTTTCCTTCTGCTTCCCCTTGGGAATTACCCAAAAGTTCAACGGATACTGGGCTGCCAGCCTCTTTGTGGCCCCGGGCGTGGGTTTTTTCAGCTATAACAACGACTATATCGAAGGGGGAACCCATCATCGGGATGCCTTCTACCCCACCACGGGCCGTACGGGCTTCCGCTTAGACATCAAGGCAGCCGTGTGGTACCAGGATATCGGCCTTGTTGTGCGCTACCGCCCCGTGGCATTCCGGACGGCCGAAAACGGAAAAATGCTTCAGACAGTATCTGTCGGCCTGGCCTTCCGCTATTGAAGCCGCATTTGAAACCCTTTCTTGAGCCAGGCCGATTAGAGGCCGGCTGTGATGAGGCGGGCCGGGGACCGCTGGCGGGGCCTGTGTATGCCGCCGCAGTGATTCTGCCGCCGGATTTCCACCATCCCCTCCTCAACGATTCCAAGCAGATGAGCCGGAAGGCCCGCGAAGAGCTTCGGCCCGTCATTGAGCGGGAGGCTGTAGCCTGGGCGGTGGAGGCTGTATCGGCCCGGGAAATTGACACGCTGAATATTCTCTGGGCCTCCGTGACGGGGATGCAGCGGGCGGTGCTGCGGCTGAGCCCGGCTCCGGAATTCCTGCTGATTGACGGAAACAAATTCCGCCCATTCGGCCCGTACGGGTTCAAGGATTACCGGACGGTGGTTCACGGAGATGCCACCTATGCCTCCATTGCCGCCGCTTCCGTGCTGGCCAAAACCTACCGGGACGATTTTATGCGTCAGCTGGCCCGGGAGTTCCCCCAGTATGGCTGGGAGCGCAACATGGGCTACCCCACAGCGGAGCACATTGAGGCCATCCGGAAGTTCGGCTACACCCCTTGGCACCGCAAATCCTTCCATGTGAAAGAGTTGGAACCATCCCTGTTTTAGAATTTTATCCATGCTCACTGCCAATATGAAGATGAATACACGAATAAAAACAAGCCTCCTCATCCTTGCCGTTGCCGTGCTCGCCTCCTGCTCAAAGGGCAAGGGCGGCACGTCTTATGACGGCATCCCCCTTATCATCCTGGATACGGACCTGGTTTCCTCGACCGACGACCTCTTTGCCATGGAGATGCTTTACCGCTACGAGGAAGAAGGAAAGTGCAAGTTACTGGGGATTGTCGTGGACCGTGAAGGGGAGGCCGGCGCCGCCGTCGCGGATGTGATGAATACCTATTTCAACCATGCCGATACGCCGATAGGCCTGGTCCGGAAGGGCATCCCTTCTCCCCGGGTGTGGATTGATTACTCGTCTCTTCCCAGCCTTGCCGATGAGCGGGGAGAGAAGCTTTTCCGGCGCAGCGTCAAGGACTGCCTGGCCCTGCCGGACGGCTGGGAGCTTTACCGCAGGCTCCTTGCATCGGCCCCGGACAACTCCGTCACCATCTGTTCCATCGGATTTGTCACTTCGCTCGCGCAACTGCTGGAATCCGGGCCGGACGGGTACTCGCCCCTCAGCGGCGTGGATCTGGTTCGCAGGAAGGTCCGGAGGATTCAACTGATGGGCGGCGTTTTCGGGGATTCCGTGGAACCGGATTTCAACTTTGCCCAGGGCCTCTCTTTCGCGCAGACTTTTTTCCGGCTCTGGCCGCAGGATGTCGATATCGTTTTTACCCCCATGGAAGCGGGCGACCCTGTCGAATATACCCCTGAACTGGTCCTTGCAGACATATCCTGGACGGATGTCCATCCCATCAAGCAGGTCTATCTCACCTGTGAATGCGACACCGGGCAGAAGATGTGGGACCCGCTGACCGTCATCAACGCCGTGGAAGGAGACCCGCTCTTTACGTTCTCTCCCAGAGGCACGGTGACCTTGTCCGACAAGGCTATTACCACGTTTACGGCGTCTCCCGACGGGAACTGCCGGTACCAGATTGCCGGTGACGCCGCATGGGCGGAAAGCATGCTGGGCAAAATCAGGGCCTGCAACCGCTTGCCAGCCAAGACAGGACTTCAGCCCTGATTTTCCGGGGCCGAAGGGCGGGGGGATTTCCTTCTTTTTATGTATCTTTGTACAAATTCTATATTCATGAAACGTATTTTCGCAATCCTGGCCGGCCTCGCCATCACGGTGAGCGCCATGGCCGACGAAGGAATGTGGCTTCTGCCCCTCCTGAAACAACTTAACGGAAAAGATCTCAAGGCCGCCGGCTGCCGCCTGAGCCCGGACGAGATTTACAGCATCAACAAAACCTCCCTCAAGGACGCCATCGTCCACTTCGGCGGCGGCTGCACGGGAGAGATGATATCGGCCCAGGGCCTGCTGGTGACCAACCATCACTGCGGCTACAGCAGCATCCAGGGCCTGTCCACCGACGAGCACAACTACCTCATGGACGGCTACTGGGCCAAGAACTATGCCGAAGAAATCCCCTGCCCGGGCCTTACGGTGACCTTCCTCGTCTCCATGGAGGACGTGACCGACGCCATTGAAAACAAGGGCGCCAAGGCCGAAGACATCGAAAAGGCCGCCCAGGAAGCCAATCCCGGCTGCCGCGTCACCGTCACCGGCTTCTACAACGACAACGTTCACTACCTCATCGTGTACCGCACCTATACGGACGTGCGCTTCGTGGGCGCCCCTCCGGCATCCATGGGCAAGTTCGGCGGAGAGACCGACAACTGGATGTGGCCCCGCCACACCTGCGACTTCTCCATGTTCCGCGTCTATGCCGGAAAGGACAACCTGCCGGCCGAATACAGCGCGGACAATGTTCCCTACAAGCCCGCCCGCAGCCTTAAAATCGCCACGGGAGGCGTGAAGGAGAACGATTTCGCCATGATCATGGGCTATCCCGGACGCACCCAGCGCTACCAGACGGCCGCCCAACTCAATAACATGATCGAGACCAACCGCATCCGCATCGACGCCCGCACCGTCCGCCAGGACATCATGTGGGAAGCCATGTGCGCCGACCCTTCCGTCCAACTCAAGTATGCCGACAAGTACGCCGGCAGCGCCAACGGCTGGAAGAAGTGGCAGGGCGAGGAACTGGCCTTCCAGAACCTGAACATCATCGGCCGGGAAGAGCAGAAAGAGGCCGCGCTGAAGGCCTGGATCGAAGCCTCGCCGGAGCGCAAGGCCCTGTACGGCACCCCCGTTGAGGACATCGCCGCCTATGTGAAGGCCAACGAGGCCGACAACCGCGCCATCACCCTCCTCTCCGAGGCTCCGCTGCGCATCGAACTCCTGGGCCTGGCCGCCGGGTCGTTCCGCCTGTTCTCCAACGGCATTCCCGAGGGGGCCGACACCACCGCCCTTCTCCTGCAGGCCGTGGATGCCATGAAGGACCAGTACCGCGACTATGTGGAACCGCTGGACCGCAAGGAAGCCGTGGCCCTGCTGGACTTCTACCGGAAGAACGCCAAGCCCGAGGACTTCCTGCAGGGCCTGGACGGGGTTGATTTCACCGCCCTGGACATCCCCGCCTATGTGCAGAAACTCTTCGACAACAGCGTCTTCACCTCCTATGAAAAAGCCCGTGAAGCCGCTTCCAAGGGCCTTTCCGCCTTTGCCGACGACCCCGCCGTGGCGCTCTACAACAGCGCCGTCACCGTGCTGATGAAATACTACCAGAAGGCCTTCTTCTCCAATGACGAGAAGTACGACACCGCCCGCAAGCACTTCGCCGCCGCCCTCATGGAGTGGCAGAAAGGCCAGGCCATGTACCCGGACGCCAACTCCACCATGCGCCTCACCTACGGCAAGGTGCTGCCCTACAGCCCCAAGGACGGCCTCAAGTACCTGCACTTCACCACCGCCAAGGGCCTCCTGGAGAAGGAAGATCCTAATAATCCGGAATTTATCCTGCCGGAAGGCATCAAGAACCTGCTCCTGGCCGGCGACTACGGCCGCTGGGCCGACAAGGACGGCACCCTGCACACCTGCTTTCTCACCAACAACGACATCACCGGCGGCAACTCCGGTTCGCCCGTGCTGGACGCCAAGGGCAACCTCATCGGCCTGGCCTTTGACGGCAACTGGGAAAGCATGAGTTCCGACGTCATGTTCGAACCCGACCTCCAGCGCTGCATCTGCGTGGATATCCGCTACGTCCTCTGGCTGGTGGAGAAATACGGCGGCGCCCACAACATTATCAACGAACTTACGTTCGCCAAATAAAACGGGCCGTGTCCCATCCGCGCCCCGTGGCTTCCGCGGTCTCCGTGGGTGACACTTAAGTTCCTATGGAACAATGCTTTACGTACAATCCTCTGCGCAAAAAGCGCAGAGGATTGTACGTAACATGCTGTGTCACAGCTATTTGGCTGCCACCCGGTGGCGTTGCAATCCTGGCTTTTATTTCGTATTTTTGCGAACCAAAACGCATCCTATGAATCAGAACGAAATACGGCAGTGGCTGCAGGAGGTGCAGCATCCCGGCAAGGAAGACCAGAGCGTCGTGGCGCTGGGTCTGGTGGAAAAGATAGAGATAGAAGAGAATCAAGTGCACGTCACGCTGGCGTTTCCCAAACGGCCGGATCCCCTGAAGAATTACCTGGTGGGCGCCGTCCAGGCCTGTCTGTACCGGCACCTGCCCGGCGGTACGGCCATCGAGGTGGATACCATTGTCAAGGAGCCTGCCAAATCGGCCCCCAAGGGCATCGAGTTCAATTTGGAGCAGTTGCGCGAAGTGAGCCATATCGTCGGCATCGCGTCCGGAAAGGGCGGTGTGGGCAAAAGCACCGTCACGGTGAACCTCGCCGTGGCCCTTGCCCGCCTGGGCTATCGCGTGGGTGTGGCCGATGCCGACGTTTACGGCCCCTCCATCCCCACCATGACAGGCACCGAAGGGGTGACCATCGAGATGGAAGGCGAGGACGAAAACACCAACCTGTTCATCCCCGTGGAAAAATACGGCGTCAAATGGCTCTCCGTGGGCCACGTTTCCCAGGCCGGCCAGGCCCTGATCTGGCGCGGGCCGATGGCCTCCACCGCCCTCAAGCAGATTATCCTGCAAACCGCCTGGGGGCCGCTGGACTTCCTTCTGATCGACATGCCTCCGGGAACCGGCGACATCCATATCTCCCTCATCGGCGACGTGCCCATGAGCGGAGCCGTCATCGTGACCACCCCGCAGACGGTGGCCCTGGCCGATGTCCTCCGTGGGGTGAACATGTTCCGGAATCCGCAAGTGCAGAAGCCCATCTTCGGCCTGGTGGAAAACATGTCCTGGTTCACCCCGGCGGCCCATCCCGAGGAGAAATACTACCTGTTCGGCAAGGACGGCGGCGCCCGGATGGCGGCCAACCTGGACATCCCCTTCCTGGGGCAGATTCCCCTGGTGCAGGACATCCGCGAAGGGGCCGACGACGGCGCCCCCGTGGCCCTTTTGGACCGTCCGGACAGCCAAGCCTTCCTGGACCTGGCCCAAAAACTCCTCAACACCGTCATGGGTGGCTGCTAAGAACCTGTCTCACAGCACTTTACGTACAATCCTCTGCGCTTTTTGCGCAGAGGATTGTACGTAAACGACTATGTCTCAGCGAGTTGGCGGCCACCCGCAGGCGGGCTTTACTCTTCGAAAAAGCGGGAGGTGTTGATGGTTGTGAAGTAACTGGCGCCGTTTCCGTCGGTGGTGAGGAACACAATCCGGTCGCCTTCCAGGAAAGTGATCAGGTCCATTTGATATGCGCCCGCAGCAGTGTACGTGCCATACTGTACGCTGTGGGTGGAATGGTTATAAATCGTCATCCTGCCCTCTTTCCACAGGACGCTGTAGGTGCAGAGGTCGTCCCCGAACAAATCGCCATAGCAGAAATCGTTTGCCGAACTGCGGAACTCATAATTCACGAAGGCGGGGGTATAAGTGTCGTTCACATAGTCCTGTACCACCATCGAGTAGGGGTAGCAGTGCAGCATGAGGTCTTTCTCCCGGTGTGTCTTCTGGTCCAGGATGTTGCCGCCGGCATACTCTTCTTCGGGGGTGTTGGCGTCCAGCCGTACGGCAAACGAGGACAGCGACTTGTCGCGGCTGTCAACTACGCGGAGGACATTGCTGTAAAAATAGCGGCCGATGATTTTGGAACGGCTGTGATCCAGCAGCGCATCATAGAAGGTGTATTCGTCGAACGAATTGCCGAATTCTTCCTCCAGCGGCGTATGTTCCACCCGGTCGTCGTTGCGGCTGTCGAGATAGAACCAGCGGAATGTCCCTCTTTCATTGGTGGTAATGATAATGCCGAAGCCGTTGTCGGCAAGCAGTACGTTGGAGATGGTATTGCAAGGGAATTGGGGATGGTCCAGGCTGTCCGTATTTTTCGAAATGACTTTCAGGACGGCACCGGTTTCGGCATCCAGCACCTTCAGGACGCCGTCCCCCACCACATACAGGCGTCCGTTGTAGCGGTTGTAGGCAATCTTTTCCGGCAACCAGTTCACATCGAACGACTTGCGTACCTCAAAGGTGCGGGCGTCCAACTGGTAGATCCGTTTGGGCAGGTCGGTGCAGACCCACAGGGTCGATTCATCTTCGCCGAACGTCCAGTGCCGGAAGCAGCCTTCAAGGGAAACCTTTCCGTCGTAAAGCGGAACGACCACCGTCTCATCGAACGTCACGCCGTCGCCCTGGGCCGATTCCACCACCACATGGTCCAGGATTCGGTCGGCCCCCAATTTGACCATATTATAGGGGATATCGATGCTGACGGTATAGTCATCGACAACGTGCATATCCAGTTCCGTGAGGGAGGAAAGCCAAGTCCGGACCGGCCGCACTTTCCGGGAAAAACTTGCCCGCACAACCGCCGGAGCCTTGCTGTGCACGGCCAGGTTGGGCACCGTCACTTCCGTCCCGGTGAGCCGGATGGGCAGGTGATAGAGGACGGGGATGGTGATGGGGGCGGCCCGGGAGAGGATGGAAAATTCGGCCGATACAAGGTCTTCCGCATCCTGCTCCTTGGGAAAATCCCAATAGACATGGACGGTGCCGTCGCCTTTGCCCTCCGTGGGCGAAAACGACAGCGCTTCGGACGCCGATTCTACCCGCCATTCTGTATTGGACTCAATTTGCAGGGTGGCTGTGGCCCCTCTTACCTTCGTATCAATTTGTTCCGTGTCCACCCTCAGGTACGGCGGATTGTCCGTAAGCCGGATGATCAGGGGGCTGTCTTCCCGGCCCGCCAGGTTCACCTGTTGGGAGAACGGCTGATAGTAATCGGCCGAAACCGTCACGGAAATGCGCTGCTTTTTGAGGCCCGGAAAGACGCATTTTCCGTCCTGGTCTGTCTGTTTCTGATCCCGGTCCACCGTTACCACGGCCCCCGCGACGGGCTTGGAGGAAGCGTCCATGACCTGTACGGTAAGGTCGCAAGACCACGCTTCCGGCTCCTGTTCCTTGCAGGAAAGAAGCGAAAGGCCCGACAGAACCGTGACAAGGGCTGTCTTTATGAGCGAGGCGGTACGCATCGGGAGGGGCTGATAAAAGGAAGGATCAAGGCCAGCAGCAGCACCAGCAGCAGGCCGATGGAGGCGATGCGGGAGAAGGTGGCGCCGATGCGGTAACTGTCCGGCAGGAAGGTCATCACCACCTCGTGCTCGCCGGAGGGGAGAAGGGCCGCACGGAGGGTCCAGTCGGCCCGGAAGAGATCCAGGGGCTGCCCGTCCACGGACGCATGCCAGCCGTTGGGATAGTAGATTTCACTGAAAACCGCCAGGCGGTCTCCGGAGGCCGAATACCGGTAGTGCAACTCGTTGGGCGCATAGGAAGTCATCTCTATGTGGTCTTCGGAGCCGGACAGACTCTTCGCTTCGCTCAGCGTGACAGGAGTGGTTACCACAGCCTGGTGCCGCAGGTCCACAGCCCCCAGAAGGGCGATTTCCTCGTCGGGGTTGGCGGCTACGGCCACGCTGTCCACAAACCAGGCGGCGCCAAGGGCGGCATCGTTCACCAGCGGCGGATAAGAGCCGTCCAGCACCACGTATCGGGTGTTCAGGGCGTTGAGGACCGGTGTGTTGGAAGCCATCCAGGCCTCCACCTCCTCCAACTGGCCGACCTCGTTCAACTGCTTGTACAGGCCGTTGATTTCGCCGGTCAGGTAGTGCTCGATGAGGTCCTGGTAGCGCTGCAGTTTGGCCGGAGAGTAGCCGCCCACCGTCTTGTGGTGGAAGGACGCCGTGGAGGAGTTGAAAACGTTCACCGTGAGGTCCAGGACGCGGTACTGCGGGTCCTTGTCGGCCTTGATTATCTGATCGACAGGGCGCTCGGCGAAGGGTTTCCCGAAGTCCTTGGGCGTGGTGAAGTGGTCGGCGTTGAGGTAGCGCTTGCCCGTGACGAAGAGGTTGGCTGCGCTGAGGAGGCAGATGACGACGGCGGCCACCCACTTGCGGCCGAATCCGGCGAACTCCTTCGCATGCTCCGTCTGTCCCTTCGGCAGATAGGCCCAGAGCAACAGGAGGGCGCTTGCGGCGATGAGGGCGAAGGACAGGAGGGCATCGGCCCGGAAGAGGGCGATGCGGTCCTGCACCAGGGCCTCCACCAGGACATCCTGCATGCCGGCGTCGGCGGCGCTTTCGAAGTTGCCGAACAGACCCGGCATCAGCCAGCACAGCAGCGAGAAGCCGCCCGTGATGCCGAAAGCCCACCAGAAGGCCTTCATGAAGCGTTTTTTGTCGTACTCGCCCCGAACGATGCGGTCCAGGGTCATAAAGCCCAGCATCGGCAGGGTCACTTGCAGCACCACCAGCGCCATGGACACCGTACGGAACTTGTTATACAATGGCAGAACCTTGAAACAGAAGGCGGTAAAAGCCATGAAATGATTGCCTACGGCCATGAGCACAGCCAGCACCGTCGCTGCCGCCAGCCACCATTTCTCGCGCCCCCGGTACAGGCCCAGTCCCAGCACGAAGAGGAACAGCGTAATGGCGCCCATGTACATCGGCCCGGCGGTAAACGGCTGCGGCCCCCAGTACATCGGAAGCTGCTTGGCCGTCTCCCTGAGGTTTTTCTGCCCCGCCTGGCGCAGCAGTTTGATGGTGGCCGATTTCTCCGGATTCACCGCCCCGGCCGATGCGCCTCCGTTGAAATTGGGAATCATCAGGTTGGGCAGTTCTTCCCAGCCGTAACTCCAGGAGGTGGCGTAGTCCAGGTCCAGCCCCTTGGCGTTCGCCCCGTCCTGGGACAGTTCGGACCCGCCGCGCATGGTCTGGGGCGTATATTCGGCCAGCGGCAGCAGTTTGTTCACATTGGTGGCGATGCCGGCGCTTCCCAGCACCAGCAGCAGGAGCGAAGCCGTCAGGAAGGGCTTCCAAGCCTTGGTCCGGATGGTGTGAATGAGTTCCACCAGCGCATACAGCAGCACCACAAGGGCCAGGTAGTAGGTGATTTGCTGATGGTTGGCCTTGATCTGCATGCTCAGCGCCAGGCCGAAAAGCGCCGCTCCCAGCAGCACAGATGGCCAGTTAAAGGGCTTTGCCTGCCCTTTTGCCGCCCGGTACGTGTACACCAAAGCCGCCAGCACCCAGGGCATGAAAGCGATGGCCTGCATCTTGGTGTTGTGCCCCACCTGGATAATCTGGAAATTGTAACTGCAGAAGGCGACGGCCACGGCGCCGCCCATGGCGACAGTCCAGTTCACCCCCAGCGCCAGGAACAGCAGAAAGGCCCCCAGCAGCGTGATGAACAGGTAAGTGGCCGGTCGCTTGCCGGTGAGGAGAACATCGTAAATCCACTGGGTGTAATCCCCTTTGTTCTGCGTGGAAATGGCCGTGGTGGGCATTCCTCCGAACATGGCATCGGTCCAGTAGGTGGGGTTGTCCGGGTGGGCCTTGTTCCACTCGGTCATCTCGTGCGACATGCCTACATAGCCGGAGATGTCGCTTTGGTTCACGATTTTTCCATCCAGCACCTGCGGCACAAAACCGTAACTCAGCGCCAGGAACAGGGCAATGGCGCCCAGGCCGATGGCGATATTCTTCACGATACTTTTCATTCTGTCATCTTGTGGTGCTGCTATCGTCCCGAAAACGGGGACGTTAACGGCATTTTAAGGTTTTTTTGCTTCTGTCGTCCCATTCTTTGGGACGATGGCGACACTTTCCAACAGTTGGGCCAGGGCATGGGCCGTGGCGCGGCGGGAATAAGGGCCGATTTCCCCGGACGTGGCCGGAACACCCCCGGAGAGGTGCTGCTTCCAGGCTTCGGCCAGGAAGGCGCGGATGCCGTCGACATCGGCCCAGTCAAACGTGGAACCGGCAGCGGTGGACGTGAGCACGCGCGCCATGGCGCCGTCGGCCTGGCCGATGCCCAGCACGGGCCGCCGGGCCGCCAGGTACTCGAAGAGTTTCCCCGGCAGGATGGGTCGGTACTGGGGGTCGTTCCTGAGGGGCAGCAGCAGCACCGAGGCACTCCGCTGCTCGCGGACGGCCGCACCATGCGGGCAGTAGCCCAGCGAGATCACGTTGTCGATAAGCCTGTTGGCATTGATGGCCTCCAGCACCTCCCGGTCCACTTTTCCGCAGAGGCGGATGCGCAGGGCGGCCCGCAGCCGCGGATCCTTGGCCGCCATCTCTCCGAGGACTTTCCAGAGCGTGAGGGGATTGCCGTCGGCCGCAAACAGGCCCGTGTGTACCAGGTTGAAATTCCCGTCCGGGGCCGGGGCCGCTCCGGCGAAGTCTTCCTCGTCGTAGCCGTTGGTGATATCGGCCACCGGAGTGCGGGTCTGGGCCTGGAACTCCTCCTGCATGAGGGGAGTGCAGGCGAGGACGGCCGAACTTTCGTCCAGGACGGACTGCTCCATCGCCCGGAGCCGCTTCCAGGATAAGGCACTCATGGGCAGGTGTTTCAGGTAATACATCCGGCTCCACGGGTCGCGGAAATCCGGCACCCACGGAATGCCCAGTTTCCGGTGAAGTTTCCGGCCGATCAGGTGTACCGAGTGCGGCGGCCCGGTGGTGACAATGGCATCCACCGGATGCTCATTCAGGTATTTCCGGAGGCGTTTCACGGAAGGCTGCACCCAGCCCACGCGCGGGTCCGGTACGAAGAGGTTGGCGCGGATCCAGAGGCTCAGACGCTGCTTGAAGGTCTTGGGGCCGGAAGAGATTTCCGTCACTTCGGTGCTTTTGGCGCCGGTGAGCCGCCGGTAAGCGGCATAGGGCTCCCAGATGGGGCCGCGAAGCACTTCCACATCGGAGGGGACTTCCTTCTCGAAAGAAGGGTCCAGCGAAGGGTAGTCTGCGTTTTCCGGGGCCCAGACCACCGGCTCCCAACCCTCGGCGGGGAGGTATTTCACAAACTTCACCCAGCGCTGTACGCCCGACCCCCCGGACGGGGGCCAGTAATAGGCTATGACCAACACGCGTTTCATAGCCCCAATTCCTCTTTCATTCCCCGCAGGAGGTCGAAGGCCTGGAGGGGTGTCATGTTGTTGATGTCGGCCTGGCGGAGACGGTCCCTCAAGGATTCCAGCAGCGGGTCGTCCAATTGGAACAGGGACAATTGAAGGCTGCCGTCCTTCTCTACACGGCCCTCTTTCACATTGTGCGGCTTCACGGGGGTGAGTGCCCCGACGGCGTCCAGTTTCTCGCTGTTTTCCAGGGCCTTCAAGGTGCGCTCGGCGCTTTCCAGCACCGGCCCCGGCATGCCGGCCATACGGGCCACATGGATACCGAAACTGTGCGCCGTGCCGCCTTCCTTGATTTTGCGGAGGAAAATCACCTCCCGGCCCACCTCCTTCACCGTCACGTGGAAGTTCTTCACGCGCGGGAACAGGCCTTCGAGGTCGTTCAGTTCGTGGTAGTGCGTGGCAAAGAGCGTCTTGGCACCCTTGCCGTACTCGTGGATGTATTCCACGATGCCCCGGGCGATGGACATGCCGTCGTAGGTGGAGGTTCCCCGGCCGATCTCGTCGAGAAGCACCAGCGATCGGCTGCTTAAATTATTGAGAATCATGGACGTCTCCAGCATCTCCACCATGAAGGTGGATTCTCCGCGGGAGATGTTGTCCGTGGCGCCCACGCGGGTGAACAGTTTGTCGAACCAGCCGATATGGGCCTCGGCCGCCGGCACGAAGGAGCCGCACTGGGCCATCAGGACGATGAGGGCGGTCTGCCGCAGGAGGGCGCTCTTACCGGCCATGTTGGGACCGGTGAGGATGATGATCTGCTGCTTCCGGTCGTCCAGATAGACGTCGTTGGGAACATATTCCTCTCCCGGCGGCATCAGGGTTTCGATGACCGGGTGCCGGCCCTCTCGGATGTCCAGCGCCTTGCCGCCGTTCATGTCCGGGCGGCAGTAATGGCGCGCGGCGGCCTGCTCGGCAAAACCGGAGAGCACGTCCAGCTTCGCCAGGATGCGGCTGTTGCACTGGATGTCGGGAATCTGCTGCTGGATGCGGGCGACGAGTTCCCCGTACAGGCGGGTTTCGATGGAATAGATGCGGTCTTCGGCCGTGAGAATCTTTTCCTCGTATTGTTTGAGTTCTTCGGTGATGTAGCGCTCGGCGTTTACCAGGGTCTGTTTCCGGATCCATTCCGGCGGCACCTGGTCCCGGTAGGTGTTGCGCACCTCGATATAGTAGCCGAAGACATTGTTGTAGGCGATTTTGAGCGAGGCGATCCCCGTGCGCTCGGCCTCCCGCTGCTGCATTTGCAGAAGGTAGTCCTTGCCGCCGGCGCTGAGGGCCCTCAGTTCGTCCAGTTCGGCGTCCACCCCTTCCGCAATCACCGGTCCCTTGCCGATCTGGATGGCCGGCTCCGGGTCCATGACGCGGACGATTTCCTGCAGCAGGCGGTCGCAGTTGCGAAGGCCCTTGAGCAGTTTGGAAATGGCCTCGGAGCCCTGCAGCCGGTCTTTGATGGGCCCCGAAAGGGCCAGCCCCCGGGAAAGTTGCATCACCTCGCGCGGGAAAGCCTTGCCGGTGGCAATCCGGCCCAGGATGCGCTCCATGTCTCCGATTTTCCCGAGGTCCGTCTGCGTCTGCTGCAGCAGATCGGGATTATCGAGGAAGTACTGGACCACGTCATAGCGGGCGTTCAGTTCCTTGAGGTCCAGGATGGGCATGGCCAGCCAACTGCGGAGCATGCGGGCGCCCATGGGGCTGGAGCACTTGTCCAGCGTCTGCACCAGCGAAACGCCATCGGCCCCGGCGGCGCTTTGGAAAACTTCCAGGTTGCGGAGGGTGAAACGGTCCATCCACACGAACTTTGCCTCATCGATGCGGCCGATGCTGCAGATGTTCTTGAGGCCCACGTGCTGCGTCTGCTCCAGATACACCAGCAGGGCGCCGGCGCTGCAGATACCCAGCGGATAGGGGTCGATGGCGAAGCCTTTGAGGCTGTCCACCTGCAGTTGGCGCTTGAGGCGCTCCACGGCGGCATCGTATACAAAGGCCCACTCGTCGATGGAGGTGGTGTAAAAGTCTCCGAAACGCTCCCGGAGCCCTTTTTCATACCCCCGCTGCACCACCAGTTCCTTGGGCTTGAGCGATCCCAGCAGGGTGCCCACGTAATCCAGCGTTCCCTGGGCCACCTGAAACTGCCCGGTGGAGACGTCCAGGAAAGCGGCGCCGCAGCGGTCCTTTTCCACCGTGAGGCCGCAGAGGTAGTTGTTTTCTTTCTGCTCCAGCATGCCCTCGCCGAAGGAAATGCCCGGCGTAACGATTTCGGTGACGCCGCGCTTGACCAGTTTTTTGGTGAGTTTGGGGTCTTCCAGTTGGTCGCAGACGGCCACCTTGAAGCCGGCGCGGATGAGTTTGGTCAGGTATCCCTCGATGGCGTGATGCGGGAAGCCCGCCATAGGGATGGGCCCCTTGTCTCCGTTGGATTTCTTGGTGAGGACCAGTCCCAGCACGCGGGAGGCCGTCACGGCGTCGTCCGAATAACTTTCATAAAAATCCCCCACCCGGTAAAGCAGCAGGGCTTCCGGATGTTGCGCCTTCACCTCGAAAAACTGTTTGATGAGGGGAGTATCTTCCGCAATTTTCGCCATACGGCAAAGTTAATCATTTTCCCGAAACGCGGCAAGGCAAACACGTGCCCCGCTCACAGAAAGAGGTTGGTGAGAAAGATGACCGCAATGCCGACGGGGGCCAGGTAGCGCATGAGGAAATACAGCAGGGGGAAGAGGCGGCGGTTGCACTTGCCCGAGCACGTGAGTTCGTCGCGGACATCGGCCTTGGACATTTTCCAGCCCGCGAAAAGGGTGAAAAGAAACCCGCCGAACGGCATGAGCCAGTTGGTGCAGAACTTGTCCAGGAAATCAAACAGTCCCAGCCCCAGGATTTTGACCCCGGACATCGGGCCGAAGGACAGCGAGCATAGCACGCCCAGCGCCCAGGTGCCGAGTGCCAGCACAAGGGTGCTCCGGCGCCGACTCCAGCCCTTTTCTTCCACCAGGTAGGCGACCCCTACTTCCAGGAGGGAGATGGACGAGGTGAGGGCTGCGATGAGGATGCTGAAAAAGAACAGGACCGATACCACGGTGCCGGCCCATCCCATCCGGCTGAAGACATACGGCAGGGTGTCAAACACCAGGCCGGCGCCTTCCTCCGGCTGAATGCCGGCGGCAAAGACGGCGGGCATCACCGCAAAGCCGGCCAGCAGGGCGAACAGCAGGTCGAAAAGGGCCGTGCAGTTGCCCGAATACACGATATTCTCCTCTTTCCGCATGTAGGAGGCATAGGTGAGGATGGTTCCCACGCCCAGCGACAGGGAGAAGAAAGCCTGCCCCATGGCAGTGGCCGCTACCTGCGCATTAATCTTGGAGAAATCGGGCTTCACCATGTATTCCACGCCCTTCCATGCTCCGGGCAGCGTGAGCCCGTAGATGACGATGACCACAATCAGCAGAAACAGCATCGGCATGGTGATTTTGGTGAACTTCTCGATGCCTTTCGTGACGCCCATAAGGATGATGCCGGCGGTGAGGGCCATGAAAACGGTATGGGTGACCACAGGCTCCCAGGTGGAGGAAATGAAGGAGCCGAAAATCCCGGAAGTGTCTCCCGTGAAGCGGACGGCGCAGGCTTTTGCGAAGTAGTCCACCGACCAGCCGCCGACCACGCTGTAATAACTCAACAGCAGGACCGGCGTGCACACGGTGACCAGCCCCAGCCATTTCCAGCGGGTGCCGGGAGCCAGTTTCTGCATGGCCCCGAACGTATTGCTGCCGCTTCGTCGGCCGATGACGGCCTCGGCCATGAAGATGGGCATGGCCAGCAGGGCGCATGCTGCGATATAGACCAATACAAAGGCCGCTCCGCCATTCTGGCCCACCAGATAGGGGAATCGCCAGATATTTCCAAGGCCGATGGCGCTTCCCGCCATGGCCATAATCACGCCCAGACGGCTGCCGAAATTTTCTCTTTTCTGCATATCGTTCGAATACACATCCCTGTTTGCAAAGATAGCGATTTCTTCTTATTTTTGTAGTATGCAACAGTACCTGGACCTTTTAACACATATCCGGGAGCACGGCGTCATGAAGCAGGACCGCACCGGGACGGGCACGCAGAGCGTGTTCGGCTATCAGATGCGCTTCAATCTGGCCGATGGCTTTCCCCTCCTCACCACCAAGAAGGTGCACCTCAAGTCCATCATCTATGAACTCCTCTGGTTCATCGCCGGAGACACCAACGTGAAGTACCTGCAGGACCACGGCGTCACCATCTGGGACGAGTGGGCCGGCCCGGACGGGGAACTGGGCCCGGTGTACGGCCACCAGTGGCGCTCCTGGCCCGCTCCGGACGGCCGCAGCATAGACCAGCTTTCGCAGGTGATCGAAACCATCCGGCGCAATCCCGACTCCCGCCGCATGCTGGTGACCGCCTGGAACCCCGGCGAGGTGGACCGGATGGCCCTTCCTCCCTGCCACTGCCTGTTCCAGTTCTATGTAGCGGAAGGAAAACTCTCCTGCCAACTGTACCAGCGCAGCGCCGACGTGTTCCTGGGTGTTCCGTTCAACATCGCTTCGTATGCGCTGCTTACGCTCATGATCGCGCAGGTGTGCGGCCTGCAGCCCGGAGAATTCATCCACACCACCGGTGACACCCATATCTATCAGAACCATTTCGAGCAGGTGGCCCTGCAACTTTCCCGGCAGCCGCGGAAACTGCCCGTGATGAAACTCAACCCTGAGGTGAAGTCCGTCTTCGACTTCACCTACGAAGATTTCACCCTGGAAGGGTATGATCCCTGGCCCGCCATCAAGGCGTCGGTCGCGGTGTAGGCACTTTTTTTGTCATTCTGAACGAAGTGATTTTGTCATTCTGAACGAAGTGAAGAATCTTATGGAGAAATGTTTGATCGTCGCCGTGGCCGACAATTGGGGCATCGGCATTAACAACCAACTTCCGTGGCACATCGCGGAAGACCTTAAATACTTCAAAAACACCACCAAAGGCTTCCCAGTCATCATGGGACGCACCACGTACTTCTCGCTGCCTTTCCGCCCCCTCAAAGGCCGCAAGAACATTGTGCTGAACCTGGGTGGGGACCCGATTCCGGACGTAACCTGCGTTTACTCCTTCGACGAGGCCTACAAAGAAGCCGAAGCCACCGGTGCTGAAAAGTGCTTTATCATGGGCGGCGCTTCCGTGTATCGTGCCGCCATGCCGGACATGGACAAACTCTACATCACCCACGTGCACACCGTCCTGGACGATGCCGACGTCTTCTTCCCGGAAATCGACCCCGCCGTCTGGGAGCGCGAAAGCACCTCCGAAACCCACACCGATCCCGAAACAGGCTTTACTTTTGAATTTGTCATTTACCGCAAAAAACAACGGCTTGCCTGACCTCGGAGCCTGTCCCGTCGGCGCCCGTGCACGAAAAGGGCCGATTTGGTGCACGAGGGCCGGTTTTCGGCGGGGTTGTGCACGAAAAGGGGTGTTTTGGTGCACGAGCGGTGGTTTTGCCCCGTCTCTTGTTAAAGAAAGTTTTACCTTTGTAAAGAAAGATTTATTGATATGGCTATTACCAAAGAATTATGGGGCACTTCGCCCGACGGGAAGGAAATCTTCCTCTATACCCTCAAGAACGCTTCCGGCGCCTATGTGAAACTATGCAGCGTGGGGGCGGGCATCGTCTCCATCGTGGTCCCGGACCGGGACGGCAAGTTGGAAGACGTCGTGATCGGCTATAAGAATGCCAACGATTATTTTGCCGACGGCCCCTGCTCCGGCAAGGTGCCCGGCCGATTCGCCAACCGCATCGCCAAGGGCAAGTTCACCCTGGACGGGGTGGAATACACGCTGCCCGTCAACAACGGCCCCAACCACCTGCACGGCGGTCCCGAGGGCTTCCAGAACCAGGTTTGGGAAAGCCGTGTGGAGGGCGATTCCGTGGAGTTCCTCTACTATTCGGCCGACGGAGAGGCCGGCTACCCCGGCAACCTGAAGGCCGTGGCCCATTACACTTGGGGAGAGGACAATTCCCTCAAACTCATCCTTACGGCCCAGACCGACAAGCCCACTGTGGTGAACCTCACCAACCACGTCTATTTCAACCTGGACGGAGAGGCCTCCGGCAGCGTTCTGGACCACAAACTGGAACTCAACGCCTCGCAGTGGCTTCCCACCGACGAAACCCTTATCCCGCAGGGAGAACCGCAGGACGTGGCCGGCACCCCCATGGACTTCGTGGAGGCCAAGCCCATCGGCCGGGACATCCAGGCCGATTTCCCCGCCCTCAAGTACGGCAAGGGCTATGACAACTGCTACCTGATTGACGGCGCCCTGCCCGGCCAGTTGAGCACGGCGGCGGAACTCTGGGCAGCCCGCAGCGGCCGCCATCTGGAGGTCCTTACCACCCAGCCGGCCGTGCAAATCTATACGGGAAACTGGCTCAAGGGCTGCCCGGAAGGCAAATCCGGCCACGCCTACGAGGATTACGACGCCGTGGCCATCGAGTGTCAGCACTGCCCCGACTCCCCCAACCGGCCCGATTTCCCCACCACCGTCCTCCGTCCCGGAGAGGTGCTGGAAGAGGCCATCATCTGGGCCTTCGACGCCCGTTAAAAATCCATTCCCAGAATCAGTTCCACGGACCAGGGTTTTTCCTGGTCCATGTTTTTATACCAGGACCCGCCCAGGTAGGACAGCGATATGCCCAGCGAGGCGTCGAAGGGGAGGATGAGTTTGGCCATCTCGGCCGTGAAATCGGCCCCGGCGCTCCACAGGTTGCCGCCGGAGAAGCCGGTGAAGTCCCCGTGCGGAGTGAGGACGAAGTTCTTGATGTAGGCGATACCGGGGATGTTGATGTCTCCCACGTAGATGGGGATGGCATAGTCGGCCGTCAACTTCCACTGGAAAGGATGGGCCTGGGCAAAGGCCGGTCCCGCTTCGGGGGCGAATCCGCGCGGCAGGGTGTTCGCGCTCAGTTCCCCGAAATACGGCCCCGAGGGCCTGATCTGCTGCTGGACCGTGCCCGTGAGGCGCAGGCCCTGGGTTCTCCAGAGGCCCGGAAGATAGCCGTACACATAGGCATACAGGTTGGGGGTGAACTCCCGGGTGAGGCCGGGCCGGAGGCTGGCCCCCACTTCCGCGCCGATGCCCAGCCGGGGATAAATCTGGCTGTCGCCCTTGGAAAGGATGGCATAGCCGCGGACCGATGCCTTGAGGCGCTGCGTGAACACCCGGGCGTCGGTGCCGGTCTCGCCGGAAAGGCGCCAGCGGGTTTTCATGCCCTGGGGAAAGCGGGACAGTTTCCAGACGACCGGATCGGTGGCCAGGCTGTTGTTGGAGAAGGTGTAACCAAATTGCGGGACAAAGCCGTAATTAACGCCGAAACGCTTGAAACTTAACGGGATATAGGCCCGGATGGAGGCTTCTACAAAGGGGTCTTTCCGCAGGAAGGAGCCCATGGTCCGGTTCACAATGAGCGTCTGGTCATAGGCATTCAGGAAATACTGGCGGGCGCGGCGGTCTCCTACATCCACGCTGGCTTCAAAGACGGGGAAAAGGCCGGTATAGACCAGTCGGGCATGGAACGCGTTGCGCCAGTTCTCCGGGTTGTCCGGACTGCGGTGCAGGCCGTATCCCACCATGCCGGAAACGGTGCCCAGCGTGTTCTGGAAAAAGCCGCTGAGGCCCAGGGAGGCCGTTTCATAGGAGAAGTCCATGCTACCTTCCTTCACGGCGTCGTAGTTCACATAAAACGGCAGCCAGGAGTGCAGGCGCAGGGGATGCAGGAACTTATAGTAGCGTTTGGGGGCGCTCATGGGAACGGCCGAAGAAAGGTCCGGCAAGGATCCCAGCGCCTGTTCCTGCTCACGGAGTTTGTCGGCCAGGAAATAGGAGTGGACGTCGGCGTAGGATACCTCGCGGGGGCGGAGGCTGTCCAGCGGGGTGCGGTACAGCATCATTCCCCCGAGCGTCTGGGCCGCCGTGTAGAGGAAGCGGTCGTCCGAGGCGGGGTCCGTGCAGCCGTAGCGGGTGGAGGTCACCTGTAGCAGGCGGTTCCCGGCCGGGTAGTACTGATAGTACTCGTTGACGCCCGTCCGGTCCGACACCCATTCCACGCAGCCGTCCCCGTTGCCCATGTTCACCACTTTCTGGATGGAGGGGGCCAGCACCTCTTCCCAGACGCCTTCCGGCGTAATCCGGTAGATGCCGTATCCTCCGGCCGATATGCCGGACAGATAGACAGTGCTCTCCAGCCAGGCGAATTCCGAGGCCTGGATTCCGTCGGGAACGCGCGTGCGCCGGACGGCGGAGCCATCCTCCGTCGAGAGCAGCGTCACATGGTTTTCCCCGCTCGGAAGGAGTTCGCATACGGCCAGGAGGCGCCCGTCCGGAGAAGGCTGGGGATTGTAATAATAGTGTCCCGCGACCAGTTCACGGGGCTTTCCGGAGGCGATGTCATAATAGCAGACGGCCGATGCGCCGGCCAGTTTCCACCGGGCGTCCAGTCTTTTTTCCGCCCAGTAGATCCGGTTTTTGTTCCCTTCATAGAAAAGGGATATCTCGGTGGAGGCAAAGTCCATCAGGTGCTTGACTTTTCCGTCCCGGATGGCGACCAGTTCGGCCGGGTGGAGGGAACCCTTCCGGAGCACGTAGAGGGTTCCGTCATCCGCCATCTGGGCCGAAGAATAATCGACCGGGAACGATTCCGAGCGGGAGATCTGTTCCATGGGCTGGAACGGGGCGCGGGCTTCGGCCTCGGCCCGCCAATGGGCGTTCACCGTATCCAGGATGGCGCGGAAAGTGGCGTTGTACGGCTGTCCGCCGGTGTTTTTCTTCACCGTGCTGCGGAAGGCCGACGACAGCAGCCAGGGCTTCCGGCGGCCGTTATCGGCCGTTTCCTGCATGATGAAAGGATTGCCGGTGAGGTAGCGGGCGCCGGCAACGGCCAGATAGCCCACCGTGTAATAGTCCGGCGTCAGGTGCTTGTAAGAGCCGTAGCGCCAGCGGAACCAGTTGCGGTAATCTCCCTGGTCCAGGGCCACCTGGTAATAGTTCAGAAAATCGGCCGTACGGGCGCGCGAGGCCTTCCAGAGCCCGGCTTCGGCCGATACGGCATCCCCCTCGCCCAGCGACAGCCCCAGGAAGGTCTGGTAGGTGAGCGGATTCCAGATTTCGCCGCTGAGGACATTGAAGAGCCGGAAGTATTTGCGGCTGCCCTGCTGGAACTGGGCCTGGTGGCGGGGTTCGTGGGAAGCCAGTTGGAGGGCCCAGGGCTCCGGATCCGCACCGCCGGTTTCGGGCATGGTGTACAGGTCCATGCGGGAAGGCGCCCAGCCCACGGAACCGTTGGAGTAGGGATGGAAAGCGTGCAGCACCACGGGCATCTTGCGGCGCTGGCCCTCGCCCGGGGCGATGCCGTAACTCCGGCCCATCGGCACACGGAACTGCTCCAGCAGCCGGCCATACGTGCGGGCCAGCGAATCGGCCCCAACGGGATAAATGAGTTGATAGTGGGGCGTTTCGATGGTATTCCAGCGAAGGTGGCCGGGGTCGTCACCGGCCAGATAGAATTGCGCCTTCAGGGGCAGGACTACCAAAACGAAGGCGAGGAGTGTAAGAACCGTTCGTCTCATACTGCACAAATTTACGGTTTTTTCCTTACATTTGCGGAAGTATGAAGAAAAGAACAGCCATCGGCCTGGCCTGTCTGCTCTGTCTGGCAGCCTGCGGCCCCAAGAAAATATCGGAAGCCAGGGTGGAACCCCGCCCCTTCCCGTCCGCCGTCGTCCCCGTCATGATGGAAGACCCCAACCAGCGCATCACCTGGCTGGTGCAGCATTATTGGGACCCGTTCACCGCCCCGGACAGCCTGTATTTCTCCGACTCTCTCCACATCAACGGCGTCATTGCCGACGAGGTGGAAAAGCAGATGGGAACCTATGCGACGCTGTTGCAGCAGGTGACGCCGGAGGGGGGCGGCAAAGCGATGGAAAGGCTGTTCACCCGCATGGACGCCTTCCAGGAGGCGCATCCGTCGGCCAACCTTTTCGAAAAACTCAACGCCCTGGTGGACAAGTATTTCTACGACCCCAACTCTCCCGTCCGCAGCGAGCAGTTGTATCTGCCCTATGTGAAACTGCTGGCCGGGAGTTCCCGGGTATCGGCCGCCCAGAGGCAGCGCTATGAGTGGGAGGCCAGAACCTGCGCTCTGAACCTTCCCGGCACCCCCGCGGCCGATTTTTCCTTCATCGATACCGAAGGCCGCAAACGCACCCTGTACAGCATCGATGCCGACCTCACCCTCCTCATTTTCGGCAACCCCGACTGCCGCGCCTGCCAGGAGATCCAGCAGTCCATCGCGGCCATCGACGCCCTGTCCAAGGCCATCCGCTCCGGACAACTGAAGGTGGTGGACATCTACATCGACGAAGACATCACCATCTGGAAGGCACGCATCCCGGACTACCCCAAAGACTGGATCAACGGCTACGACCCCGACTTCGTCATCCGTACCGACCTTCTCTACAACGTGCGTGCCCTCCCTTCCCTGTACCTGCTGGACAAGGACAAAACCGTTCTCCTGAAAGACTGCACGCCCGAACAGTTCTTCCGTGCCCTGGGGCTTTGACGCTTCCTGAAGGTCCCGGGCCCGTTTTCGGCCGGTTATTTGACTTTGTCCGAAAAAAAGTTTCTTTTTTCGTGCAAGATTTCACAGGGTCGGGGATTTATAGGTCAGGTATGAAAAGATTGTTGTACATACTGCCGGTGCTGGCTCTTCTGGCCGCCTGCTCCAAAAGCGAGGCTCCCTTGGATTTGGAGAAGCTGTCAACACAAGCGTTGTCTGATATGACAGGAGAACGGGCCATCAATGCCATTGCAACCGTGAAACAGGATGCGGAAGGAGCGGTTTACCTCCAACTGAACGATAGCACCCGCACCTATCCGCTTAACTACGGGCGGCCTTACGAGGGTCTTTGCCGCATCTTCTGTCATCTTTCCCGGCCGGACGACAAATCTGCATGTTACATCTATTGGATGTTCGAAATCGAGCGCGGAGAGACCGTGCTGCAGGATCCGGCAACGGCGTCCGGCGGGGGCGCCATCCCGGTCGGACTGGACATTCTGGACGATTGGACGACCAGCGTCGAGGACGGTTTCCTCACGGTCCATTATTCGGCCTGGTGGGGAGAGGGGAAGGTGCCGCACACCCTCCGGCTGTACCGGAGCCCCGGGCAGGAAAACACCTTCGAACTCACGCTGCTGCACTTTGACAACGGGGACACAGCCCTGGAAAAGGCCGATGCCCTCGTCTGTTTCGATATCGACCCTCTGCTCACGCCGACGCAGGGAGAATATAGGACGTTAACTTTAAAATGGACCACCCTTGAGGGAAAGGCTGCCTCAAAAGAATTCAAATACAGAAGCAGGCAGTGAAAAAAGGCTGTTGGAGGAACTCCGCCGCAAGGACCCCGAGGGTATGCGCCTCTTTTATGAGCGCTATGCCGGGTATCTTACGGCGGTGTGTTCCCGTTATGTCCCGGACCGTGCATCGGCCCAGGACATCCTTCAGGACGCCTTTCTGCAGATTTTCGATGCCGCTCCGCGCTTCGAGTACCGGGGTGAAGGCAGCCTGAAGGCGTGGGCCGCGCGCATCACCGTGAACCGGGCGCTCAGATGGCTGAAGGCGCGGGGAAGGCTCCGCTTTTTGGAAACGCTGCCGGAACGGCCGGAAGAGGAAGTGGCCGATGTCAAAAAAGTGCCTCCGGCCGTGCTCCAGGACTTTATCAAGTCCCTGCCGGACGGTTACAGGACGGTGTTCAACCTGGTTGTATTCGAACAGAAATCCCATAAGGAAATAGCCGCGCTGCTGGGCATCAAGGAAGACTCTTCGGCCTCCCAGTTCTTCCGGGCACGGGCCGCGCTGGCGCAGAAAATCAATCAATATTTGAAGGAACATGAGTAAAAAATGGACAGATTCCCTTCCTTCCCTCCTGGAGGATTACGAGGAAGTGGCGCCGGAAGGGCTGTGGGACGCAGTCCAGGCCGGTCTTGCCCCCAAAAAGCGCCTTGCCGCGGGGTGGTGGTATGTGGCCGGCGGCCTGCTGGCTGCCGCGGCGGTGATGCTGGCCGTGTTCCTTTGGAAGCCCCGGCAAGAGGATTCCGTCTCCGTCGTCCCCGGAGACGCCCTCGTCCAGGCCGATGAAACTCCGCTCCCGGCCGATGAACCCATGCCGCCGGCCGAGGCGGTCCCGGCCGCACCGCGACAGGTGGCGGTGCCGCAAAAGATGACGGTGCCGCGACAGACGCAAAATCGGCCCGAAACGCAGCCGCCGTGCAACCAAGGTGCCCCGGCAGACGCAGAATCGGCCCAAAACGCAGCCGTCGCGCACCCCGAGGCCGAAAAGCCGGAGACGGAGGACCTGCCTTTCGAAGAGGTTCCCCTCGCGCGGAAAAAGAAGGCGGGCCGCGTGACGGTGCAGTTTTCGTCCGGCGCCTACCTGGCACAGGCGCGCTCGTCCAGCAGCGGTTTCGGCCTCCCGGCGCATCCCGGCCTGCCGCCCGCCTTTACCAAGGCCCAGGACGAAGTCAACGTCTATACGCTGGGCCGGAACAAGGCCAGCGAAACGGAGGTGAAACACCGGCAGAGCCTGCGGCTCAGCCTGGGCGTGAGTTATGCGTTCGCCCCGCGCTGGAGCATCGGGACAGGCCTCACCTATACTTCTCTTCGCTCCGACTACGAAACCGTGTCCGGAGAGGCCTCTACCCATACCGCCCGGCATCTGTACTATCTGGGCGTCCCGATTACGCTGCAATGGCAGGCCTTCCAGTGGAAGGCGCTCAGTATCAACCTCAGCGCCGGTCCGCTCTTCGAATGGGCGGTGGGCTCCCGGGAGAACACGCAAACCTTTGTCTCCGGCAAACTTTTGTCGCAGCAGGAGGAGACGCGCCCGGTGAAAGACCCGCGCTGGTCCGTTTTTGCCGGGGTTGGGATTCAGTATCAACTGTTCCGCTATGGAGCCCTTTTCCTGCAACCCGGAATCAGTTGGCATTTTCCTGCCGGCAGCGGGGTGGAGTCGTACTACTCGGCTCACCCGCTTTCTCCGGAATTTACTTTTGGATACCGTTTCACTTTTTAAACGGTTTTTGTATCTTTGCGCCTTGTGAAGAGGGCATTCCGTTATATCCTTGTATGGCTGGCAGTTCTGGCCGGTCCGTCCCTGTATGCGCAGTGGTCCGGCGGGCTGGACGCGTCCGGCGGCTTCGACTATATGCCGCAGCGGGAAAAAGATCTGGACATGCCGCTGTACCGGTATTTTGGAAAAGGAACCGTCCGTGTGGGATACCGCTCTCCCAAATTCACCTGGACCGGCAGCCTCGGGGGCAATTATGACTACAGGGATACGGACACGTACCGGGCGTCCGTTTCCGGATCGAATCTGAATCTGGAAACCATCGGAGACGTGAAGAAGGGAGATTTCACCATCAAGGGAGAAACCACCCAGGGAATAGGGGTGGATTTCAAGAACGACTTCCATTGGCAGCCGACGCCCTCCCTTGCCTTCGATGCGTGGATTCGTTACCAATACAAGGATGACAAGGGAAACACCACCACCGTCCGGATTCAGGGAGAAACGGGCGGCCAGGAGAAGGAGGACGTACTGAGCCACATCGGCCTTTATATGGAAAATCCGTTTTCCACGGAACACGGAGTGCAGGCCGGGACCCGCGTCCGCCGTCAACTGGCCGGGCCCCGGAGAGTTCTCAATGGGGAAGTTTCCATAGACAACAAATATCTGAGCCGATACAACACCTGGCTGCTGTACGAGGCGGACTCGCAGCGCGAAAAGGCCAAGCGCATCTACCGGATAACCCCTTACACCGGCAATCAGGGATTCAAAGCCTCCATACATTATATGGACTCCGTGCTGCGGACCGGCCCTGTGCGGCTGGTCATCGACCCGGGACTGAGGCTGGCCCTGGACAATACCCGCGACCGAAATTCCGGGGCCGTCCTGGAGGATATCGACAAGGAAATCTGGCGGGACAGCACCCGTCTTCGGGAAAACTTCAACTATCTCACCCTCAGGGCCGAACCTTATTTCGCGGCCGACCTGTCCTGGAGCAAACTGCGCGCCCGCATCGACTATTCCCCCCAGTTGTATTTCCGCCGCCTGACAGATGAGGTGCACACCCAGAATCTCAATTTCGTCCGGCCTTATCCCGTAGGGTCGGGCTGGCTCAGTTGGACCTTCTCGCCCCAGCACAAACTCACTTTCCGGAACAACCTGTCGGTCAACCATCCTTCCTACATCCAGATTTGCTGGTATGAGCGTCACGGCAACTACCTCACCCAGATTTTCCGGGGAAAGGAAGACCTCAAATCGACCCACACCTTTGCCCTCGGCCTGGAATACGAGTTCAAGTACAAGCGTTTCCTTTCCACCACCAAATTGTCCTATTCGAGCCGGATGGACGAAGTGGACCAAACCTACACGCGGGAAGTCATCGAAGACCGGAATTACCAGGTGTTTACCTGGGTAAACGCCTCTGACAGCCACATTTACGGGGCCACTGAAATTCTGGGCTGGCGAGGCAGAAAGCTGACGGCCAACGTGGGAGTCACCTACAACGCCAACGAGCGCAAGAACCGGGAATCCGGCCAGTTCAAGCGCAGTTTCGACTGGCGCGTCTGGGCCGATGCCACCCTCTCCCTCCCGAAAGACTGGAAGATAAGCGCCGACATGAACTACCGCAGCAACGTGGCCACCTTCTTCACCATTTTCAAGCAGTACTGTGCGCTGAATGTCAAGGTGGAGAAAAAAATCGGCAAGGTGACCCTGTCCCTGAACGGCCGCGACCTCCTGGACAACGAGACGGAAAAAAGTTACCTGTCGGCCGACCAGACCGAAATGTGGGCCGAAGTCACCCGCCTCAACCGCCGCGTTGTCATCCTCGGCGTCAACTGGAACTTCTGACGCTTTTGTCCAAAAGGCGTTTGACTTTTGAAAAAGGATGATTATATTTGCGGGAACCAGCCAAATTGCCTATGAAAAAGAAGTTTCGTGATTCAAAAGGCGCAGCGTATCAAGCGCCTCGGGTTGAGATTGTCAGAATCTCTTCTTCCCAAATTATTTGTGGCTCAAATGAGAATATTGAAGAGGGTGGACAACAAAATTGGGTGGGAGAGCCAAGTTTCCTAAACGAATTATTTTAATTTTGACGACACGATGAAAAAGCGCTTGTTTTTTGCCCTAATGTTCGTGGCGTGTCTTTCTTCTTGTAAAATGAAGGAGGAGACCCCCGTTGTCGCAGAACCTACTTCCGGCATTCCGACAGTTTTTCATGCCACCATCGAAAATTCGGACTTCTCTGATCCCACGAAGGTTTATACCGATGATGCTCTCCATGTTTTGTGGAATGCCAATGACAATATTTCCATTTTCGCCAAAAAGACGTTGAACAAAAAATATCGTTTTAAAGGGGCGGACGGTGCAACGGGAGGTACGTTCGAAGAAGTGGCAAGCGGAGAATTCGGCTCATACTCCGATATTGACTTCAATTATGGCATCTATCCGTATTTGGAGAATACGGGTTATTTATTTGACGATATAATTCAAGTGGATTTTCCAAAAATACAGAATTATCAGGCAAACACTTTTGGCCGAGAAGCCAATTTGATGGTGGCAAAGAGCAGCACGACAGACCTGAATTTCAAAAACGTAGGGGGCTATCTCTGCTTTAAACTATATGGCAATGGTTTTTCCGTGAGATCGATTCTTCTCAAGGGGAATAACGGAGAAACGCTATCCGGGCCTGTAAAGATTTCTTTTGACACGGAGAATATTCCCACTATGGTGTTTGACGACAGTGACCCGTCCAAGCTGAACAAGGAGATTGTCTTGAAAGCCGATACCCCTGTCGCCTTGGGCGCTTCGGAGGCGGAGGCCGTCACCTTCTGGATGGTCATCCCGCCGGTCCATTTCACGGGCGGTTTTACAATAACCGTTATTGACAGTGCCGGTGGAATCCATGAAAAGACTACCACGAAAGATGTTGCATACACGCGCAACAAGCGGGTCACAATGGCCGCATTTGAGATCAAGAATGAGGCATTAGCCCCACTAGAGCAGGGTATTTATCCTTTCATCGGTACGGGATATGTCTTTAATAAAGTAACCGACCAGGTCAATATCTATGAATCCGAAGGGAACGCTTGGGTTCGTTTTCTGGAGATACCAACCCTTACCATGCGTGAGATGGGCCCCATTCCTTTGAGTGCCAGTGCCGGCGACGTTTTGGATGTCACTTTAACCACATATGTGAATGGGGTGGTGAGCGGAACGCCGGAAAACAGTCGTATTACGGTTCAGTCGGTGATAGCCGGGAAAATGAATGCGGTCTCCGATGAAGGCGCCCGTTATGTATTCCGTTTTTAATTTGCAGCCCTATGAAAAAGATATTGATTTCTGTTTTATCATTTCTGCTGGCCGCTGTGGCCGTGCTGGCCTCTCCGGCCGACCCCACCCCTTTCAAGTACACCCAGCCTGACGGTTCAGTTATCGTTCTCCAACGGCACGGTGATGAGCATTTCCACTGGACCACCGATATTTCCGGACGGGTCGTGGTTCTGGGAGCCGACGGATTTTACCGTCCCTCCGGTCAATCTTTTTCCTCTATGGCGGCGGCAGCCCAAAAGAGCAGGAAGAATCTGCATGCGACATGGTCTTCTTATGACAATCCGCCGGCGACCAATTTTGGGGACCGAAAGGTGCTTTGCATTTTGGCCTCATTCTCTGATATGGATTACAGCATCGAAAACCCCAAACAGCATTTCCAAGACATGCTGAACAAAGAGGGCTATAGCGAGAATGGCGCCATCGGGTCCGTGCGGGATTACTATATAGACAACTCGAGGAACCAATACCGCCCTCAGTTTGACGTATATGGTCCAGTCCCGCTCACCAATACATCCCAATACTACGACGAAAAAGGCCCGGCCAAGGCAATCCTGGAAGCTTATGAGCTTTTGAAAACGCAGTTTGATATTTCCGACTATGATACGGATGGCGATGGCGCGGTGGATATGGTTCTTTTCTATTATCCGGGTTACAATGAGGCGGAGGGCGGTCCTGAAAACACCATCTGGCCGCATCAGAGCGAGGGCTTTTTTGGGATGATGGGCAGCAAGCGCTTTGTCCGCTATTTCTGCACGTCAGAATTAAGGGGGAGCTCGGGTACTGAACCAGCCGCTATCGGAACGACATGCCACGAATTTGCCCACTCGCTGGGTCTTCCAGACTTTTATGATACGGATTATGCCAGTAGTGGTGGACAGAATGCGTTCACAACCGGTGATTTTGATCTGATGGCGGCAGGCAATTATAACGATGCCGGGCGCAGACCGCCGTATTTGAATGCTGTGGAAAGGAATATGCTGGGCTGGATGGACTATCCTACAGGGCTTACCACCTCTGGTAATTATTCTCTGCAAGCCGTTCAGAACAACGAAGCCTACCAATTTGCCACATCGATAACCGGTGAGTATTTTGTCCTCGAATCCCGCAATGGGAACAAGTGGGACAGCGCAATCCCTTCCGGCCTGCTGCTTTATCATATTGATAAGTCGGCAAGAATTGTCGGAGACGGAATGACGGCGGGACAATTATGGGACACCAATAGCATCAACAGTTATTATGGGCATCCTTGCTTCCGTATTCTTCCCACCGTGGAGGAGCCGACATATCTGAATCAGTATGTCTTCCCGGGTTACAGTTCTGTGGCCTCTTTCACGCCAAAGGCTTGGGATGGAAATGCGGCCGGCGTATCTTTTGATAATATTTCCCATGATGGCACAAAGAGTTCCTTTACGGCCGTTGTTTCCACACATCGGACGGTGTTTGGCCGTGTAACAGACACAGAAGGAAACCCTCTCCAGAATGTCCAGGTCAGCCTGACTCCCAGTACGGGGGCCTTTACTCCCGCCCCGTCTTTGCTTTCAGGCAGTGTCTATTGTATGACAGATGCCGATGGTAATTATTCACTGGAACTGGACGATGCTGCTACGGCCAATCAAATTTTACGCGCCGATAAGGATGGTTTAGTTTCGTCTTCTTTCAACTTGACAATTTCCTCCTTGTTTACAGAGCTGGACATCACTCTCCTTCATAAAGGAGAGGGGCTTCCGGTAGGCCTTTCAAAATACGATTCGAGTTTGGGAATGGCCAATTGGCGTTTCGGCGTAACGCAGATGGCCGTCGGCATGCATTATTCTGCGGAAGAACTGGCCGCCGAAAACGCAGTGGGGGCGTTGTTGAAAACAGTTACCATCTACTCTGCTGCCACGGGCAGCACAGAGGGAGAGTCCGTGTATATTGTCGTGGATATCGACGGAGAGACCACGCTGAGAAGGGAGATTACGGGCCAATATGCCCAGTTTAGCTTCATCACCGTCGATGTGTCAGATGCCGGGATCATCATTCCTTCCGGGAAAGGAATCAATATCGGATACGGAATTGACAATATTGTAACGGACAGTTATCCGTTTACATCCTATGGCCCTTCAACGGTTAACAATGGCGGCTTTTATCGCTGCATCAACTTCCTGAGCGAACACGTGTGGTCTACTTTTAGTTATGAAGGGAACTACTATGGGGCGGTCGTATCTGCTGTTCTATCAACAACCGCCGATATTGAATTCTCTACTCTGGGTGTCAGTTACATCAAGGTCGAGGCCGGCATTCCTACCGTGAAAGTGGCGGCCGGGAAGTCTCTCAAGAGTACAACCTGGTATTTGGACGGGGCGGTTGAGGCATCTCCGACAGCAACCAGTGCCCTGGCGGCGGGAACACACACGTATATGGCACGCCTTACGTATTATGATGGGACATCGGAACGAGTGTACTACGAGATAACCGTTGAATAGTTTTTTAACCTTACCGCCTCGACATGAAAAAGGCCTTTTACGGGGTCTGTGTCTCGAGGCGGTGCTAATTTGGGGCAAAACGGCCGATTTGATTGCCGCCTCGACGCCAAACCTCTTTCTGGGGCCTTCTGCGTGTCGAGGCGGTAATTTTTTAAATAATTCGTATCTTTGTATGATTCAGAATCTTGTGGATATGAAAAAAAGTTTGATTGTTTCGCTGCTGGTACTGCTGGTCTCCTGCAGCGGGAATCCCTTTCATGCCGACTATGTTTCGCGCATGGCGGCGCATGACGGCGCCCTGAAACAGTTCATGACCCTGCCCGAAGGGGTATCGGCCCAGGAAAAAGAGGCCCTGGAGTTTCTCTACGCCTATATGCCGCTGGCCGATGTCACCGACTATCCCGCCGACTTTTATCTGCAGAACGTTCGGGCCAGCCTGAAGGCCCGCGAGGAGATGGGCTGGAATATCCCCGAGCGGGAGTTTCGCCACTTCGTGCTGCCCCTTCGCGTCAACAACGAGGACCTGGACAGCGCCCGCGTCGTGTTCTACCGGATGCTCAAGCCCCGCGTGGAGGGTCTCTCGATGGAAGACGCCATCCTGGAAGTGAACCACTGGTGCCACGAGATGATGACCTATCAGCCGTCCGACGGCCGTACGCACGCCCCGCTGGCCTCCCTGAAGAACGCCCTGGGCCGATGCGGCGAGGAATCCACCTTCTGCGTGGCCGCCCTCCGCAGCGTGGGCATCCCGGCCCGCCAGGTGTACACCCCGCGCTGGGCCCACACCGAGAGCAATCACGCCTGGGTAGAGGCCTGGGCCGACGGCCGGTGGCGCTTCCTGGGCGCCTGCGAGCCTGAGCCGGTGCTGGACCTGGGCTGGTTCAACGCCCCCGCCTCCCGCGCCATGCTCACCCATACCAAAGTGTTCGGCAAGTATGACGGTCCCGAAGAAGTGGTCCTCCGTACACCCGGCTACACGGAAATCAACCTCATCGACAACTATGCCAAGAGCGCCCGGGCCACCGTCAAGGTGCTGGACACCGACGGCAAGCCCGTGAAAGACGCCCGCGTGGCCTTCTGCATCTACAACTCTTCCCAGTTCTTCCCGGCCGTTTCCAAATATACGGACGGCAAGGGGGAGACCTCGCTGTCGGCCGGCCTGGGAGACATGCTGGCCTGGGCTTCCAAGGACGGGGCCTACGGCTTCGCCCGCGTGCGTTTCGGCAAGGACAAGGAAGTCACCGTGACCCTCGACAGTCCCAAGGGAGAACCGGTCCGTTCACAACTGATGGACATCGTCCCGCCCCCGGAGCAGGTGGTGCTGCCGGAAGTGACGCCGGAACTCCGCGCCCTCAACGACCAAAAAATGGCCTATGAAGACTCCGTGCGCAAGGCCTACATGGCCACTTTCCCCACCCGTGAGACCGCCCAGAACTTCGTGGCCGAATTCGGCCTTCCGGCCGAGGCCGTGCGCCTGGTGGAAGGCTCCTCGGGCAACCACGCCGTCATCACCCGCTTCCTCATGGAGGCCGACGACAAGGAGCGCGCCGTGGCCCTGCTGCGCAGCCTCACCCGCAAAGACCTCTCCGACGTGACGCCGGCCGTCCTCTGGGACAGTTACAGCGCCACTGAGTCCATCCTGGCCCCGCGCATCGAGGGTGAATTCCTCACCCCGTACAAGGGCTGGTTCCTCCAAAACATCCCGGCCGACCTCCAGGCCTCCTTCAAAGGCAACGCCGAGGCCATCGTAAAGTGGGTGGACGAGAATATCTATCTGGACGAAGACCCCCTGTTCTGGGACATTCCCATGTCGCCCGTGGGCGTCTGGAAGAGCCGCTGGGCCAACCCCCGCTCCCGTGACCTCCTCACCATCGCCCTGGCCCGCACCTTCGGCGTAGAGATGCGCAAGGACCGCAATACCGGGTCGCTCCGCTTCGCCGGAGACAAGGCCGATGTGGCCACCGGCCACGTGGATCTCACCTATGCGCCCGTGGAGGGCGTCGATCGGCCCGAATACGGCCGCCATTACACGGTGAGCCGCATTGTGGACGGGCAGGCGCAGATGGTCTTCCTGGGCTTCGGCGGGGAAGGCCGCCGCTTCGGCCTGACCAATGACGTCCCCGAAGGAGATTACATCCTCACCTCCGGAAACCGCCTCTCCGACGGCTCCACGCCCGTAACGGTGACCCTGTTCCACGTATCGGCCGGGGAAAGCCTGGAGGTGCCCGTGGTCATCGAATCGGTGCTGGAAGAGGTGAAAGTTCAGGGGCAGTTCACTCCCGGAAAACTCCTCCAGGTGGCCGATGGCGGCTACTATGCCGCTGCCGTCCTGGATGTAGGCATGGAGCCCACCAACCACGTGCTGCACGACATTGCCGAAGAAAAGGCCGTCCTGGAAGCCTGGGGCCGCCCCATCTTCCTCGTGGCCACCAGCGAGGCCCAGTTGCAGCGCCTGCACAGCGAGATCGCCCAGGGCCGCTACGGCACCCTTCCCACCACGGTGTCCTTTGTGCTGGACAGCGAGGGAGACATCCTTCCGCGCTTGTGCAAAGACCTGAATCTCGGCGCCGAACGTCTGCCGCTGGTGATTTTGGGCAACGCCGCCTCCCATGATGTCGTCTTCACTTCACAAGGATATACCATCGGCATGGGCGCCCAACTGGCCGCCATCGCCCGTAAATTGGAAAAATAAATGAAACAATTCGTGCTGGGCCTGAGCGCCCTCCTGCTGCTGGCTTCCTGCCAGAGCCATTTTATCAAGGATGCGGAATTCCGTGAAACGGTCTCCAGGGACTACAAAGCCCGGCTGGAAGCGCATGGTAACGCATTGAAACCCTTTATGACCCTCCCTTCGGAGGCGACGCTGCCGGAAAAGGAGGCGCTGGAGTTTCTCTATGCCTACATGCCTCTGGCCGATGTCACCGACTACCCTGCCGACTTCTATCTGGAGAACGTGCGGGCCGCACTGGCGCTGAAAGACCGCTGGGGCGTGCCGGAACGCGAGTTCCGCCACTTTGTGCTGCCGCTCCGCGTGAACAATGAGAACCTGGACAGCGCGCGCGTGGTGTTTGCCCGGGAACTGCTGCCGCGCATCGAGGGAATGTCCATGCAGGACGCCATCCTGGAAGTGAACCACTGGTGCCACGAGAAGGTTACGTACCAGCCTTCCGACGCCCGCACTTCCTCCCCCCTGGCCCTTGTGCGCAACGCCCTGGGCCGATGCGGCGAGCAGTCCACCTTCTGCGTCACGGCACTCCGCAGCGTGGGCATCCCGGCCCGTCAGGTCTATACTCCCCGCTGGGCCCACACCGACGACAACCACGCCTGGGTGGAAGCCTGGGCCGACGGAAAATGGTGGTTCCTGGGTGCCTGCGAGCCCGAACCGGTCCTGAACCTGGGCTGGTTCAATGCGCCCGCCTCCCGCGCCATGCTCATGCATACCAAGGTGTTCGGCAAGTATGACGGTCCCGAGGAAGTGGTGCTGGAAAGCCCCAACTTCACCGAGGTGAACCTCATCGACAACTACGCCAAAACCGCCCGCATCGACTTCACCGTCGAGGATGCGGACGGCGCTCCCGTCGAGGGCGCCCGCGTGGATTTCTGCATCTACAATTATGCCGAATTCTACCCGGCTGTCACCAAATACACGGATGCCGGGGGGCACACCTTCAGCAGCGCCGGCCTGGGCGACATGCTCATCTGGGCCTCCAAGGACGGTGCCTATGGCTATGCCCGCGCCTCCTTCGGCAAGGACAAGGAAGTGAAGGTGGTGCTCAACAGCCCCTTCGGCAGCGAGGCTTTCCCCATCGTTCCTCCGCCGGAGAACGTGGCGCTCCCCGAGGTAACCGGCGAGCAGCGCGCCCTTAACGACAAGCGTTTCGCCTACGAAGATTCCCTGCGGCATGCCTACGAGGCCACTTTCCCCGCCGGCGAGCCCGCCCGCGGCAACTGGAAACTCATCCAGGACTTCCGCGGCTGGGAGAACCAGGTGCGGGTGAAGAATGTACTGGCCTCCCTGAGCGGGAAAGACCTGCACGACATCACCCTCGAGAATCTCAAGGACTACTACAGCACCGACAATTTCCTGGGTTCCCGCGTGGAAAACGAGTTCCTGACGCCCTTCTACGGCTATTTCTATGAGCACATGCTGGAGGTGATCAATACCCCCGAGGAAATGGTGAACTGGGTGCGTGACAACATCACGGTCGTGGACGACCCCAAGGCCTGGCGCATCCCCATGTCGCCCCGCGGCGTTTTCGAGAGCCGCCTGGCCGATCCCCGTTCCCGCGATATCTTCTTTGTCTGCGCCGCCCGCGCCAACGGCATCGAGGCGCGGAAAGACCCGGTGACCGGAAAGGTCCAGTACCGCTCCGGGGACCAGTGGCTGGATGTGCATTTTGACGGCGCTTCCGAGGCGGCGGTCTCTCCCAAGGGTGTTCTCAGGCTCTCCTACAAGCCTTCGGCCACCATCGCCAATCCGCAGTATTATACGCATTTCTCCCTCTCCAAAATCGAGAACGGCCGTCCCCATTTGATGGCTTTTGACGAAGGCGAGGTGGACATGGGCGGCGGCGTTGACTGGGCCCACGTGTTCAAGGACGGCTTCACGATGGACGCCGGCCAGTATCTCCTGGTGTCCGGAAACCGCCTTTCCAATGGCTCCGTGCCCGTTTCCATGCTCTTTTTCCGTGTCGAGGAAGGCCGGGAGACGGTGGTTCCGCTCCGCATTGACGAGGGCACCTGCGCCGTGCCGGTCATCGGCTCGCTGGATGCCGAAAAACTCTTCACGCCGGACGGCGGCGAGATCGACCAGTCCCTGCTTTCGGCCGTGGGACGCGGCTATTATGTCGTGGCCATCCTGGAGCCGGGCAAGGAACCCACGAACCACGCCCTCCGCGATCTTATCGCCGCGCGCGAGCGCCTGGCGGCCTGGGGACGTCCCATCGTGCTCCTGTGCGAATCGGCCCAGGCGCTGGACCGTCTGAAGAAAGAGGCCATGGAAGGCCGCTACGGCACGGTTCCCGGCAACATTCCCATCGTGCTGGGGGTTGACACCGCCGGAATCCGCGAGGCCATCGTGGCCGACCAGAAACTTGCCGGCAAGGGCCGTCTCCCGCTGGTGGTGGTGGCCGACAGTTTCAACCGCATTTTCTTCTGCTCGGAGGGCTATACGATCGGCCTCGGTGACCAGATTGCCGGCACCGTGGCGCGCCTGTAGCAAAAAAACTGCAAAAAAATTAAAATATCGTTTGCGATATAAAATATTTGTCGTATATTTGCATCGCGAACGATATAAATAAGCCCTATACCATTATGAACGCACAAACTTCTATCCAGATCCTGCAGGCCTACGCTACCGGTCTGGCAGCCCAGAGCATGCAACACAAAGTCCAGAGCAAGGTTTTCAAGTCCATGGGCCTGACCAAACTTGCCGATAAGTATGCCGACCATTCCACCGAGGAAATGGAGTGGGTTGACAAGTTCATCGACCGCATCATCGACCTTGGCGGCGAGGCCAAAGTAGAGGCCGCTCCCGCCCAGACCATCTACAAAAACCCGGTAGATTTCATCAAGGCCGACCTTGAAGTCTCCGAGCGCGAAGTTCCCAACCTGGGGAAGGCCACCTGCGCCGTAGCCGAGGACCTGACCACCTTCGACCTCCTGAAAGGCTATTACCAGGACGAGGAGGAGGATATGTTCTGGATGCGCGGTCAACTGGAACTGATTGAGTGCATCGGCCTCCAGAACTGGCTCGTCAAACAACTCTAAAATAAATGAAAAAATTAATCCTGGCAGCGCTTACGGCCCTTTTTGCCCTGAACGCTGCCGCACAAAACGAACAAAATATGGCTACGATTTACGACTTCAAGACCCTCAGCAACAAGGGTGCGGAGGTGAACTTCAAAGACTATGAAGGCAAAGTCCTCCTGATTGTGAACACCGCTTCCAAGTGCGGCTTCACCCCCCAGTACGACGGCCTGGAGGCCCTGTACCAGCAGTACAAGGACAAAGGCCTGGTGGTCATCGGCTTCCCCTGCGACCAGTTCGCCGGCCAGGAACCCGGCTCCAACGAGCAGATTGAGGAATTCTGCCGCCTGAACCACGGCGTCACCTTCCCCCTGATGGCCAAAACCGACGTGAACGGCCCCAAGGCCGAACCTGTCTTCGAGTTCCTGAAAGCCCAGGCTCCCACCGAAGAATACAACGGCCTGAAGGCCAAAGCCACCCGGACAATGCTCAAGGGAATCAGCAAGAGCGTCGAAAAGGACAGCGACATCCTCTGGAACTTCACCAAGTTCCTCGTGTCCCGCGACGGCACCACCGTCAAGCGTTTCCCTCCCGTGGCGGAGCCCAAAGACTTTGCCAAGGACATTGAAGCAATGCTTTAATCCCCATGCAAGAGCAACTCAGATTGGATAATCAGCTCTGTTTCAGGCTGTACACTGCTTCCCGGCTCATCACGCAGGCCTATCATCCGCTGCTTAGCGGCATCGGCCTCACCTATCCCCAATACCTGGTGATGATGGTGCTGTGGGAGCAGGACGGCCAGCCGGTGAACGACATCGCCAAGAAACTGTACCTGGAGACCAACACCGTGACGCCGCTCCTCAAACGCATGGAGGCCGAGGGCTTCCTGACCCGCAGCCGGGGCCGGACCGACGCCCGCCAGGTGATTGTACAACTCACCCCCAAGGGCCGCGCCCTGGAGGAAAAGGCGGGATGCATCCCCTTCGAAATGGGCAAGGCCGTCGCCTGCCGCAGCATCACGCCGGAGTCGGCCCCGGAACTGTACGGAACCCTCGACGACCTGATCCAAACCCTCTCCCAGGGTGACAAGTAACTCCCTCTCCATCAGGTAATTACGTACAATCCTCTGCGCAAAATGCGCAGAGGATTGTACGTAATTGCTTGATAATCAGGCGATTGCCGGCCACCCGGAAACGGGCGCCGACGGGCCGGTCAATACAGTTTCAGGAACACTTCGATGGCCTGGTATTCGGCCATGCCCAGCCGGTCGTAGAGGCGGGCGGTGTTCTGGGTGCGTTCCTCGGCCCGCTGCCAGAACTCGCGCGGATCTTCTCCCGGGAAGGGAACGATGTCCTTCTGCGAGAGGTGGCGGAAAATGGCGTGGCGCTTTTTCACCACTTCGTCGGGGCTCAGGGGAACGGCCATGTCCACACGGCCCAGTTCCCATTCCATCCAGGCGCCGCGGTACAGCCAGACGTGGAGGTCTTTCATCCAGTCGTTGCCTTCTTCGCGGAGTTGGTCCAGGGCCTCCATGGCGGCCTCGGTGCACACGCGGTGTGTTCCGTGCGGGTCGGCCAGGTCGCCGGCCATGAAAATCATGTGGGGTTTCAGTTGCTGGATCAGGTCTTTGATGATGTCCACATCGGCCTGGGTGCGGGGATTTTTCTTGATGCCGCCGCTCTCGTAGAACGGAAGGTTCAGGAAGTGGGCGTTGGTGTCGTCGTTGAGGCCGAAGGAGCGTACGGCGCCCCGGGCTTCGCTGCGGCGGATGGCGCCTTTCATCTCCAGGAGGGCGCGGGGTTCGGGCTCTCCGGGGACCTTGCTGTCCACCAGGGCCTTCACCTCGGCGAACTTGTCGGCGAATCCCAACTGGAAGGCGGCGTCCATGTGCTGGAGCACCACGTCGTCATGCACGGCCACGTTGCCGGAGGTTTCATAGGCCACGTGTACGTTGTGTCCCTGGCTCACCAGGCGGATGAAGGTGCCGCCCATGGAAATCACGTCGTCGTCCGGGTGCGGGGAGAAGATGAGGACGGTCTTGGGGAACGGGGTGGCCTTCACCGGACGGGTGCTGTCGTCGGCATTGGGCTTGCCGCCGGGCCAGCCGGTGATGGTGTGCTGCAGGTCGTTGAAGACATTGATATTGATCTTGTCAAACGGGCCGGCCACTTCCAGGAGTTCGCTCAGGTTGTTATTCAGGTAGTCTTTTTCCGTGAGTTTGAGGATGGGCTTTCCGGTGGTTTCGCACAGCCATACCACCGCCTTGCGGATGAATTTGGGCGTCCAGTCGCAGGGACCCACCAGCCAGGGGGCTTCGCTGCGGGTGAGAAGGCTGGCGGCCGCCTCGTCCACAAAGAAGGAGATATGGTCGTGGTCCTGCAGGAGGGATGCGGGGCAGTCCGTGGTCTGGGGCCCCTCGGTGATGGCCTTGACGGCGTTGGCCTTGTCCTCGCCCCATGCCATCAGGATAATCTTCTTGGCGCTCATCATGGTGCTGATGCCCATGGTGATGGCCTTGTCGGGCGTGGCCGAGATGTCGTTGTTGAAGTTATCGGCCTGGCGCTTGCGGGAAGCGTAGGAGAGGCGCACGACGCGCGTGCGGGTCTTTTCGTTGGAGCCGGCCTCGTTGAAGCCCACCTGACCCTGTTCTCCCACACCGATCACCAGGAGGTCCAGCCCCCGGGCCATGGCGTCGAACTTGACGCAGTAGTTGCTCACGTTTTCCTGCGGAACGGTGCCGTCGGGGATGTGGATGTTCTCCTTCAGGATGTCCACTTTGTCCAGCAAGGCCTCATGGAGGAGGTGGTTGCGGCTTTGGGCCTCGTCCTTGGAAGAAGGGTAATACTCGTCGATGGAAACGATTTCCACATTCCGGAACGAGACTTTTCCGTCATGGCAGCGGCGGGCCAGTTCGTTGTACAGGGACGTGGGCGTGTTTCCCGTGGTGAGCCCCAGCCGGAACAGGCCGTCCCTCTGGCTGTGGGCGTTGATGGAATTAACAATAAAGTCGGCAATTTCATAGGAGGCAGGGCGGGATTCGGGATAGACATGGGCCCAAATCTTCTCATAGGAGTGGAGGATACCCTGCGGCAGGTTCTTGTCGATGAGCCCGCCATCATAAGGGAGCGTGAAGTGTTTTGCCATTATTTAAGGATGTGTTGAATTCTTTCCAATTTGCCGTCCACCGGAGCGGGCTTCACTCCCAGCAGTTTGCACAGCAGGGGATAAAGGTCGATGTTGCGGAACGCAGACTTTTCGCCCTCCGTGAAGGGTGCGTCATAGCCCACCTTGAAATCCGGGCCGACGGCGCGGAACGCCACCATCATGTCCGTTTCCTTGCAGTCGAAGCCGTGGGTGCCCAGGTTGCGGGACGGGGCGAAGTTGAACTGCCAGCCCAGGTCCGGGCTTACGATGAGGTCTCCGAGGCGGTTGGAGGTGCCATAATGCAGATATTCAGGTACTTCCCCGTGCTTCCACACGCGAAGGTGCTCCACCTTGGATAGGCGGTTGTAGAGGCTGTCCACATATTCTTCTTTGGCCCAGATGCTGGTGGGGTTGTTGCCCACCACGCGCTCCGTCCAATCCTCGGGAATCACATCGTACCAGGCGATGAAACGCTCCGGGGAGATGTCCGTCATGCCGTGGTCTCCGGCCAGGATGAAGTTGATCCTGTTCCCGTGGGGGAGGGCCTTCAGCCGAAGGTACAGCGCATGCATGAGGCTGTCCATCTGCTCGGCCATTTCCTTGGTCTCGGGGGCGAAGGGGCCGTGTACGTGGCCCTGGTGGTCGGGCTCGTCGAAATAGCCCATCACCAGGCGCGGACGCTCCTTCTCCGGAAGGCTCATCAGGCGCACGATCTCATCGACCCGCTGGTCGAAATCCCAGTGCGGCTGCTCGTCCCAGCTGCGGTAATAGGTGGGATACGCGTTTCCTTCCGGGCCGACGGGAATGTCCGAGCCCACCCAGTACACCACGCCACACTTGACGCCCTGCTTTTGGGCCGTGATCCAGACGGGCTCTCCGCCGTAGTAGCGGGGGTCGTAGCGGGATTCAGGGTCTCCCAGGGAATAACCGTGCTCCGTGTCGGGATTCCAGAAACTGTTGTTAACCAGCCCGTGGTGGTCCGGCACCAGTCCGGTGGCCATGGTATAGTGGTTGGGGAAGGTGGAGGAAGGGAAGGAGGCTTCCATCCGGGCCTTCACGCCCACCGTGGCCAGCGAGTCAAAAAAGGGCATGTCGTAATAATCGGCATAATCCCAGCGGCTTCCGTCCAGGGAAATGATGACGGTGTAATGGTCTTTTGCCTTGCAGCCGGAAAGGATGCAGGCGGCCAGGAGGGACAGCAGGAAGAGGCGTTTCATAAAGTACAGTTTTCGATTCACAAAATTACGAAAAAAATCACTATCTTGCAGAATCTAAAATGTGAGTTATGAAAAAGTATTTAATTCCTCTGATGCTTTCGGCCCTGGTTTTCTCCCTGGCGGCCGTTTCCTGTACGGATAAAAACAACACCCTCACCTCCAAGGAAAAGGCCGAGGGCTGGCAACTCCTCTTTGACGGAAAAACCCTGGACGGCTGGCGCGACTTTGGCGGAACGGCCCTCACCGGCCCGTGGGAGGTGGAAGACGGCTGCATCCGGGCCGAAGGAGGCGGCAGCGACGCCAACGGTTACATCGTGACGGTGCGCGAATTCGCCAACTTCGACCTCAAATGGGAATGGAAAATCTCCCGCGGAGGCAATTCCGGGATGCTTTATCATGTGGTGGAAGCCCCTCAGTACAACGTTCCCTACGTGACGGGCCCCGAATACCAACTCATCGACGACGACAATTGGGAGGAGGTGAACGGTTATCCGCTGGAGCCCTGGCAGCGCTGCGCCGTGGACTACGCCATGTACATCCCGGACTTCGAGACCCGTCTCCTGAATCCCGCCGGAGAGTGGAACCAGTCGGAGATCATCTTCGACAACGGCCATGTCACCTATCTGCTCAACGGACAGGTCACCGTGGAATTCGACGCCTGGACCCCGGACTGGTTCGCACGCAAGAACTCCGGCAAATGGGAGAACGCCCCTGAATACGGTCTGGCCCGCAGCGGACACATCTGCCTGCAGGACCACGGCTATCCCGCCTGGTTCCGCAACATCAAAATCAAGGAACTTCCCGGCAAACCCGTCGAGAAAGACCTCTTCAACGGCAAAGACCTCACCGGCTGGACCCTCTACGGAAAAGACAAGTGGTATGTGGAAAACGGCGAACTCATCTGCGAAAGTGCCGAGGACCCTTCCCAGTACGGCTATCTGGCCACCGACGAATATTATGACAACTTCGACCTCACGGTAGAGTTCAAGCAGGAGGCCAACGGCAACTCCGGCGTGTTCTTCCGCAGCACCGTCACTCCGCCCGACCATGTGAACGGCTGGCAGGTGGAAGTGGCCCCCAAGGGGCATGACACCGCCGGCATCTACGAGTCCTACGGCCGCGGCTGGCTGGTGCAGATTCCCGACGAAAAGGAAAACATTCTCCGCGAAGGCGAATGGAACACCCTCAGCATCCTGGCCGAAGGAAGCCGCATCCAGACCTGGCTCAACGGAGAGCCCATGGTGGATATCACGGACGCCAAGGTGGGTGCCGGCAAGGGCCGCATCGCCCTCCAGATCCACGACGGCGGCGGCATCAAAGTCCGCTGGCGCAACCTGCACATCAAGACGCTGTAGCGATGGGCGGCCGCAGCCTGTTTGCCCTCCCGCTTCTGCTGGCCCTGTCCCTGGCCGCCTGCTCCGGTCCGGCCCGGCCGACGGCCAAAACCACCTTCCAGAGTTCCCGGGGGTGGCGTCCCACCATCGACAACCGGGCCGATGCGGTGATGGTGTACGGGGTGGGCGGAAACCCGTCAGACCCGGGCAACACCTCCCTGGAAACGCGCCTGGCTTCCTGGCGGGAGCGGGGCTACCAGACCCACTTCATGACCGGAATCGCCTGGGGCGGCTACCAGGACTATTTCACCGGACAGTGGGACGGGAAGTGGCACCTGGACGAAGGGCAGGTAACGGCCAAGGGCGACACGCTCTGGCATGGCCGTCTGGTGCCCTATATCGTCCCTACGGAAAATTTTCTGGCCTATTTCAAGGAGCGGCATATCAAGCGGGTCATCGACGCCGGCGTGGACCACATCTTCCTGGAAGAGCCGGAATTCTGGCAGGCCGCCGGCTATTCCGATGCTTTCAAACGGGAATGGACGGCCTTTTACGGCACGCCCTGGCGGGGACAGGAAGAGTCCCCGGAAGCCGCCTATCTTACGGCCAAACTCAAGTATTACCTGTACCGCCGTGCGCTGGATGAGGCGTTTACCTTCGCCAAGGAGTACGGCCGGAGCCTGGGCCGGGAGGTGCGCTGCTACGTTCCCACGCACTCGCTCATCAATTACACCCAGTGGCAGATCGTGAGCCCCGAGGCCTCGCTGGCTTCGCTCCCTTCCGTGGACGGGTACATCGCCCAGGTGTGGACCGGCACTTCCCGGGTGCTCAATTGCTATGGCGGCACCTCGCGGGAGCGGGTTTTCGAGACGGCCTTCCTGGAATACGGCTGCATGGCTTCCATGACGGCGCCCACCGGCCGCGAACTCTGGTTCCTCACCGACCCCATCGAGGACCGTCCCCGCGACTGGGAGGACTTCCGCCGCAACTACCAGGCCACCTTTACGGCCCAGTTGCTTTATCCGCAGGTGAACACCTACGAGATCATGCCCTGGCCGGAGCGCATTTACGAAAAACTCTATCCGGTGAGTCCCGGTTCGGCGGAAAAGTCCCGCATCCCTTCCTCCTATGCCTCCATGATGCAGGTGATGACGGGCGCTTTGCAGGAAATGCCCCTGGCGCCGTCCCGGCCTTCGCGGGTGTCGGTGGTCATGGCCAATTCGCTGATGTTCCAGCGGGACACTTCGCTGTCGGGCTTCTTCGGCCTGGCGATGCCGTTTCTCAAGCGGGGCTGCCCGGTGGGCGTCACGCACCTGGAAAACCTGGGATTCGCCCAGGCGCTCAAGGGCGTGGAGGTGCTTCTGATGACCTATTCCAACATGAAACCGCTGGATCCTTCGGCCCATAGGTTCTTGGCCGATTGGGTCCGCCGCGGCGGGCATCTGGTCTATTGCGGAACGGATACAGACCCCTTCCAGGGCGTCGAGGAGTGGTGGAACACGGGCGAAAACGCCTTTGCTGCGCCCTCCGACCATCTTTTCGGCCTGCTGGGGCTGCAGGAAGGGCTTTCGGCGGGCGTCTATCCCGTGGGGCGCGGCAGCCTTACCGTGCTTCGGCAAGACCCTTCCTCCTTCGTCCTTTCCGCCGGGGCCGAGAAGCCGCTGCTGGAGGCCGTCGAGGCGTGCATCGGCCCGATGGAAGTGAGCAATGCCCTGGTGCTGGACCGCGGTCCGTACCGCGTGGTGGCCGTGATGGACGAAAGTCCCGTGACCGTGCCCTACGTGGCCGAGGGCTGCCTCATCGACCTGTATGACCCGGCGCTTCCGGTCTATTCCCGGCGCGAGGTCCGGCCCGGCACGCAGGCGCTTTTCTATGAGGTGACGCGGGCCGGAAAGGCGCCCTGCATCCTTGCCGCCGCCAGCCGCGCCTATGAGCAGAAACGCACCCGTCACAACTTCTCCTACCTGTGCAAAGGCCCGGAGGACACCTTCAACGTCACCCGCATCCTTCTGCCCAAGGCCCCGTCGGCCGTATGGGTGAACGGCGAGTCCTGCCCCTGGGACTGGGACGAGGCCAGCCGCACAGCCTTCCTCCGTTTCCCCAACGACCCCGACGGCGTCACGGTCAACGTACAGTGGTAACTCCCTTTTTGAAAAAACCAACAGCCATGAAAACGAAGAAGTTCCTGTTACTGTCAACCTTGCTGCTTCCGCTCACGCTCGGGGCGGCAGGCTCTCCCAACCATGCCCGCAGGGCCGACCGCATCTACCTGGATTCCGTGAAAGGGAACGGCGGCGGCTCGGAGTGGCGCATGTGCCGCCGGGACCGGACGGAGGGAGGCGAAACGCTCTCCCTGCCGGATTTTGACGACTCCGCCTGGCTCAGCGCCCGCGTCCCCGGCACCGTCCTGACCAACCTGGTGGAGAACGGGCTGCTTCCGGACCCTTATTTTTCCGACAACAACCGCCTTTCCAAGGGGCTTATTCCGGATATCAGCCAGGTGGGCCGCGGCTACTACACCTATTGGTTCCGGACCGAGTTCGACATCCCGGAAAGTTATGCCGGAAAAAAGGTGTGGCTGCATCCGGAGGGCATCAACTACCGTGCGGAATTCTGGGTGAACGGGCATCTTTTCAGCACCCTTGCCGGCATGTTCCGCGACGATGACATCGACATCACCGAATTCGCGAACATCGGCGGCCGCAATGCGCTGGCCGTCCTGGTCTATCCGGTCGATTTCCCCGGCCGCCCCGGCAAGAAGACCTGGGGGGCCCCGGGCGAATACAACAACGGCGGAGACGGCAACATCGGCCTGAATTCCACCATGCTCATGAGCGTGGGCTGGGACTTTACCTTCTGGGATGGCGTCCGGGACCGCAATACCGGCATCTGGCGCAGCATTTCGCTCTATTCCACCGGCAACATGACGGTGCGGCATCCCTTCGTGAAGGCGTCCCTGGCGCACCCGGACTACGATTCGGCCGACCTCAGCGTGAGCGTGGAGGTGGGCAGCCGGTATGTTGACAGTCCCAAAACGCACAAGGCGCGGGTGACCGGAGAGATTACGGGCCCCGGCCTGTTGCGCCCGCTGCAATTCGAGAAAGAGGTGGAACTGTACCGAGAACAGTTGCAGGAAGTGCACTTCGACCCCGTCCATATCGACCGGCCGGCGCTCTGGTGGCCGCTGGGCAAGGGCGACCAGCCGCTTTACACGCTGTCCGTCCGCGTTTTCGAGGGCGAAAAACTCAGCGACGAAACGTCCACCACCTTCGGAATCCGGGAAATCCGGACTACCCGCGATACGCCGGATGGAAGCAAACTGTTCATGGTGAACGGCAAGCCCGTTTTCATCCGCGGCTCCAACTGGATTCCGGAGGCGATGCTCAAAGACAACGACAAGCGCATGGCGGCGGTGCTGCGGCTCAGCGCCCAGTGCGGCTTCAACCTCCTGCGTCTCTGGGGCGGCGGAATCGTGGAAAGCGACTATTTCCACCAACTTTGCGACGAGTACGGCTTCCTGGTGTGGGAAGAGTTCTTCATGACCGGCGACACCCGCCATCCGCACGACAGGGCCACCTACTTCGCCAATGTGGAATCCAGTGTAAAAAGGGTGAGGAACCATCCCTGCGTGGCCTTCTATGTGGCTTCCAACGAGAGCACCGAGGTGAGCGGCACCGCGGAACTCATCGAAAAACTGGACGGAACGCGCCCGTGGCAGCAGCAGAGCGAATGTGACGGCATCCACGACGGCAGCCCTTATGTCCAGGTGAATCCGATGCTGCACTACCTGGACCAGGCCTCCCCCCGCGGCAGCCGCGTCAACGGCTTCAATCCCGAGTACGGCTTCACCGGAATGCCCCACTACACCTCCCTGCAGCGGTTCCTGCGTCCGGAAGAAATCTGGCCGATGGACAAGCCGGTGTGGGACTATCTGGACGGCAGCGGTTTCGGCAAAGTCACCACCACCGTCAAGGCCCTGGCCGACGAATACGGCCCCTCGCAGTCCATCAAGGAATACGGCTGGAAAACGCAGCTTCTCGGGGCGATGAACGCCAAATCCATCTGGGATGTGTGGAACTACAACAAACTGGGGTATGGTGACCGGTTCTGCTCCGGAACCCTGTTCTGGAGCCATGCAAGCCCTATTCCCATGGTCAAGAACCACATGTGGGACTGGTACCTGATTCCCACGGCGTCGCTCTACCACACCATGCATGCGCTGGAGCCGGTCCATGTCCAGTACGACTACCTGAAAAACACGGTGTCGGTGTACAACGACAGGCTGTCCCCGCTTTCCGGCCTCACCGTAACCGCCCGCCTGTACAACCTTGACAGCAAACTGATTGCCTCCTGGAGCGAACAGGGCGTATCGGTCCCGGCCGACGGCGTGCAGTGCGACGTGCTGCAACTTTCCATTCCCCGGAGGATTACGCCGGTACACTTTATCGCCCTGGAGTGCCGGGATGCCGAGGGCCGGCTGCTGTCGGCCAATTTCTACTGGAGATCCCGCGACACCTACAAGCCGGGCACGCTGACAGGCCCCTGCGCCTCCGGTTTCCAGTCCCTGCAGCGGATGCCGCGCGCCGTCGTGGAGACCAGCCTGAGCCGGCGCCGTGATGCGGAGAACCTCTACTTCGACGTCACGCTCAGCAACCCCTCCGACAAGATTGCCTTCTTCAACGAAGTGCTGCTGCTGGGTGAAGACGGCCTGCCCGTGCCTTACACGTTCACGACCGACAACTATTTCACCCTGCTGCCCGGCGCTTCCCGCACCGTGACCTTGGAGATAGCGCACGCCGACGCCCCCGCAAACCCCGTCATCCACGTTGAAGGCTGGAACGTAGAAGAGAAACTCCTCCATCCGGATGACAATTAACTTCCTGTCACACAGCTTGTTACGTACAATCCTCTGCGCATTTTGCGCAGAGGATTGTACGTAATGTGTTGTGTCACAAGTGGTTACGTGCCACCCTTTGGGGACGTTTTCCTGCAAGGGATGCGGTTTTTTGCAAAAAGGGGAGACGTATTTGTCCTTTTTTTGTGTTTATGGAGTAACTTCGGGGAGAAAATAGGTTCGAAACGTGTATAAGAGTCTCGAAGAGCAAGAGTTGGCCCGGCTCTGCACGAAAAAGGACAGATGGGCCCAGGAGGAGCTGTATAAAAGATATGCAGCCAAGGTGCTCTCACTCTGCCGGCGTTATGCAGGGAACAGGGACGAAGCGGAGGATTTGATGCAGGACGCCATCATTCAGGCGCTTGACAAAATCGACACCTACACTTATACCGGAAAAGGCTCCTTGTATGGATGGATCAGCCGGATTGCCGTGAACAAGGCCATCAATCACATCAAGCGGCAGCGGTGGAGGTGGCTTTCCCTGGACAGGCGGGAGCAGGACACGGTGGCCGATTTGTCGGCCGAGGAGATGGAAACCATCCCGGAAGAGAAGTTGCTGGAGTGGATTGCCGGGCTGCCAGACCTCCGCAGAGCGGTTTTCAACCTGTACTGCATAGAAGGGTACTCGCATAAAGATATCGGGAAAATGCTGGGAATCAGCGAGAAAGGATCGGCCGGCGTGCTGGCGAAAGCACGGAAACAACTGAAAGAAGAAATCAGACGCTATCTGAAAGAAACATGAGAAAGTGGGAAGAAATAGTCAAAGATAAACTGGAAGGGTATGAGAGTCCCCTTCCGGAGGGGCATCTGGCCGATTTCCGTGCCCGTCGCGTGAAGGCCGACAAGGCTTCCCGCCGCTTCCCGTGGGGCCTGGTGGCAACAGCCGCCGTCGCCGCCTCCCTGGCCGCGCTCCTCTTCCTTTGGAAGCCCGCCGTTCCGGAAGAGATCATCCGTGTGGCGGAAGGGGACACCCCTGTGACGGAGGAAATCCGTGTGGTCGGGGAAGATGTCCGTGTGACGGAGGTTCCGCCGGAAGTCTCCCTCCCTCCCTCCCGGCCTCGTCCCCTCCTGGCCCGGGCCGATACAAAGACCCCGGTTGAAGAGAATACTCCGGCCGATACTCCCCAGACCGCGACGCCTCCCCAAACGGCCGGAGAACCCACCGCCGGGGCTGAAGCGGAAACCGTAACCGTAACGCCGGCGTCACCGTTTATCCCCCAGGGCGAGCCTGCCAGGCCGATGCGGTTCAACGTGGGTGCGGCTGCCGGAATCGTGGCCGGCGGAGGCCTCCTGGCCGGCGTTCTGACCCCCCTTGTCAGCAACCGCTCCGTGCCGGTTCCGAATCCTGGGACCAACGGCTATACCAACGGTGGTCCCGCTCCCGTCACCCCTGTCGATCCCATGACGGATCCCGGCCCGGATAGCACCAACGGCAACTATGGCGGTACGGATCCAGGTACGGACCCCGGCACAGACCCCGGCACGGAACCTGGGACAACCCCCTCCATCGGTAAAACGGACGACCCCGCCACCCTGCAGGATGCCACCACCCATTACTTCCCGCTGAAACTGGGTCTGTCGGCCCGGATTCCGCTGACGGAGCGGCTGCAGGTCACCACCGGCGTACAGTACAGCCTCTACAGTTCCCGGATTGCGGGAAGATACCGCCAAAACGCCCATTATCTGGGCATTCCCGTCCGGCTGGACTGGACCTTCGCACAAAGCCGATGGCTGGACGTTTACCTGGGAGGCGGCGTGGAGGGCGCCTTCTGCGTGGGAGCCACGCTGGAGGGGCAGCGCATCAGCAAAGACGGCTTCAGCCTGTCGCTTCTGGGCGCCGGCGGCATCCAGTTCAATATGAGCCGGCACGTCGGCCTGTATGTAGAGCCGCAAATCAGTTGGCGAATCCCCATGGAAACCCCTGTCCTGCAAACGTACCGCAGCGTGCATCCCGTGATGTTCTCTGTTGAAACCGGCATAAGAATCAATTTAAAGTAACTGAGTATGAAACGTTTTTCCCTGTTTTTCACCGCAATGGTGATGCTTCTGGGCCTTTTTTCCTGCCAGAAAGCCGGAAACGACGATTCCTTCGGGAGCGGTGAGGCCCCGGTCATCGACCTCACGGCCAAATCGGCCGAATTTGTGCAGAAGGGCAATGATTTTGCCTTCCGTTTCCTGGAAAAGGTGGACGGAAGCCAGTCCAAGGACTATGTCATCTCCCCGCTCAGCATGCAGTTTCTGCTGGGCATGATCCTTAACGGAACGGCCGGGGCTACGGCCGACGAAATCTGCCGGGTGCTGGGTTACGGTGCCGGCGAAACCGCTGCCGTGAACGCCTACTGCCAGGCCATGCTGGAGCAACTTCCCAATCTGGACAGCAAGACAACGCTGGCCATAGCCAATGCGCTGGTGGTGAACAGCGGGTGGAGCTTGAATGCCGATTACGTCAGCCTCCTGGACAAATACTACAAGGCAGAGGCCTCCAGCCTGGATTTCTACGATAGTAAGGGATCGGCCGATATCATCAACAAATGGTGCTCGGACCACACGAACGGGCTCATCCCCAGCATCCTGGACGAGGTGAACCCCCGCATCCTGGCCTATCTGCTGGACGCCCTGTATTTCAAGAGCGAATGGGAGAAGCCTTTCCCGAAGGAAGGGACCCGGCAGAAAGCGGCGTTCACGACCGGCGCCGGTAAAGAGGTCACAGTTCCGATGATGTACAACAGGGAGCATTTCCTTTACAATGTGAACGAGACGCTCCGGGCTGTCAGGCTCCCGTACGGCAACGGCGCCTTTTCCATGACCGTCATCCTCCCTTCAGAGGGCAAAACGCTTTCCGATGTCATCGGCTATCTGGACGAAGAGAAGTGGCGGGCTTTTACCGGTGCGATGGAAGAAGTTCTCGTGCATGTAGGGCTTCCCAAGTTTGAAACCCAGTCTTTCCTGGACCTGAAAGACCTTCTTGCCGACATGGGTATGCCCACGGCTTTTGCTGGCAAAAAGGCCGATTTCTCCCCCATGTCCCCCGCTGCCAGCCACCTCGACTTCGTAAAGCAGAAAGCCGTCATCAAGGTGAGCGAAGAGGGAGCGGAAGCCGCCGCCGTCTCCATCGGCGCCGTGGAGACTAACAGCATCGGAGGTCCCTCCGAGCGAATCGTCGTCTTCCATGCCGACCATCCCTTCCTGTACCTCATCACCGAATCCAGCACCGGCGCCCTCCTCTTCGCCGGAAAGTTCACCGGATTGGGTGGCGAGTAATCATTTGATACATAGGTTGTTACGTACAATCCTCTGCGCAAAACGCGCAGAGGATTGTACGTAAATGGTTTTGTATCAAGTATTTATGTGTCACCGTTGTGCCACCGTTGTGGGGCGGGTGCGGGGAGGATTAATGGGCGAGGGTGCTGCCGAGGAGGTTTTCCACTTCTTTCCGGGCCATTTTGCCGTCGAAGCAGATGAAGGTGGTTTCGTCGTCGTCCCGTTCCAGCATCACGAAGGATTCGATGGTCTTCTCGTCCCCCAGGGAGTAAATCCGGACAATGTCGCCGTCGTCCTTGCTTTCCATGAGGAGTTCGTACTTGCCGGAGCCGATGTACTTTTTCACATCGTCATAGATATCCTTGGCGGCGGCTTTGTTTTTTTCGCAGTTGATCATGTAGAACCCGCTCAGGGTTTTGATGAAGGTGGAAAGGTTCACGTCCTTGTCATTGACTTCGATGTCGGGGACGCGGCCGATCAGCCGGAACATGGATTGGGAGATATAGACGGCTTCCACGCCGGGAAGGTCGGAGTATTTGTTGTAGATTTCCCGCCCGCTCTGGGCAAAGGCGGCGACGCTCATGGCAAAGAGAACGAGTAGGGTGACTATCTTTTTCATTTCCAGTAGGTTAATTGGTCAATAACATTTTCGGTTTCGTAAACTTTCTGTGCAGCGGCTTGCATTTTGGCCGATGTCTTCATCAGCGCCTGCTCCACGGCGGCATAGGCCAGGTAAGGATCGTCGAAGGTGTCCTTGGGTTCGGCCGGACGGCTGAGGCTCCAGCCGGCGATGCCCACCATGACAGCCGCGGCGGCGGCGATGCTCCAGCCCCGGACGGTTCGGCCGGGCCGGGGAAGCCGTACCTGAAGGTCTTCCGGGAGGGGGACGCTTTCATCGGCCCCGATGCGCAGGAGGTCTTCCGCGCTCAGTTTTTCGATGTCTTCGATTCTTTTCATGGCTTGAGTTTTTTTCGGGCCAGGCTCACCTGCACCCGGATGTTGAGGGGGCTCAGCCCCGTGATTTTACTGATTTCCTCATAGGAAAGGCCTTGTATCACCCTGAGGGTGAGGAGTTTCCGCTGCCTTTCGGGCAGGCGGGAAATCCGGTTCATCACGTCCCGGAGTTCTTCCCGCTGCTCCAACTGCTCGTCGGGCGGAGCCTTGGCGGGAGCCATCCCTTCGCGGAGTTCTTCGGAGGGCCGAAGGCGCCGGATGCGGTCCAGGCAAAGGTTCCGCATCATCAGGCTGCCGTAGGCGGCGGGTTCCCGGATGAGGTCCAGGTGGTCCCTCAGGCCCCAGAGTTTGAGAAACAGTTCCTGTACGGCATCCTTGGCATCGGCCTCGTTCTCGAGGAGGTAGAAGGCCACGCGGTAGAAGCGCCCCTGCAGGGGAAGCCAGGTGCTATGGAAGTCGGCCGAGGTCATTCCGCCACCTCCATCAACTGTCCCAATTGCTCCAGGCCGATGCTGCCGCTCGTGACCAGAAGGGTGCCGTCGCTGCTGTAAAGGATGCAGTCCTTGAGGCGTTTCCCTTTATCGATGCCGTAGATGCGGAGGATTTCACCGTCGTCCTTGGCCTCCAGGATGAGGTCCATGCCTTTGAGGATGCGCTCCACTTTGGCGGTGAAGGAGGCTTTCTTGTCGGCCGGGATGTCTTCGAAGTCGATGAGGGTGAAGCGCCGGATGTCGGTGAAGGCCTTCAGGGCCGCCCGGTCCTCCTTGTCCAGGTTGCCGGACAGGGAGACGGTGCCTTTGAGGAGCGCCGTTCCCATCGGTCCCAGGGACAGCATCTCGAATCCGTCCACCCCTTTGTACTGCCGGGCCAGCCGGATCAGTTGGGAGGGCTTTCCCGCCCATGCCGAGGCCAGGGTGGCCAGGGCTAAAATCAAGGTAAGTAATGCTTTTTTCATGTCGGTCTTTCAAGCGCTTGCGATGATTAGACGCAGCAGGGCATGAAAATGTTAAAAGCGCGGAGAAGAAAATTCGTAACCCCTCAAAACCACGGGCCCCAGCAGGCCGGAAGGCAGAAGTTTGTCTCCCGCTTCATAGAAACGGCGGACGCGGGTGACAGGCTCCACGTTTTTCTGCCGGTCGCCGATCATCCGGTTCACCCACAGGTTGGTCACCTTGACTTCCAGGATGTTGTCTCCCTTTTTCAGATAAGGGAGTATATCGGCCGATACGTAGGGGGCGTGCCATAAAACGCCGGCCGGATGCCCGTTGACGATGACTTCCGCCATGACGGCCACCTGTCCCAGGTCCAGGCGCGCCTCTCCCAGGCCCTCCAGGCTCTCCACCGTGAAGCGGGTGGTGTAATGCGCCGTTCCGGAGAAGTACTTGACCACAGGGTCGCTGTTGCCTGTCCAGTCGTTCAGCACCGAGAAGGTTTCCAGGGCACGCTCGCCGCCCTTCTGGACAAACGCCACGTCCCAGTAGCGGTCCAGGGGGAGCGACCATTTTTCGGCCCCGGGCTTCCTGGCGGCCGGGACGCCCAGCGGCTTCTGGGAGAGCACATAGAACATGGCGTCTCCGGGGGCCAGGGAAACCTGCAGGGCGGTGTAGCCGTTCCCGTCCGCGGTGCATTCCAGGGCGGAGGCTTCGCCGGTTTCGGGATTCAGCAGGGCGGCAAACCGGGCTGAGGTGCGGAAGCGGACCGCCGCGTCCTGCCGCTTTCCGGTGAAATTCCGGAGCCAGTAAATCTCGGTATCCGCCCCCGGGACGGTCCGGTGCACGAACTGGATCCCTTGCAGCAGGGTTTCGTGTCCCCGGGCGTTCAGGGGGATGGGAGCGTCGCTTCCGTACATCCTGTCGGGGACGGTCCCTTCCGGGAACACCACGTCGGGAAGGATGCCGTCGGGAAGGGCGTCGGTTTCGGCCATGATTTTCACGCCGGCTGCGCGGAACGCCTCTATCTTGTTTTGCAGCTGTTCGGAAACGATGCGGGCGTTTCGGCCCAGCATGAGCACGCTGTACCGCTGCCCGCTCTCCGTGACCAGGCATCCGTCTTCCACATGCACCCGGTTGAGCAGGACATCCGGGCTGGCGTAGTCATAGTTGAAACCGAAGGGGATGTACGGCAGGAAGCGGAAGAATTCGCCTCCATAGACCGCCGTCACGTTGGTGTCCTCCCCGTAGAAAAGGAGGATGTCGGCCACGTTCCTTCCCGTCTGCAGCAGTTGGCAACTGCGGGCCAGGTAATCGGTCCAAACCTTGGCGTAGGGTGCCCAGGTCTCGTTCCGGTGGAACCATTGGCCATATTTGAAAAGACCCAGGCCGGGCAGGTAGTCGTCCGAGGGCTGCGAGGCCGAGTCGTGGATGATGAAGCGGTTGAGGCCGCTGGCAAGGGCCATGTCGGCCACGGGCTTGATGTTTCCCGGGTGATAGGTGTAGGCCTTCTGATGTTCTCCGTTGACGGTGAACGATTCGGCGGCGGCGATGTTCTGTCCGTAGATGTGGGCCACTGAGGCGCTTTCCCGGATGTCCGTAATGGCCGACGGCACCATGGAGCCGGAAGGGCTGTCGGTCATCCAGATGGCCGACATGGGGATGGTGGCGGCCCGCTTGGCATCCATGCCGTCTCCCACGAAGGCGCGGCCGGTCTCATGGGCCTCGATATAGGTTCCCTTCATGCCGAAGTCCTGGATGATCTCCCCGATCCGGGCATAGTTTTCCGTGAAAAGTTCTCCCAGGGTCTTGCGCCAGTCAAAGAGGAAGCGTTCGCTGGTGGCGGCATCGCCGATGATTTCCCCCGCCAGCACCGGCATCCAGGGGAAAAGGTCATAGCCCCGGCGCCGCCTGAATTCTTCCGGCAGGGAAGGGGTCCAGGTTTCAGAATTGGCCTCATAACTGTCAACCAGCAGGTGCGTGATTCCCTTTTGTCCCAGCAGGCCGCCGGCGGCCTCCTTGTACATGTCCAGGTAGGTGTGGAAATAGCGCTCCCAGGCGTTTTTGTCCAGTTTGTCCACCTCCAGGCCGGTGGCGTTGGGCGAGGCGGGGTGGTTCACCTTGCCGGTGAGCGAGGCCCCGAAGCGGTAAATCCTCCAGTTCCCTTCTCCCAGGCGGCAGACCAGCCGTCCGTCCGCGGCCATCCGGTCTGTGAGGATGACGACATCTTCCGGCCGGATGCCTTTCTCCCCGCTTTCCGCCGGCGTCGGGAAGCGGTCAAAATCGTAGGGGAAGCAGTAACCCGCCTTCTCCTCGAACATTTCTATCTTGCGCACCCCGTTCAACTGCAGGGACCTTGACTGTTCTCCCGTAATCCGGAAGTAGCGGGCCTTGGTGGGAGGGATGTTCATGGTGATGTATCCCAGCGGAGACTTCCGGACGCGGCAGACGGTTTTCCAGTTTTTCCCGTCCTGGCTGCACTGAAACTCGGAATCGGTATCGATGTCCCCTTCCCTGGGCCGATATCCGCCGGCGTCCCTCTGGGCCGTGAAGGAGCGGATCTGGCGGGGACGCGGGAAACGCACGGTGATGCCGTCGGCGTTGCGGGTGACCTGGGCCCCCATCTCTTCCATGCTCACATCGGCCTCGGGAAGCCGCACGGCCACCACGGCCACATCGTAGCCGTAGTCCCGTACTTCCACGCCATGCGTCGGGTTGTAAGGCAAGTCCCTGTACTGCCCCGTTATCTTGCGGAGTTCGGGAAGGACCAGGTCGATATCCCCGCCCTTCACGTCCACGGTCTGCCACTCCAGTTTTTTCATGGCGTCTTCGGGCGTTACCCACGGACCGCCCGTGCTGCTCCATCCCGGAGCGCTGGCCACGGTGGCCTCCAGGCCCAGGGAATCGGCCAGGGCAATGGCATAGCGGTAGGCCTGTTTCCAACTTTCGGACAAATAAGGCCGCTTGAAGGGGGCCGCCTTGGGCATATTGACCCCTCCGGCGTCAAACTGATGGAAACCGGCGATACCCACGCTGTCCATCCACAGGAGGTCTTTCCGAATGCCTTCCAGGCTCACTTCCCCATCCATCCAATGCCACCACACATACGGCCTGGCAGCGCGGGAGGGGTTCTGAAAAGACTGGACCAGGCTGTCCGGAGCACTTGCCGGGGCAGCCGCTGCAAAAAACAGGGAAAGAAGAAGGGAGGAAATCATAACTGCGGATACTGTCTTTTTACAAATATAATTCTTTCTTGCGTTTTACCAAACACTGCGGGGGAAACAGGGCTGTTTTCGGGTACAATAATTGCAGCATAGCCGGCAAACGATAGAAATGTGGAATTAACAACAGTCATTACTTCTTTACTGACCCTTCTCGCGGGAATCGGCGTATTCCTCATCGCGTGTCAGATGATGAGTTCCAATCTGGAAGCCGCGAGTTCCGAGAAACTGAAAAAACTCTTTTCCAAGGCCTCCGGCAATAAACTGCTGGGCGTGGGCATCGGTGCATTGGGCACGGCCGCCATCCAGAGTTCCGGCGCCACCACCGTCATGACCATCGGCTTTGTCAATGCGGGCATCATTTCCCTTACCCAGGCCGCGACCATCATCTACGGCGCCAACATCGGTACCACGGTCACCGCCCAGATCGTGGCGCTGGGTATGTTCGGAGGAAACTCCGTGTCCACCAGTGTCATCTTCTCGGCCTTCGCCGGGTTGGGCGCTTTCCTGAGCCTTTTCGCCAAGCGGAGTACGTACAAGACCCTTGGCGGGATCCTCGCCGGTTTCGGCCTCCTGTTCGTGGGTCTGGAACTCATGAGCGGATCCATGGAATCCTTCGCCGCCCTTGACGGGGTGAAAACCTTCCTCGCCGGAATCAGCAATCCGCTGCTGCTGGTGCTTCTGGGCGCCATCTTTACGGCCATTATCCAGAGTTCCTCGGTGATGACCTCCATCGCCCTCGCCATGGTGGTGACCGGGCTGATCGGCATCGACCAGGGCATTTACCTTACCCTGGGCTCCAATATCGGCTCCTGCGTGGTGGCCGTCATCGCGGGTGTAACCAGCGGTACCAACGCCAAACGCACGGCCCTCATCCATCTGCTGTTCAACTGTGCGGGTGTGGTTCTCTTCCTGCTGGCGGCATGGGGACTCGGTTGGTGGGACATCTCTTACGGAAGCATTTTCAATCATCTGTTCCCGTCGGCCCCGCAAGTCCAGCTGGCCATGTTCCACACCTTCTTCAATACGGTGACCGTTGCCATCATGCTCCCGCTTACGGGGGCTCTGGTGGCGCTGGTCAAGAGGATGCTTCCGGACAAGCCGGTTCCCGCCAGTACGGAATTCACCCTGCGCTATGTGGACGACAACATGCTCCGGACGCCTCCGGTGGCGGTTTCTCAGGTGAAACGGGAAATCCTCCGGATGGCAAGCATCGCCGTATTAAATATGGACAGGAGCCTGGATATGGCCGTCCATCTGGACTTTACGGAAAAGTCGGCCTTTGAAAAAGATGAGCGCCAACTCAATTTCATCAACCGGGAACTGGTCGGATTCGTGGTGCGCCTGAGTGGAAGAAACGGCCTCGGAGAAAAGGACTTGGCATATCTTTCCGGCACGTACCGAAACATCCGGGACCTTGAGCGAATCGGCGACTATGCCGAGAATATCGTGGAATATGCCACGGTCCTTGCCGACACGTCGCAGCAGTTTTCCGACGATGCCAAGTATGAAATCAGCCAACTCAAAAGCCTGCTCCACGAGTTGTATAAAAATGCCATAACGGCCTATTCCGACGAGGATTTTTCCGCTTTGGAACGGGCCAATGCCGTGGAGGAGGAAATCGACGACTATACCCGCAGAATGGAAGAAGGGCATATCTCCCGCATGGAGAAGGGAATCTGCACGCCCTCCGTCGGCGCGCAGTATCTGGAACTTTCCTCCAACGCAGAGCGTATCGCCGACCACATGATCAACATGGCCAAATCCATCAGGTCCCTCAATATCAGCCGGTAATCCAATACAGTCGAGGGCAGGGACAGGGGCACCAAAAAAGGACCGAGCATTCGGTCCTTTTTTGTGTGCCCCTAACCGTTCTATTCTCGAACCTTTTGCTGGAGGGGATAGAGTGATTGTGGGAAAATCATGAGTTTTGGCCGAATCCAAAGCACTTTCCTCTTGCAACTGTTGATTGTTGTTTGTAGATTTGTTGAACATACATATCGGACTATGTCAAACTTGGAACAGATACAACTATTTGGAGAGAAGCAGATAAGAACTGCCTGGAACGATGCCGAGGAGAAGTGGTATTTCTCCGTAATAGATATTATAGCTGCACTGGTGG
>Ga0247608_10000514_pt1 | contig 61829 bp, 88 predicted proteins | sample 176DNAGHGlowgp2_FD_193490 | JGI IMG/M metagenome (GOLD analysis project Ga0247608, IMG submission 193490) | Sheep rumen microbial communities from Palmerston North, Manawatu-Wanganui, New Zealand - 1766 DNA GHGlow gp2 | ecosystem: Host-associated > Mammals > Digestive system > Stomach > Rumen ... | reverse complement strand
AATAATGCTGAAGCATTGACACAACAATTCTCTGTTGGAACTCCTATATTCTTCACTTATGTTGGTGATGCCAGTACTGGTGTTTGGAAACGAGCAGATATGGACACTCGTCAAACACCTATTCAATTAGCATCAGAGAATAATTACTATTATCTTACTTTTTCAACAATAACAAATGGATTAGGAGATATTTATACAATTGGCAGCACTGTAAGATATGACTATACAACAGAGTCATTATATTGTCCAAATTTTGTTGGTAGATTTGTAGGAGATTTAGTTGGTAATGCAAATACTGCAAATCAATTATATAATTCTGTCAATCTTTGGGGTCAACCATTTGATGGAACTTCAGATATTACTGGACAAATTGAAGATACAGGATCTATAATAAGACTTCATGATAATAATACTTATAATATTGGACAACCAGGTTATAAGTATCATATTATTTATGGAGACTATTTTAAAGGTTGTGCAGATGGTGTTCATTCAAAAGCATTTGGTAGTGGTCATGCTTATGCAAAGATTTGGCTATTAGGTCATCAAGAATCAAAGATAACTGCATCTAATCAAAATTATTCAGATTCTGGGGATGGCTATGTTGATGTAAATCCTAATGTTTATATTGACTATAATGCAAGTAGTGTAGAGACAATCTTACATTCTCCTAAAATTCGTTGTGGATCTTCAACTGCTTCTAATGGATCATACTCATTTGTCTCTCATGATGCGGCTAGATTCAATGATAAAGTAGATTGTCAAAGTAATGTATTTGTTGTAGGAAGTGTTGGAATAGGTATATCAAGTAATCCTGAGCAAAAACTTCATGTATTAGGAAATGGTTATTTTACAGGAACCGGAAAAGGAATTGTATATGCAAATCAATTTATAAAAAATGGTGGAACAGCTGCACAAGTATTGATTGCTAATGGAACTGTAAAAGAATGGTCAGTTGATGCTAGTGTTTCTACAATTGTCGCAAGAAATGCAAGTGGCGATTTATATACTGCAAGATATTATTCAGATATAACTAATGAAAATTTATCAACAATTGGTAGTGTTTATGTTACAAATGGATCATCAGATACTGCTATTAGAAAAGTCTCAATTGAAAAATTCATGCAATATACTGGTGCTGCTACTACTATAGAGATATCAAAGAATCTTCAAGTAACAACAACATGGATGGACACAGGAATAACAACTGCTTCATCTTATTTTCCTGATGGAAATGGAACATATATTATACAAGTAGATGCTACAACAATAAGCAATGGAACTGATTTATGGCCAAGTATATATTCTGGTATAATTACAATATATAATGGAACAAACAATACAACTGAATCCGAAGAAGTTATCTTGCATCGTTCAGGACATGCAACTGCAAAACGATTATATATTAGAACAGTTCCAACAGCAAGTTCTTCTGGATTTTGCAAGATACAAATAGCAAGCTCAGAAAATTTAAATTCAACTTATCAAATTAAGTTCAAATTCAAAAAAATGATTTAATTTTGTAAATGTCAGCAAAAACAAAAGATGGTTTTTATAAAGTCAATTATGATAATACTTATGTATTATTAGCAAATGGACTTCAACAAAAATTTGGTAATGATACAAATAATATACCATATTCTAATGGAGTAAAAAATGCTAGTTTAAATGCAGATTTATTAGATGGCTTACATATTCATGAAGGAAGAAATAATGAAGCTAATAAAGTAGTTCGTACTGATGGTAGTGGCTATATACAAGCTGGATGGATTAACACTACATCAGGAGATATGAGTACGAGTGCATTTACAAGAGTATATGTATCTAATGACCAATATATAAGATATGTCTCTAATGTAAATTTTATTAAAGGAATTGGTGGACCTTTCTTACCATTAGTTGGAGGTACAATGACTGGAACTATTCATAGAGAATATACTTCTAGTAATGATACTCCATTTATATGGATCAACAGTGGAGATTATGATAACTACATTTTCCAAGTAAGTAGTGGTACATCTTCTAAACAATATTATGGATATGCTCTTAAGTATATAGGAACTGGAAGTGGTATCAAAAATTTTCTTAGACTTTATGCTGACAATCAAAACTCTACTGATGTTATTGCTCTTGGAATCAATCAAAGTGGTAATATTGGTATAGGCTCTGATGCTTTAGATTCTTATAGGCTTTATGTAAGTGGAAATAGTGTATTTTATGGACATCTCTACCCTGAAGCAACAAATGCTTATGATTTAGGAAGTCCTTCATTAAGATGGAGAAAACTATATATTGGCACTGCTGACTCTTATGGAAGTACTACTAAACCTATTTATTGGAATAATGGTGTCCCAGCTGCTTGTACTTACTCATTAAATGCTAATGTAAACTCAGGAACTATCAATACATTAGCTTATTATAGTGCAGCTACTACAATATCTTCAGGCTCTATCACCACTGATGGAGCTTATCTAGGAGAAGTCTCTTATCTATCCGTTAATACTCCACACCAAACCTCTTATAGATTAAGAGTAGATGGAGATTCATATATTACTGGTTGGTCCAGAGCTGGTAGTGGATTCTATGTACATGATCAAGGCGTACATTATACATATCAACAAGGTGGAATGCCATTAATTTATCTTACATCAAATGAATTTAATTTTGGTCAATCTGGTACAACATTATATTTTAATTATAGGGCTTCACGTTTAGGAACAACAACAACTAATTATGTTTGGAATGCCGGATCTTCATCATCTTGGGCAAATCATAATATGGGTAATATATGGCTTAATGGTAGTGGTGTATATCTTCGTATTGGTCCTCAAAATTCAAGTCATGCTCATTATGAAACTAATGCAGGTATATCTCACTGGTTTAATAAAAGAGTAGATGTTAATGGAGCTATATGGCGTTATAATACTAATTATGGTATAGCAGATGATGGTAGATTCTATGCATTATCAATGTATGCTAATAGAAGTGGTAGTAGTACTGATGGTGGTGTTTCATTATATAGTGATAGTAATCCAATGACTTATGGTATAGCATTCAGAGGAACTGGAAGTTATGGTACATTTCAAGGTATTACATCTGATTGGGCAACATATTTTACAATGAATGATGATACATCAAGAGGTTGGATGTTCCGTCGTGGCTCAACAAATGTATTAGCTATTGATGGTTATGGATCTATGAATAGATTTATGACTAGAAGACTTCGTTTACCTGGAAAATATGAATTACCTACTGGATGGTATAGATTAGCAAAAATTCAAGGTTTAGATGGTTATTTTAATTTTAATGCATTTTTTACTGGGGGTTGGAACTGGGGAGCTCCTACAGCTGTATTAGTAAATTGTTATTGTTGGGATGCTACTCCAAGAATTACTCAAATTTCAGGTCAAAATAATGGAGTAATTACTAAAATGCGTCTTTATAATATATCAGGAGGTACTTATTATCTTGATATATATAATTCTTATACACCATCTGGAGGAACAGTAAGTGATCAATATGTTATTATTAATGGCTCTGTAAATATAGTAGAAGTTTATGAACCAACTTCTACTAATGGAGATAGTGGTGGATATGAATTAACTTTTGAAGATATTAATGGGCATGTTGTAACTAGAGAAAATGCCTGGTGGGCTAATTTACAAGTACAAAGTGGTCCAGATACAAGTAAATATCCTCAATTTGGTAGTTTAAGTGTTATTAATGATTCTCAAAATAATGGTACAGATGGATTAGTATATTTTAGGAATTATTCAAATAATGATTGGGGTTTAATAGTAGATAAATCACAATCTTATACTTATGGTGTTGATATTAGAGCAGCTGGAGGATATGCATTAAGAGTTGCTGATGGAAATACTAGACTTATTGGAGCTACTATTATAGGTGCTGATGATTCACCGGCATATACTCTTGATGTAAGAGGAACAACTAGATCAATAAATAGAATATATGCTAATGAATGGATTCAATTTGATAATTGGACAGGTCTTTATTCTCCTAATAATGGTGCTCATTTTTATCCAAATAATACAACTTCTTTTGGTCAATGGCAATTAAGAGGTTCAAGAAGTGGATATTCTGGTATTCATTTTGGTGATTCAACACATTATATGACATTAATGGATAATTATACCGATAAGGGTATATATCAAGAAGATCAAAGATGGATTTTATATTATAATGCAAATAATGGTAAAGTTTCTTTAAGAGATTCATCGGATTATCATGGTGATATTAATCTTTGTGGATTAATGTCTGCTACTAATTATAGATTATATGGGTATGCAAATGCCGTAAATTGTGATAGTATATATTATACTGGTATGCATTATTATAATTCAAGTGGTCCTTCCGGTTTAGGTGAAGCTTCAAGTGATGGTGGACTTTATTCACAAGCATATTCTAGTGATTGGGTTGGACAAATAGCTCAAGATTATAGAAATGGACATTTATTTATCAGAGGTAAGAATGGCGGTTCATGGACTGCTTGGGATAGAGTAATATCAAGAAGAAATTCAGATGGTGTTTATTTTGATGTTGGTGGATTATATGCTCATACAAATATTTATGCTATTAGAATTAATGGATCTGGTGGTATATGGAATATGTTATCCGCTGATATATCTGTACGTTCTTGGTCAGAAATAGAAGGATGTAATATTCAAGTATCTGGTGTACATTGGAGTGGTGTATCATGGAATCAATGTAAAGCTATTGCTACATCTACTAATTATTGGGGATTTTTTACTCGTAATTTAGCAGTATGGTTATATTCTGATGGTTCTAATGATTATATATTTATACAAAATGCTGCTGCAAATGCTTCTTATTGTACGTTATGTGTAAATAATATATTATATGGAGATACAGCATCAACATATAATTTACAAAATATAGATATTTATGGAACAGATAGTATTCCTAGTGGTTCTACAAAATGTGAATTATCTGTAATGGGACAATCAGAAAATGGTATCATATTCGGTGGTACTAATTCTTGGTTTACTAGTGATACTTCAAAAGCAATGCTTCAATTAGGTGGATATGGAGCTAGTAGTGATAGAGCTAAAATATTTGTTACTAATGGTGATTTACATATTCAAAGTTATTCTGGTTATGGATTATATCTTAATTGGTATAGTAATAACTGGACTTATTTTGGAGGTGTAGGTTGGACAAATTCTGGATTCTGGCATGCAAGTTATGGATCATCTGATTGGTTATTTAGGACAGATGCTGGGGTAATTTATTGGCCAACAATGTTAGATTATAAATATTATCAACATTTCCGTGATGAAAATTTCAATCCTATAAGTTCAACATGGCATGGGTATGGTACTGGTATGACAACACAATCTGGTATTACTGGACACTGGTGGCACATTTGGTCATCTGGTTGGAGTGATAATACATATTGGATTTCGCAAATTGCTGTACCTACTGCTGATGGTTGGGATTCAAATCATATGATGTATCGTACTTATCATGGTGGAGATTATGGTTGGAGAACAGTAATTGATAATACTAATATTTATTCTTATACTGATGGACGTTATTTACAATATGAAGGATGGTGGAGTTCAGGAAGTGGTCAAAATGTTAATGATGCTCATGGTATAATATTTGCTTATTCTGATCATGGGGTGCCTGGCTCTTGGGGTACTTTATTATCATTAGAATGTGAACGTGGTAATGGATATAGACATCAAATACATGGTAGATGTAATGCTAACGAATTATGGCATAGATATAGAAATGGAGATAATGGATCTTGGTCTGGTTGGGCTAAGGTTTTAGATACAGATAATTCTTATGTATCTGGTTCTTGGGGATATATTAATGGAACTAGAATTGATTGGACTGAAGGAAGTGATAGAACTGCTCATTTACTTATAAATGGTGTAACATGGTGGAGTAACTGGTATTGGTCAGGACAATCAGGTCAACCTACTTGGTTATGGGGAAGTAATGATGGCACTAATATGTATGTCTGGAATCCTTCTAATTTTAGTGTAAACTATGCATCAAGAGCAGCTTATTTAGATGGTCATGGAGTTAATCCTAATAGTTCTCACCCAGGATATGGAGCAAGAATATTCTATTCTTGGAATATTGGTCAAGCCTATAATGATTCTGCTGGATATTCTAATGGTATTACTATAGGATCTCATCCTGGTGATCAAGCTTATGGATTTCAAATAGTTCAAAATATGTGGGATGATAATACATATACAAGAAGATATAATGGAGGATGGCAAGAATGGAAAACATTATTAAATAATACTAATTACCCTAATTATTTAGATGGTCATTATGCTAGATTACAAACATGGAATAATTTAATACATTCAGGAAATGAATTTACTTTTGCTGCTCCAGGATATTCTGGAGGTATATGGATTAATTATAGAACTGCTAGTGGTGGCGCTGATGGAAATATAACAGAATATATATTTGGTAGAGGTAATGGTAATCATATTGGTTTTTATGTTAATACATCAGGTGCTTATCATACATCTGATATTAGAAAAAAATATGATATAAGAGATATATTAAATAAAGATGTAAATGATTTATTTTTAACAAATAATGGTTTTATTAGATATTTTAAATGGAAAGATTCAAATAAGCCAGCTTATGGTTTTATAGCTCAAGAAATACAAGAATATTGTCCAGAATGTATTGAGTTAGATAAAACAGGATATTACTCTGTTAATTATAATGTTGCATTTTCTAAAATCATAGGAGCTATGTTTAAGAAAATAAAACAATTAGAATATAAAATATATCAATTAGAAAATAATGAAACATCTAAGAGAATATGTTAATGAAAATTTATTAATTGAGTCTATATCAAAATTAAATCCTGATAAAGAATTTCCTCATTGGATGATTTATAATTTTGATTATAAATTAGTGTATGATATTCTTAGTAATAATTTTAATGAAGTACAAAAAATTTATAATCAAAATAAAAATTATAAAGGATATGATTTTAAATGTTTAAAAGAAAATGATTCATCAAGTCAAAATCAAACAAAATCTTATTTAGGAATTATATATAAAACAATAGATAGAAAAAATAAAAAAATTGATTTTGATGTAAGAGATTTAAAACCTAATAATAAATTAAATATTCCAAAAAATAATTTAATTAATAATACATATATTGCATATATTTTTAATGATAAATTATGTTTAGTTAAAAAAGAAGAAATAGAATCTAATATAGATCAATTTAGAATTAATGATATAAACCAGTTAAATATATCATATGAATATGAATTATCTGCTCAACAAAAAGAATTATATGAAACAATTTATAATATATATGATAATATTAATCCAGATTTAAAATTTGATTTTAATAAAATAAAAAAATTACAAGAATTTAGAGATATTCAAACTATTATAGATAATATGTAAATAATAAATGGAAGAGTTATTAAAGCTCTTCCATTCTTTTTTTGTAAATCTTTTATTATTCTATCTTGTTCTTTTACTTTCTTAAATAATACGCCTACAATTTTTGATAATGCTACATTATAATTAATTGAGTATAAATTAGTTTTATTATCAAATAATATACATTCAGGACAATATTCTTGTATTTCTTGTGCTATAAAACCATAAGAAGAAGTATTATTTTCTTTCCATTTAAAATATCTAATATATCCATTTTCTGTATTAAATAGATCATTTATATCGAGGAAACTCTCTATTAAAGAATCTCCTCATTCAAATACTTAAAATATTTATATATTAAGCTTCTTCTTTCTTTTCATCATTAGAGTCTTCTACAACAAAAATCTCATAAAGGACTTCGAGAAAATCAGGAGCAGAAATCTTTGTACCATTAATCTCTACATCATTAGAAGCATTAGTCTCCATAATCTCAGAATACTCATCCATATTCAATGTATAATCTTTTACGTTAACTGTGTCCATTGCACGTCTAGAGATATACTCATTAGTCTCTTGATTATACTTATTGATATATTCATTGTATTCTTTCTCTTCTGCTTCTGTTCTTTCTTTCTTTCCTTGAAGCTCATTAAAACGATCTTCTAAGATTCCTTTTGTAAACTCTTGAACATCATCATCAAAAATCTTATGGACCTTTCCATATTCAATTCTCATTGACATAATCTTAATCTTAAGATCTTTAGATAATGTTGAGTCTCCATCTTTGAAAATTACTTTTGAAATAAAATTATGACGTACAATTACATCATTTGTTGTCATTTCTTTCATCATTTTTTTAACTAGTTAAATATTTTTTTATGTATACATTTTTATTCAATATCAATATCATTCATTCCTTCATCAGGTGTCTTAGCATTATTTGCTTCTTCTTGTTTCTTCTCATCTTCAATATGAAAAGTCATCTCTTTATATTTTGTAGGATATAAGAAAGAAAGCATATAAGTATTCAACCTTGACATCTCATTAAATCCTTCATCATTTGAAGAGTGATTATGAAGCATTGCCTCTAGATCTACCATAGATCTTCCATACATAGCTTTCAATACATTCATATCATCTTTGAATAATGGGAATAACTCTGATATTGCAGTTATTGTGCCAAGTCGTGTCTCAACCATATTACTACGAATAATACTTCCTTGAGCTGCACGATAATTGATTTCTGTAGTTGGCATAATAACTATCTTCTTAGCATTAGCTATCCAACGAGGAATAGTCCTAACGTCTTCATATGTTCTTACAGTAGAATAAGGATAACTCTCTACAATCTCACGTGTATAAATCTTACTCCATACATTGAACTTTATCAAGTTATCTTTGAATAATGCTATCTCTGCAATAGACTTATTATCATTGATTACTGCTTTTTGCCCTATAGTATTGTTGATTTGCTGTCCATTTGGCTGATTGAACAATACTCCATATTCAACAATGTCTGCTTTCTCATTGACAATATCATGATAAGCACGATTAACAAAATCTTTATGTAGATAATAGTCATCAGCATCTAAGAACATAAAGAAATTACCACTTGCATTATCTATACCAAACTTTCTAGCTCCACCACATCCAAGATTCTCTTGAGGCTCACATAGTTTGAATATAATTTTTTCATTACCATATTTATCAATAAAAGATTTTACTATCTCTTTTGATTTGTCTGGTGACTTGTCATCTACTAATACATATTCAACTTCAAATCCTTCAAACTGTTGTTGATTGACACTATTAATAGCTTCTAATATAAAATTCTGAGCATTATAAAATGTTGTGATTATACTTACTTTATCCATAAATCTAATAAATTATTTATTTAATATAAGAATAGTATTATCACTTAATCGTTCTAATACATAGAATTTCTTCTTATTCTTCAATTCTTTTGTAAATGGTATTGCAGTTCCAAATAAGTCTTTAATCTTGCCTTGATATACAGTACAATATTCTCCTGCTTTACATTGACCATTATCTTTTACAATAGTCTTTCCTAATAGGTTTACTCGAATCCACTCAGGACGATTACTTCTCTTGACATATTGTTTTTCTTTATCATAATGCTTGTTCTCAATCTTGATATAATGTTCCCATGGATAAGTACGAATATAATTCATTTCCATAAATTGATCATATTGCTTTGTACCAACGGCTAATCTTTCTTTTTGAAGATATAAGTCTCCATATTCATTACAAAGAAAAGCATATTTCCATTCATCAGGATCATCACTATTCACTTCTGAACAAACTGTAGTTATACCAAGAATCTCATCATCATTATGAGCACATTTAATCATCTTTGGATTTTTCTTGTCAAATGTAACAAATTTTCCTAAACGATCTTTATGTTCAGGAACTTCTGACCATTCATACATTTCAGTAAAACCAAATCCTTGAATGTTATTATCTTTCATTTAATCACTTGGTATATTTTTATAAAAATTTCTCTTTGAAATCCTTATAATATCTATTGTAATAATCATTAGTATGACGTTGACGATTATAGATAGTGATATCCTTTCCTTCTGATTTGATTTCTTGAGAAGTCTTAATCATTTGGCAAGGAAGTCCTAAAATATAAGCTTGAAGAATCATCTTGATTATATTGTCTTGTGGCTCTTGATTATACTCTAAAGTCATAATAGGATTAATCATTGCATTTTCTTTTGCAATCTCATAACCAGTAGTCTTAGAGATAATAGTATCACAAGGATTTTGACGTGCTATGCCAACTAAATAGCAAATTTTAAATTGTTTAACACCAGGAACAGGTACTTTATACTTCAAAGCAACAGCAGTAGTAGCACAATCTACACCGTACTTGTCATAAAGCCTTCCATTAATTCTCACAGATTTTACGCATTCGCGATCTTCATCAATATTAGAGTAAACATACTCTGATATAAACTCTTTACGAAGCCAATCTAGCATATTTCTATATATTTTAAATTAAATATTTTTATAAAAAGTTTATACAATAATATAAACTTTATATTATAAAATAGTCAATTAACTATTAATAATAAATAAAAGGATATAAACTTTCGTCTATATCCTTATTTTTTTAATGATAAATTATAGGTTAGCTAACTACCGGCTCAGCAACAAATCTTGTATTGATAATCTCTTCACGAGAATTGAAGATCTTTGCTTCTTCTACATTAATCATAATTTCAGGATTACTATGATGAATTACTTCATAACGGAATCCATTCCACTTATCCCAAGATTGAACTTCTTTAATAGTTCCTTCATAGAACTTGTTGTCTTCATTACGGAATACCCATACTTTATCATCGACGTCGTAAGTTGATTGAATATTCATGCTTTCCATTAAATATATATTTATTTTTTTATAATGTTTAATATGTCTACACCATAAGTAATTGATAATCCTATTGATGGACCAAATTTCTTGTTATTCAAATCATAAGAATAGTTTATTGAAGGACCAATTACAAGACTCATTACTCTTCTTTTAGGTTGTGGAATAGTAATACCTTGAATCTTATTATATTGTACATATGGATTAGATGACTTTAAGAATACTTTATTATCTTCTATAGCTAAAGTATAATCTACAAATACTTTATCTTTAGTTATATTCAATCCTAAAGTAGTATCATTTAAAGTTACATTTCCTTCTAATTGTCTGAATTTATTATTGAAATTAAATTCTTTAGTAATATTTATTGGGTAAACTATATTACTATCATTTGAAGGATTTTGAGGAATAACCCATGATGTATCTTTTTGGCCATTGTCTACTGTATTGTCAAAATATACAACTGTACCTGGCTTATGAAGATTCATGTCTTTTATAGTCTTCACTAAACTATCATTTACAAGTTTAAGAGTATTGAGATCTCCTTCTAATAATGTCTTAGAAACATATATCTCTCCAGTCTTTGTCTTATAATATTTGATTGAATCAGTAAGAGCAACGACATTATTATCATTTCTATCTTTGTATTTATTGCAACTTCTTATGGAAAAGCAAAGACAAATCAAAAGAATGATACTTACTAATCCTAATATTATAGTATACTTGTATTTATTAAAGAATGACTTTAACATTTCTTATGAATTATATTTTTATGTAGTCATTTTATATTTTTCTTGAAGATATTTTATCTTTGTCTTTTTATTTATATCATTATAAGTCTTTCTTAATTCTACTTCATAAGTTGGATTTCCAGCATATCTTCCTCCTTTAGTAGTTGTAAAATCTCTCATAAGATGTTGTTCAGTCCTACCTCTTGTAAGATAACTTTTCTTCAATAGAGTAACATAATCTTTTATAGCTAAATCATAATTAGAATATTTTCTTATTGCTACTCCAAATAATGAACGTCTTGATGATTCTCTTCCTGCTCCTAATGTTCCAAATTGAGTTTCTAATTGAGTTTGAGCCATCATAAAACAGATGTCGATTTCATGCTCTAATCCATTCTCAACTATTGAATTTGGAATTGTCTCATGAGTTCTTGGAAAATTCTTGAATATATATCTTTGAACTTCATCAATCAATTCATTCTTGATACTATCTTTAGGACTTATTAATTGATATAGATTCATTGTAGAATCTAATTTGATAGTATCATTATTATAACACATTTCTACCTTATTTATATCATTTGTTTTGGTCTTATTAGCTAATTGTTGAAATAAAGGTAGTGAAATCAATAATGCGCATAATAAAACTCTCTTAAATTTCATTTTTTTACTCATATTATTGTACTTTAATTTTTTTATCTTTCTGTATATATAATTATTGGACATTTACTTGGTCAACATATATACATTAGTCTTCAAAAAATCATACCCAATTTTCTGCCTCAAAAATTGATTTTTATTCGACTTTCATTACGCCGTATTAAAATTTCCTCTTATTCAAATACGACTGTTTGCCTATCACTATAAGCACATATCGCCGTTGCATTTTTAAACTATTTATTTAATATAGTTATTTATCTATTAAAATTTTAATTTCTCTAATTCATCTAAATCTATTAATCCTTCTTCATAATCATCTTTGACTTCATCAAATGACTCATATTTATCTGGAATTTTCATAAAATCTATATCTTTTGAATTCTTGTATTTTTCTGCTATATCTACAGTAATAACAAAGATATTAGGTCCTGCATCAGACATTATCTCATAATCAGAATATTCATCAAAGAATTCATCATAAGTTTTTGAAAATGGAACTACAATACACCAATCTTCATTAGAAAAATACTTGTTTTTAATATCTTTATTAATCTTTAGTTTTTCAAATATAAACTTATTTAAGTCTTTCATATTTAGTCTATATATTAATATTCTCTAAAATCTACATCTTTTAAATCACCTGTATGAATCAAACCATCAAGATATTCTTGCTTTACATCTTCTAGATTATTATAATGTGATGGTATCTCATAAGCATAAAGATTTGAATCATCTTCATATTTCTTGATATCACTTTTCTTTAGTAAGAACATATCAGGAGAACCATCAGATCCACCATGAACATAGTTTTTCTTGAATTTATGATAAAACTCATCATAAAGCTCATTGAATGGTTGAACTATACAATAATCATCAATATTATTATTCTTAGTATTCTTATTAATCTTAAGTTTCTCTATTATGAAATTAGATATAGCTTTCATTAGATATTGATTATTTATTTAGAAGATTATCAGAGTCATCTCCTCTAGAGTCATCATCTTCATCATCATCATCATTATTTGACTTATTATCGTTATCATTATCCTTATCTTTATTATCATCATTCTCATCATCTTTCTTTTCTTGTTCTTCAAATGACCAAACACAAGGATCTTTTGTCTCAGATGCTCCAATCATCTCTAATATATTCTTGATTAATGTCTCTACTTCTTCAGGAAGCTTAACCATTCCATCTTTATCAAAGTCTTGTACCCATATACCTTCTTTTCCATCATCAAAGATATTCATAATACTTCTAACAACTTCAGTTGTCTTATTATGAGGACGTTTCTTTTGAAATTTCCATCTTAAAGCAATAGATTCATCTCCATCTTTAGATTTTACACCTGCAAAATAATATTCACGAGGTAATTCAATCTTAGAAGTTATGAATTGTTCTAATTGTTTAGCTGCTTTGACTTTATCTTTATCTTTGATGATTTCAAGAATCTTCTTCTTGTCTATATTTTTGATTTCTTCTTCATCATCATCCTCTTTGATAACTTTAAACATCTCAACTTCGTCAATATCATTATCTATCATTTCTTGACAAATAAAAGATTCTTTGACACTACTTTCTTGAGGTTTCTTAGCAGCTTTAATATCATTTGGAGAATAATATACAATTGAATATTGGCCAATAGGAATAATTTTCATTACAGGTAATCCTTGTTGTACAATATATTCATGTATACATGTTCCTCTCATAATATTATAATTGAACAATATCTCATTAATAGCTTGTTCATTTACAAATTTTGAAGAATTAAGTTTTACCGAGAATCCATCTTCACCAATTGAAGCTACTACTCCTAATAAAGGACTAAAGAAATTTCTTATAGAAGCAACAATATTTCCTACAGGAGTCAAATGATTAGTCACACCAGTATTTGGATATAAATTACCAGGATTGACATCACTTGTAACTGAATTCTCATTTACATAAGTACTAAATCTTTTCATTATTCAATAATTTATATTTGTTCTATTAAAAATAAACTTAACAATACTTTATTGTCTCATTATTCTCATTATAATAGACTTTGAATAGTTCTTCATATTTCTTTTCACAAAATTCTACTATAGATGGGTCTTCAATCAACTCTTCGAATTTGTCTTTCCAAAATCTTATATTACGTGTCCAGGCATGAGCACACATTGGAAGATATTCTATCTTGAAGAATTTATTGTATAAGTCTACATTCATATCCCAAGAGAATTTTGAAGCTTCTATCCAATTAGGCATAATCAAATCATAGTATTTATACAAGTCATTACAAAAATACTTATCTTCATAAATGACTTTAGATAGAATATCATCAGTAATCTCATAGTGTTTTCTAAATTCTCCATTTGGATAAGTCAATTCTTTGAATGTAGAAATCTTACGTAAAGAGAATCCACCATTTCCAACTTTAGGCTCCCATTTATTAGTTTTCTTGTCTAATGTGTCCCAACCAGCTCCAGTAGAAAGAATAGGTCCTCCAATATAGTCATAATCAAATTGAGTCCAAAATTCTAAATCATCTTCTAAAAGATAACAATCTAATTGGTAGATATACATATATTCATAAGGAGAAAACTTATCATAGAATTTATAGCTTAAGCATAATTGAGAATATCCATGAATATCTTTAAAATAATCATCATTAAAATATATCTCTTCTACTTTAATTCTATTATCAATTAATTCATGATAATTTGTACAATCTAATGTCTCTGGTTTAACCAAATATACTTTATAGTTTTTTCCTTCAATTTGTCTTATCAATCTATCTAATGATAATTTTTCTGTACAATCTAATTCTTTTTTATATATTGGAATTACTATACAAAACTTATTTTTTTTCATATATTATATCTTGCTTCTATATTTATTCTTTAATATTTAAATTGTCTCCAAAATTTTTGTATTTGCATAAGTGTCGCTTTTGAAAAGTGACCTTCAGTATAACATGCAGTTGGTAAAAGTCTAGTAGGAAGAACATAAGATTTACCGCGAAGTACTGGAATATACATCTTAATTCCAAAAGCAATCTTTACATTACGTTTTAATATATGCTTTAAGCTTTTCCAACTGATAAAAGTATAAGGTTTATCTGGCGGAGAGTTAAAACATTTTTGAAAATGATCTTTAAATACTTCATATGTTGTATTAAGTATCTTTGCTCTTACAAAAGGTGGATAATAGTGAACATTTAAACCTAGTTCTCGAATATCACCATTCTTAGTACGTGTTATACCAATAAATAAAGTACAAGGTGTTCTATCATAATATTCAAGTTCTTCTTTGTATTTAGGCTCTTGATATCCAAAAATAACAACTTGTCCTGGAAGTAAATATTTTGTTGTTGGCTTACATACTTTCAATATATCTGCATAAGCTAATTTAGATCTAATATTTGTAGGACGATGACTTAATGGATGATTTCTAATAGCTTCATCCATTCTAAATGCTTCTATTGATTCAGCATCATATATAAATCTATCTAAATCATGAAGTGTATATTTTTTCTTTATTAGTTCTTGATTTTCTTCTTGATTATTTTTCTTTTGTGATATATTGACTTTAAATGGCATTTCAATATTTAATATATTTAAGTAAAGAATTTCTCAGTTACAATGATGAATTTCATGTTATGTGCATCTGCAAAAGCTTTAGCTGCATTCCATTTGTCATTATTCTTAATCCATTGTTGTTTTAGCCAAACATTATCTGTAGCATCTGGTTTTATTGTTTGGTTTTGTGGTTTTACTTCCACAATCACTTTATTTCCTTTGGCATTCTCAATTATATAGTCAGGATAATAGTTACATTGTTTGTTATCTAATCTTGAGAAATAAGGAATCTTTATTGGTTCTGAAGCCCATCTTATTATCTTAGGATTATTCTCACAATACATTACAAATTGTTGTTCTAATCCACTACGGCAAATAATTGGTTCATTTCTACAAGATTCTACATATTTACGGCATTTCTTTGGATCTATGATACATGACTTATAGAATGAAGACTTAGGCTTCATATGTTTTATAGCTAAATCAGACATAGAAATAACTTTAATGTTCTTTATTTTAAAATAAAAAATATCTACCAAAGTTTTTTTATTTTTAATAAAAGATTTATAATATTAAAGTCAAAATGGGAAATATCACTTTATCTTTTGTAAATAGTCAAAAGTCAAAGAATAAATCACAAAAAGAAAAAGTAATATTAACTTATCATGAAAGTAATCCTGGTCAAAAGGAATATTATTCATATATTGATGCTAATGGTCATGAAAGAGTATTTAATGATAAATCATATATAATCTCTAAAATATCTTCTTCTAAGATTATAGCAAAGAAAGTTAATGTTTCTAAAGTCGATTTAGGATTTGTACCTTCTAAAGAGCCTATAGATTATAAACCAGAATATTTTACATATAATGATGGGCAACTATTTTTAGATAAGCCAGTATATGATGAGATAAACAATTCATACATTGGTATATTTAATATAGTCAAGACTTATGATAAAGAAATCAAATTGTATGAAGAAAATTAAATTATATAATATAAAGAATTATGGTAAATAAATTAATAGTAGATGGCTTAAATATAACTTTGAGTGAATCAACTGCATTACCTTTTACATATACTTTCTCTACAGCAGGAACACATAATGTGCGTATAGGTCTTGATGACACTGAAGAGATTTGTGCTTATGCTTTCAAAGATTGTACAGAATTGACAAAAGTAACTTTCCCAAGTAAGATTACAATGATCAAACGTAATGCTTTTGAGAATTGTGAAAGTCTTAAGTCAATAGACATTCCTAGCACTATTAAATATGTAGGACCAAATGTTTTTGATGGATGTAGTTCATTATCAGAAATAAACTTTGAAGATACAACCCCTCCTAATTTCTTGACTAACTTGTCTGAAGATACAACTTGTTATGTACCTGATGGAAGTAAGTTTGTATTAGCTGAAGAATTGGTAAAAGATGGAAGTGTCCAATATTATGAGAAGAATGAATTAGGTGGATATGATGAAGTAGACTATGAAGCACTAGAAGATGGTAATGAATATTATTATGATGCTTGGTTAGGAGTTCATACTCATAGTAATGTTGTTGAGCAAAGATTCAAGAATAGACCAATTGAAATAGGATTCTATGATGGTGATGTTCAAGCTACTGAAATGCGTATTGAGCAAGGTACAGAGAATTATCCATTATTTAATCATAGATTTACACCAGAAAACACTTCAAACACTAATGTATTCTATATTTCAAGTAATCCAAATCTTGTAAGTGTAAGTCAAGATGGACATATCAATGTGGCCAAGAATGTTGCCGGACGTTCAACAATATATATTTGCACAGAGCCTTATTATAATGGAACTTATGTATCTGCAGCATTGAATGTTCGTGTACTTAATGAGACTGGTATACAAAAAGTTGATCCAATACTTAGCTTCAGTAGTGACTCATTGACAGTTACAGATATAGAAAACTATGAATCTATTACTTTGACAAATGAAAACAATGTGGATTTGATTTGGATGTCAACTAATGAAGATGTAGCTACAGTTGATGAGAATGGTGACATTACTATTGTTGGTGATGGTACTACAACAATCAAAGCAAGATTCAATGGTTCTGATACATTGAATGCAAAAGAAATTAGCTATGAATTGATAGTCAATACTACTTCTGAAGAAGAACAAACTTATACAATAACATTCAAGAATGGAGATGAAGTAATCAAGACAGTTACTGGACCATCTGGAACTTCAGTATCTGCTCCTGACGTTGAAAGAGAAGGATATGATTTTAATGGATGGTCAATCAATGGAGAAACTCCTATTCTTCCAGTAGATGCTATAACTGATACTGATATAGTATATATTGCTTTATGGTTCAAGATTGAAGAACCTACACAAGATTCAGATTTAGAAGTTGATTATGAATCAGAAGATGGAAATATCCAAATCATAAACTCTGATAATTCAGATATAGAATTAGAATATGAATCTCAAGATGGAAATATCCAAATCATAAACTCTGATAATACTGATATAGAAGCTAATTATGAAGCTCCTGATGGAAATATACAAGTAGTAAATGATTAAAAAATAAAATATATAAAGAATATAAATATGAGTAACGCTAAATCATTATTTAATAAAATTATCGTTAATGATATACAAATTGATATAGATGAGTTAGATGCTAATAATGGACAATATCAATTACCAAGTGGACAAACTCAAGCAACAGTAAAATTTGAATTGAAAGATAAGACTACAGTACCTACAAATGTATTCACAAATAATACTCAAATCAAGTCTGTAAAGTTAGCTTCAACAGTCACTACAGTAGAGAATGGAGCTTTTGAAGGAACCGATATTGACCAAGAATCAATTGAAGCAATTACATATATTAATTCATATAATCATGTAGTATATACTGCTGAAGAAGCAATAGCTTATAATGCATCTCTTCCTAATGCTTTACAATATGGTGCTACTAAGATACCTGCATCTGATGCTATTTCTTATACAATTGCTGAGGTAGATGAATTTAATGCAAATATTGAAGGAACTGTAAAGATTGGAGATCCTTCAGAAGAAATCTATATTAATGACTATCAAAATGTTGAATATATAGTTGATCAACAATCTTGGGAAGACTCATTCAATAATGGAGGTATACTTGCTAAATATTATGAGACTTATCCTGATAATGATCTTATTGCATCAGATGGTTCTGATAAGACAGCTAACTTCAATGATAGAATATATCTTGGAACTATAACTGGCGAAGAAAATGAAAAGAGATTCAAAGCTGGTTGGTCAGAGAAATCACAAAGTATTACAAATGAAGCAGATTCTAATGAGGTATATTATATCAAGAGACTTGATGAGACTAGCCAATATTATGGAACTGCTGATGAATGGAAAGCTCAATATATTAAATTCCACGGTATGTCATGGCAACTTTACTCTGATGCATTGCTTACAACTCCAATTGAAGGAAAAGAAATCTATATTAGAACATTAGAGTTTGATGGATTTACACATACTTATGCAGCTATGATTGCTAATGGTGGTAAGCTTCCTTGGATTGGTGCATGGTTTACCGAAGAATTTACTGAAGAAGCTGGTGTTCATATGATATTCAAATATGAAGGTAAAGATGATGTAAGACCTTGGGGAGATAGAATCTTTGGTAAAGGTGAAGATCAAAAAATATGGGGATTTGCTTCAGTATCAAATGAATTCCAAGATAATGCATTAGCTATTTCTGATTGTGGTGGTGAAGATGCATTTGAACAAAATAAGTTTGCATTAGTTCTTGAAAAGGTAGAATATGATGTTTATGATAAAGCTGGTGCTAATGCAGTAAATGCAGAAATTGAAGGTGCTATTCAATATGATACAATCAAGACTCCTGCACAAGAAGCAGTTCTTTATACAAATGAAGAAGTAGATGCTTATAATGCTAAATTACCAGGCGCTATCAAAGCTGGTTGGATCAAACTTGAAGAAGCCGAAGTAGAGTCAGAAGAAATTGGACAATAATTTAATTTATATAAATAGATAATATGAAAAAATACTATTATTTAGATGAGAATGGTAATAAGAAATATTATGTTGGTAAGATAATAAATGATTATATTACTAATGAAAAATATGGATTATTAACCCAACAAGAAATTATACAAAATGAAGTTGAGTTAGAATTTCATCCAAGTGAGCCTGCATCTGAAGGTTGGTTATCTTATTTTACTTATTTGAATGAGAATGGTGAAATATCAAAATATACTGATGATCCTCATAATATAAGAAAGAGTTTTGATAATAGCTATTATTTCACAAAAGTAAACAAGAATATTATTGATTTAGAATATCATAATAGAGTAGAGCCAATAGATAGTTATTTTTCATATACAGATGCAAATGGTAATGAGATAATCTATGATGGAGAATATTTCTATGATAAATTTACTAACTCTTATTACTTTTATAGATAATATAAATGCTAGAGCTTAAGCTCTAGCATTTTTTATATATAAAGAATCAAATACATCTACATATTCTCCTTTTACTAATCTCTTGAATGATGATTGACTTGATGCTATATATTCATGAGTATCATATAAGTCTTTAGACATATCAAAAGTATTATTAGCTTTACCAGATTTACCATCATAACTTAAAAAATAATTACATTTTACTTTTCTAAGCAAGTCAAAAAACTCAATATTATCAAATGATTCAAAATCATACATTCCTTCATCATTAGCATAAGGAGGATCACAATACATTACATCATTTGTCTTAAGATAATTCAACTCAATTACATCTTTATATGAAGCACAAAAAAAATTGACTCCACATATATTAAGATATTTTGACCATTCATTTACAATTTGCCTGAATTTATCTGGTTGAATACCATTTCTGGTAAAATGACAAGATGTATTAAAATCTCCTTTTTTAGAATATCTTACAAGACCATTAAAACAATTTCTAAGAAGCCAATTAAAATATATTGCTCTTTTTTCAGGTTCTTGTTTATTTCTTCTTAAATTATTATATTGGGTTTTTATCTCATAATATATTTTCTTTTTATAATCATAATCTGAAAATTTATTATATAGATTATAAAGGTTTTCATATCCATCACATAATTTATCTGGAAAATTTTTTGATAATTTCCAAATATTTATTAAATCTTCATTAGTATCTATACAAATAAATCTTCTTACATTCCACGTAGTTCCATTAACTACTCTTTCCATTAATTCTCCAAGAACACTCCCACCTCCTAAGAAACATTCATAATAAGTATCTATCTCTTTTGGAAATCTATCTACAATTTGAGGTGCTTGAAATCTTTTACTTCCTGTCCATTTGATTATTGGTAACATATAGATTATTTAATATTTTCTAATGACTTAAATAATAGTTCTTTCCTTTTATTACAATCTTCTATTTTTTCATCTAATTTTTTAATATCTCTTTCACAAATTGCTTTAATATATTCTTTAGCATTTTCTTCTTCGGTAAATATCTCTATCCAAGGTCCATGCTCTCCATATTTAGAAGGATTACAACTCATTTGCCCTTTATTATTATATAATTCACTATAATCTCTCCTATATTCTATATCATGAAAGTTAATAGATAAATAATTTTGTAATATAGTTACTAAATCTTCTTCCCATCTATCACCTCTATCAACTTGTATTGCTACATTAAGATCATTTTTTATAATATTACATTTCTCTAAAAGATATTCTGATGGATAATATATATATGATGATGGCTGGTGTTTATCCCAATTCTTATCATATACAACCCAAACAAATTCATCATTTTTTAATTCACTAAATTTTTTCATCTTTTATTTACTATTAAAGTTTATTCTACTAAATATTAATCCACAAAGAATATTCAATCCACAAGCTTGAAGCCATGTAATTTCTGGTAATTTGAATATAAAAGGCATGAGCCAATTCCAAAGAAGCATTACTATCCATCCAAATAATAATGCACTTAATAACATTATCCAAATACTATAAAATATCAACAAAAAATATTTCGCTATTTGCACACTACTAAATTAAATATATAAATTTATAAACTATTAATAAATTCTAAATAAACTTTACCTGTGATGGTTTCTGGGCCTCCAGGATTAATATAAATCTTTTTCTATAGAGCTATCTGGAATATATGGAGAGTTGCTTCCATTCCATTTATCTACTGGTATTCTAATCCTATGATATCCAAATGACTTATAGAATTTATTTGGCTCTCTTTCTTCTGTATTATCTGTCCATGACCAAAACCATTCTACTTCTTCTCCATTTATTAATAATGATTTATGATGATGCTCATAATCAAAGCAATGTACAAGATCATTCCAAACAAACAAGTCTTCAATATCATGTAGATAATAATTGTCTTGTTTTGGCATATCTATTGTAATTCTTTTGAATTCTTTAACAAGTTCTTCTTGTTTCATTTCTAAAGGATTCTCCATATAATGAACAAAATATTCCCAAGAAAAGTCTACAGACATACAATCATTCCCATAATATTTTGAAACAATATCATGTACTTGTGGACGAAGCCATTCTTCCCATGTTACTGTTTCAAATGTATAGCCACGTTCATTATCATATAATTTAATATATACATCTCTATATTTAATTAAATCTGCAATATCTTCAATTTTAAAATCTTCTAAAAACTCACAGAATATATCAATAGCTGATGTATAAATTCTATTTAAAGATGTTAATGGAAAATGAAAGTAAGGCTTTATAAATGCCATTGAAGATTCAATTTCTCTATTAATATCAAATGCAGTAAATAATTGTCTTTCTTTACTTAACCTATTTTTACAATTATTCCAAATATCACTTGCATGCATATGAGAAGCAATAGTATGACGGCCAATACAATATCGATAAGACATCCACATACAATCTTCTTCATATTCACTTAATTTAGAGTTTTCTATTATAAATTTTCTAAATTGTGAAATTGCTTCATCTTGTTTATGCTTTTCGTTATCTTTAAATTCTTTACCAGATAATTTACAAATTCCGGTTTTTGTATCTAATGTGATTTTCATTATTATCTTTGCTTTACTTGTACGTTAATATTCTTCTTTGCTTCAGAAATACGTTTATTTGCTTCATCTTGAATTGAAAGAGCTTGATTAAGGCCAGCAACTTTCTCTTCATATACTTGAAGACGTATATTAAGTTTTCCTATAGAGTCATTAAGAACACTAATTATAGAGTCTTTAGTATTTTCTATTACTGTAATTTCTGTTACTTTCTCATCTATTGTAGTCTGACGATTACAAGACTGTGTACATTTATTAAGTCCAAATATTATTAATAATCCTATTATAATTTCTTTCCAATGTAGTTTAATCCATTCCATTCTAATTAATTTTAATATTTTATTTAAATAATAAATTTATCTATTTTCTTCATCTAAAAAATTACATTTAGCATTGAATGACATAAATCTTCTTCCTTTATCATCAAATGCTAATAGTTCATCTCCTAATATCTTCAAGTTATTCCAATTATAAGGCATATTATGAATACATCTTGCTGCTCCTTGCATGTCATTTTCTGGATTATTAGCAAATTTCTCAAAAAATTCATCATAAGGACATTTATCAATTTTATTATGATTTGAAAAGTCTTTATGTATATTCCATAATATATTATAATATTCTTTCTTAAAATTATTAATTATATCTTTATTATACTTCTCAAATTTATCATGATCTAAATTGAATTCATAAAGTTCTGAATTGACATATTCAAAAAATCTTTTCTTTAGATTATCTAAAATTTCATAATACTTATCATAATATAAGATTGCTTCATATTCATCTGTTATTTCTGTACAATCAGGAAATACAAATTTCTTTGTCCACATTACTTTACAATTTCTCAACAATTCCATATTCTACTTGGCCTCTTCTTTTTTGAATTATTTCAAGTTCATTTTCTGTTTTTACAGGATGTTCTTTATATATACTAAAAAACAAGCAAAAATTCATGATAAACTTTCTAAGATAATATATAATTAAATTAATCATTATTAAATCTAAAATTATTTTTGTAATAGTCATATAAGTCTTGATATCCTTTGTATATATTCCAATATATAGACTTTTCATCTCTCATACAAGAATTACACCATTTAGCATACCAAAAATTTATTTCATTTTTAACTATAGATTCATTATAAATATCTTTATATGTATTATTCATGAATTTTATTTTTAAATATATAATTACTTAATATTAATATAGTATAATGAAACATTTAAATCAATATATATTAGAACATGAAATAAAAGATCTCAATGAAGGTTTATTAGATAAATTGATTAGTTGGTTCAAGAATCTATTCAAGACCCAAAAGACATTAGAGAAAAATACTTTAGATGTTGATTCAAAAGAAATAAAAGGAACAGAGAAATCAGTAAGTCTTGAAGAATTAGAAAAAAATAAAGAAGAAGTTGATTTGATTAATGATCAACAAGTTGGTTTTCCAGTAATGTCACAATTATTGAATAACAAACAAAAATACTTGACTATTGAATTATCTAAAACAGACAAACAAGAATACAAGCCAATGGTAGATAGATATTTCTATGTAAAAGAAGGAAAGAAATATTATATTGGCATAGTAATGTATGATGAATCTATCAAGAATGAAAATGGATATATAAATCTATTGAATCTTGAAGTTATTCCTAAAGTGAACAATAAATCAGAAATTGAAAAGTTTATTGATGAATCATTTAAAGATAAAATGAAGAACAATTATAAAGGTTCTCAATATGTCATAAAACATCCAAGAATTAAGCCTATATTGATAAAACTAGGATATAAGACTAATGAAAAAGATAAAAATATAATAGAAAAAGAATTCTAATGAAATCTCTACAAACATACTTAATAGAAAATCTTGATAATACCATAGAAGAAGGAAAGATATTAGATGCTATAAAAGAATGGTTCAAAAATTTATTCTCTCCTTCTAAGAAAAAATTTGATAGATATAATCCAGAAAAACCATTGATTGGTACAACATTATCTAATTACAAAGAATACTTAAAAGAGAATTTCAATATGAAGAATATTGAGATAAGATATATTGGATTTGATGAATTAAAGAAAATAGTTTATCCAAATGGAAATGAGCCAAGTATTGAAGATAAAGTAGGATTTTATGATTTTATAGATAATATTGATGATAAAGACAAAGATACTGATTATTTTGCATTTTTCTATAGAGAATCAGATATTAAAGATACTGCATGTCTAGTAAATTGTATCAAATCAAACAAAAGAGTAGAATTATTGAAAATCCAAGTTGTGAATGAGTTTGAGAATTTGTTGCCAATAAAAGATGTAATTGAACAATTGAAGAGTAATGAAGAATTCATAGAAGATATTAAAGAGATATTCATAAAAGAGAATACAAATAAAAACCTTTATAAACAATTGATTAATGATTGTGGGTTTGAAAGTGAATATGATGAGAAGAAGAATATAAATATTGCAAAAATTATATTATGAAAGAAATAACTAATTTTATATTAGAAAAACTTAAGATTAACAAAGATAGTAAAATTAAGAAAGATAAAATTTCATTAGATAGTTTTGTAAGTTTTTTTGAAAATAACAATAATAATTCATTTGGAAATCCTATAAAAACAACAAATAATATAGAACTTGGTAAATGTTATTTAATTGAACCTAAAGATAATTTTACAGGAGTTATTTTCCCATTTTATATTGATGATACAAATAATACTTGGGATGGCATTTATTTATATTTAACAGAAAGAACACTTTATTATGATGAATATACTAAAGATAGTAATGAATGCTTATTAACTTATAATGATGGAGATTTAAAAAATAATAAATTACATGTAAGACATCTTATTGGAAATAATGAAATTAAACAAGTTGATGAAAATATATCTTTAGAAGATCTATTAAATATAATTAAAGAACTATTTGAAAAATCAAAGAAAACAAAACAAGAAGATTTTGATTTTGATAAATTAATTAAAGAATATATATGAAATCATTAATAGATTATATAAATGAGTCATTAGATGAAAATACTTTTTGGAAAATAGACAAATATTTTGAAAGAAATCCAGAAGAAAAAAAGATATTCATAGATATTGTTGATCACTTTAGAGAGATTCCTGGATTTAATACAAAGAATGTTGAAGAATATATTAAAGATAAAGAGTTTAAGAATTTAAAGAAGTTTATAGATTTCCTTGATGATATTATAAAGAATGAAGATACTAATAGAGATTATAACTATTTATTATATATGATTATAAAGAGAATTATATCAGATAAAGTTGAAGGAATTAAATATACAAATAAAAAAGGTAAGCATTAAGCTTACCTTTCTTTTTTATGATTAATATTTAATTACTTTGATGGAATAATCTCAACTACACGTCCTGTGATATTTCCAAACAATACTCCATAACCAATACATGAATTAATCTTTATTCCTTCTTTATTGATTAAATAGTTAGCAACAGCTTCTGCACGTCTTTGAGAAAGGTATTTATTATACTCTGTTGTTCCTTCTGATGAGGCATATCCATTAATATCATAAGTACCTGGTTGTACATTATCTAATATAGATTTCATTTCATCAGTAATCTCATCACTATCAAATGCAAAATAGATTACCTTCTTTCCTTCAATTGTCTCAGTGATAATATTAGTTGGGCCAACTTTCTCAACAATAACTTCTTTAGGCTTCTTAGCAAGTTCATCATTCAAACGATCAATTTCATCAATCATAGAGCCTACATCATATGTCTTAAAATAGTGTGTACCATTAGATGTCTTGAAGTGATAAGTATATCCAATGAATAATCCTAATTGAGCCCAATGCTTATTGAATCCATCTGTCTTATGCAAATCCCAATAGACTGCTGGAGAAATAGATAATGTATGAGCACGTTTCTTACCAATATTGATATTGAAATCTATTCCTGTCTTTGCTCCAAATGAATTTCCTCCATAACACCAACGATGGATCCATCCTAAACCAGCATTCGCTTTTGCTTCAAATACTCTTGGTTTTCCTTTATATCCATCAAAAAGATTATTAAGATTAACAGTAGCATTAGCTCCAAGATAATTTCCTTTAATCATTGCAGAAGTCCATCTTACATCATGATTATCATTCATAAAAAGCTGGCCAACAATCTCTGTACCAATTATTGGTGTCCACTCTTTACCTAACTTCAATCCAACTACTTCATTCAAAGGAAACATTGAATTCATATCAAGAGGAGTAGTGACACCACCTTCTAATGAAATATAAGTATTATCCAATAACTTTGGATTCTCAGTTGCGATCTGAGCATTTACGCTAAGCATTGTTGTAAACATTACAACAAGCATTAAAATAAATTTTCTCATTTGTTTAATCTTTAAGTTTTAATTAATATTTTTAATATAATTCTTGCATAGTCTTATAATAATTCTTGATTATATTATATTCTTCATCTGTAATTTGTATATTTCTACCATTACTAATAATTGACCATTTCTTTCCATCTGTAGATGCAGGAATTGGACTAGTTGGCATAAGAAAATCAATAGTATTCAAATTAGCTATAATACCATCATGTAATTCTATAAATGCACCCATATTCTACTTTAAAATAATTTTAATAATAATAAACAAATTATTAAACTATTTTAAAATAGAATATGAATAAATATAAATTCAATTATAATTCTATAAAATAACTTCTACTAACTCTCTTCAAATGATCAATAAATTGAATATATTGTGTTTTATTAATCATTATTGGGCTTGGCTCATTTTCAATAGATATAGCATATAGCTTCAAATTATTATCATAGCTAATTTTAGTAATCTTATTTACATTGATTACATCTTCATTAAATTCTGCAAAATTCAAGTTATCCATAATTATTTCTTATTAGATAAATTTTCTATACTACATACATATTGGACATAAGTACGTAATCTCCACTCTTTATACTCATCATATTTATTTTCTAGCCAAACTAATGGCTTAAGAATTAAAATATTCAATTTGATCCAAAAATACTTGATATACCACATAATTAATCTTTATAAATATTTATAATCTTATTCTTGTTTTTATTATATTCTTTTTTTCTTTCAAATTCATCAATTCTTCTTTTCAAATCTTCAAGATTACTAGAACCTAAATCATAATATAAATAACCACTACTTTCATGACATTTTAAAGAATCTAAATCAATATATTTAATTGTATAATTCCAAATACCATATGTAATTCTATGATTCTTATATTTAATTGGAAACTGTTTAATACGTTCTAATGATTCTTTAGCCTCCATTAAAGAATGATGAATCCATACTGTACTATTACCTTTCCTCCATCCAAATACATAATCATCCCAGTAATAATCTGGTTCACTATAATCCATCCAAAATAAACCAAAATATTTCTTTTGAATAATGAATCCTTGCTTATTTTCAATAATTCTAAATTTCATTGTAAATATAAATCTTCTAGTTTATCTAATACTTTACTATAAACTATTCTTTCTTCTTGTGGAATGTTCTTGTCTTTAACCTTTTGGCAAAGCCATTTATCTAATTCTTTTATTATATCCATATTATACAGGTGTTAATTTATCTTCAAAATATCTACTTAATAACCATTTTTCTTCGCCATTATCATAAATATGAGATAATTCATAATAAACATAAGTATGAAGTTTGCCTTCTAATTCAACAGTCAAAGTACTTATAGACATAACTTTACATTTCCAAGGTTCATCTTCATCACAATCTTAATAATAAACTAGATCTCCAATACTAAACTTTGTCTTTATATCCATAATTAATTCAACATTCTCTTATGGGTTTCATATCTACGATTTACATGAGCTTTACAAGTGATTTTCATATTCTTGATAGCAGCAATAGTAAAATTCAAGTCATTTTGATTCATTACACCATTCTTGATTCTACAACTTATAAGTCGTTTATAGAACTCAGAATTTCTAACTCCTCCTTCTCCACAATTATAAACCAAATCACCAAATCCATCAATAAAGCTTTGTGAGAACTTATAACGTCCTTCAAATAGTTTCAAAAGTCTATTGATTGCTTTATTTGTCTTCTCAATATCTTGATTAAAAAGCTTGTCTGCTTTGGTTTTTGAAATCTTAGAAAAAGACTCACCAGGAAGCAAATGATGACCCCATCCAATAGAATATCCATTTCCATCTTTATAAACGTACAGAGACAAACTCTCGTACTTCTGGATGTGTCTTTTACCAGTATTTGAAATACTATAAGAATAAATTGAATTACTTAAACAAAAAATAGTAAATAAAATTAATAAAATACGTTTCATTATTTAATAAATTTAAAAATCAACATTTGGATTAATCTCTTCAGCATTATAGATTTCATAAATCATAAACAAGAAGCATATACCAAAAAATATTCCAATAATTAATAATGCTAACATCATAATATTAAAAATTAAAACCAATTACTACTGCATTATCATGAATATTCTCTCCATGATCAGAGATATCAATAGAAGCAAGCTCAATTAAAGCAAGCATATTAGGATCATTTTGTAAATCTACATCATACCCATAATCTTGCTTAGTGATTGAAGCATCTGTTACATTGTGCTTTGAAAGAACATTAAAAATCAGATTAATAATCCTTTCATCTCTTTTTGTAATGTTTGTTGTCATTTATTCTTTAATATTTAAATTACTTTATAAAAATAGAAAAAGTCTTAGAAAATTCAATTTCTAAGACTTCTTTTTTATTATATTTATATATTCTTTCAATAGTTTTGTACCAGATAATTCAATATTTCTATCATATTTGAATATTATTGTAAATCCATTTACTAGATTTTGAATAGGAATTTTATCTTTATGTATTATTTTCCAAACATTTCCATTTCTTATTCTTCCTTCACTATAAGTAATATTCTTATAATCAAAAACATTATTCAATATATCTATAATATCATTATATTGGATTTTATGTAATGTCTTTTTAAATGATGGACCTTCTATATAGCTAGAATTCTTCATTATTGAAATGAATGCTGCTCTATATATATTAGCTATATCTTCAGGATTCTCATAATCAATATGATCTTCAACTTTAGTATCTTTATTAATATGAAGTTTTTCTTGAATAAAATCTTGGATATTTTCCATAATTAGTTTTCCTTTTGCTTGCTAGAATTCAATACTAATGAAACACACATAGAAATCTCTTCTGGGTGTATATCATTTATATCTGGTATGAATTTTTCCCATCCAAAATGCTTTACAATTGCTTCAAAGTCTTTTTGATCTAATTCATACATATAGTCAAACAAGAATTGACCAGCACCTTTCCAAAGATCTGCATCTTTTCCAACCCAAGCATTCTTTTCTTTATTATAATTACAATCAGGATGCTCTTTTATCAACTCATCAAGAATTGTTTGTATCATATTGATAGCAGGATTTGAATTAATAATTTTTTTCTTGCTTAAGTCAACATTTGGAGCTAATCCACGTTCTATGATAAAATCTTTTATTTGTTTCATATTATTTATTTGCTAATATAATTATATTATCTTTATCCAATAATTCTATTGTTTTCTTATAAGAATAGAAATTCGTCTTACTTGAATAAAAATAAATATAATTTGGTTGGTATTCATTAATATTATAAGTTATTCTAGTATTAGTTATCCATTCATTATCCTTAAATTCACAAAGATATATTCTACTATATCTAATTAAATTAAATCTCTTCAATTGACTAACAAAAGATGATAGCTTATCAAAAGAGTCTTTATCATAAGCAACCATCTTGATACTTAATTCTTTGTTATTGATTGAAGAATATACAGGAATAGTAAATTTTATATCTTTATTTACTCTTAGCATATTTGATATTCTCAATTAATTCATTAATATTATCTTGAAACTCTTTAGAAATAATATAATTACGTTTTCTTTGTTTGAAGAATAATCTAAGATATTTCTCATACAAGAATTTTATGTTATCATCTTTTATAGCTTCTTTTATTTCATCAGATACTTTATCTATTTGTAATGTAAAGAATGATTTGAATCTAGGTTTAATATTCTTATTTATTTCTTTAAATTCTGCTTTAAAAGATTCATCACTAAGTAAATTCAAGAAATTAATATCTAAGTTAGTGATCCAATTATCATCTTGATATTTACCTATATTTTTCAAAGTATTATATAATAATTCATAAAGAGATTTCAATTCTTTTATCTCATTTTCTTGATCTTCTTTGTTTTTCTTTATCTCTTCATCATGTCTTCGTTTGAATGCTGGATTGATTATCTTATATTGAATTATATTATTATCTATGTTCCACGTCAATACAATACCTTCTACTTCATCACCATTCAAGAATTTTTGATATTCTCCATTACCAAACAAATCAAATAGATATACTTTGAATTCATCATTTGTTGTGTTTTCTGATAAATTCATCATATCAATCAATTTAGTCTTGTCTTCTATAATTCCATTAAATACAATAGGAACACAATCTATGTTTAATTCTTTTGATATTTCTTTTAATTCATATTCATTTATTTGATTATTATTATGATCTATGACATTCAAAAGAATATAAGAGTCATTGAATATCTCTATTGAATAGAATTTATATTGTCTAATTATGTTTTCTCTTTTATTGAAATAATCTATAGCATCATTAATGTTTTTTCTCATCAATTGATCATATTCATCAATAAATTGACCTAATGATTTTGAGTTACCACTTCTTTTATGATAGCTTATATTATATTTATCATAATATATTTGAAAAGCAGAACCATCAATTTTCAAAGATATACTTACTTCATGATCAAATAATTCTTTTACATATTCTGGTTTCTTTATATATTTTTCTATCAAATGCTCCATAACTATGACTTATAAAAATTGCATGGAAAATCATTTGTCAAATCTAATCCAAATTCTTCTAATGATTTGTCTTTATATACTTTTTCTTCTATTTTTTCTAATATATCATCTCCATATTTGAATTTATTAGGATCATGTATAGCTTTCCAAATTGATTCAACCGAATTTGCATCTTCTATTTTTCCATTATCTCCAAATATAAAGTTGATAGCTACTTTAGGATCATTTGTCAATAATTTCTCACATTCTTTGATTTTCTTTCCATTCTTTATTGGTTGTCCATTCTTTCCACAAAAATCTACTAATTGTATGAATATTCCTTCAGTATTGTAAGTATGTTTCCAATGTCTTTTTATAGTTATTCCATCTTCAAAATATTCATCTTTCTTTCCTTCAACTGGTATAGAAGCAACTATATCACATAACATACAATTTCTAGCGCCACCTTTATATTTTGATTCATCATTCTTATAGTTTGGTGAATGATATCTAAAGTTTGCCCAATCAAGATCTTTTACAATCATAAAATCTACTTGAGCAATTCCTTTATAATCATCTATATTATAAGGATAACCGAATGAAGTAATTGAATACATTGTATTATGGTTTATCTCACAATCACCAAAACAAGTATCTACAATTTCATTAAGCCTATCTTTACTTTCTATTCTTATAGCAATATCAATATCTCCATTAGTTTGAATATCTTTCTTCTTACCAATACTACCTAATGGAATCATATCAACTTTGAATCTTGATATCACTTTTTGATATATTTCATCATATATCTTTGGAGCTACTTTAGAAGGAATTGGATTACATTTTATAGCATTACCACTCATGACATTTTATTCTTGAATTCTTCAAAATATTGTTCCATACCATTTGGCATCATCTTTATGAATAGTTCTTTATCATTATTCAATAAAGTTTGTCTTACTTTAGTAGCAGAAATTGATGATATGAAATCTTCATCTTCTGTTCTTTCTATTTTCTCTACATAGAATGACTTTGTATAAGCATCTTTGCAATCTCTATTGTTTCTATTGTATTTTTCATATTCTGGTACTTTGATAGCCATTGCCTTATACATATCAAACTCATCAGAACCGGTCAACCATACTGAAGCTTGATAGCCTAATTTCTTTATCAACTCACCCCATGCACATATATCAGCAGATTTTACATATACAATATCTTCAATATCATCCTTATAATTGTTCTTGATTAAGTCAAATTCTTTTTTCATCAAATAATCATCAAATGGATGTCTTTCATCTACTTTATAATCTGGAGTTGATATTGCTAATATGATTGTTTTTTGCTTAGATATTTCTTCTAAGTTTGGTAGTTCTTTTAATTTTGATTTTTGATCTTCATCTGGTCCTTTAAGATTTCTATAAGTAGCCATTTTAAGATGTCCTAAATGAAATGGCTGAAATCTACCAAGACATACACGAACTATTTTCATATATATTTAATTTTTAAAAATGTCACTTTTTATTGAAACATATATTGTAGATACATAATTTCTATTATTTGCTCCATCACTATTCAATGGTCCATCTTTAAATACAAAATGGTAATCATGATATAGATTTTCAATGCTTTTTTCAAAATTATCTAAACCGCAATTTTTACTGTCAATTATATAATAGTTACCATTAGATGTATTTCCTACTAAAAGATACTTCCAATTGTCAGCATTACAATATTCTATAAGTGCTAAACAACCATGTAATCTAATCAATTGTTGTCCTAAATGATTTCTATCAATTCCTATCTTATTTATGAAATTATTCAATTGGTTCAGTTTTTCTGTTGAATACCAAGGAAATTGATATAATAATCCTTCTAAAATCGATTTGAATCCAATTTCTTCATTATCAAATCTTTTGATTAAATCATTCAATATTGTATATCCGCCTAATTTGATATTTTTGATATTGAATTTATCTTCTATAAAACATTGAATATCTTTTGGAGATTTAAGGTTAAGATTTGATGCCATTACTCTTCCACCATTTGAAGAATTTGAAGTACTCATTTTGACTTCAATCTCATTTCCATCAATATTTACATCACCTTTGATTGCATTTGTTGTATTTTGAAATAAACTAAATAAGAATAATTCACCTCTACCAACACCTTTATTGTTTATGTCTTTATATGAAATATTTATCAGTTTACTTAAGAAATCATTTGCTTTTTCTTTATCATCAAAAATATCAATAAAATTATCAAACAACAATAAATTGAATAGATTATTATTTGTTTTTAGATCATCAAATGTAGGAAATCCAAAATCAGCTTTATCTAATAATGATTTTAATATTTCTACTTTATTACCTTCTTCTTCAAGTAACTTTACTAATTCTTTTAATCCATTTATATTATCTTTAAAAACTTCATTTTTTAATTGGTCATATTCATTTTCATCTATTATTTGTAAAACTTGATAAGCTCTTTTTAAATCTTTTACTCTTAATTTGTTTTCAATTTTTTCATCTTTTAAATAATTAATTATCTTTTCTTTGTATAATTTAATCTCTTTTGTGTTTTCTACTTGCACAATTCATAATCATGATATTTTTATTTAGATTTCTTTTTATTTTCTTTAATTGGAATTGAAGGTATAGGAACAATATTCAATGCAGGAACATTTATTTGCACTCCTTTTATGTCTTCAATATTCTTTGGCGGATTTGATTCTCCAAAGTTTTCTTTATAATATTTATCTAAATCTACTTCATCTTTAGAAATATAAGGAATAGGCACAATAGTTAAAAGAGGAACTTTAAGTTGTACTGTCTTTCCATTAGAATCAACAAATTTAATTTTACCATCAGATTCTACGATATTTGGATGATCAAACTTAGGATATTCTTTAATCAAGTCTTCAAGAAAATCTTTAGTAAATACTCCAGGTAATTGTTCAAGTTTTTGTACATGACCATCCATTAATTCATTTACCGTAACTTCTTCTTTCTTTACAATTTTTGAATCTTTAGGAAGTATTACCTTACAAAGATTATGTCTAATTTTATTAAAATTCCAAATACTCATATTATATTATTTTATATATTTATTCTTCCCAAGCTTTTATTACTTTAAGGTTCTTTATGTTTAGTTCACGAGCAGCATCAATATTCTTATTGTCATCATCAACAAATACTACTCTATCATATTTCTTGCATAATTTGATTAATACATTAGCTTTCTTTTCTGCATCTGTATCACCAGGATATTTCTTTATCTCATCATTTACCGCATGTGAGAAAATTTTCTTGAATACATTTCCAAGTTCTTTTAATTTACCATCTTTATCTCTAAATAATAGAAAATCTGATAATGCTTTCTTGACAGTATCTTCACATGAACGAGCACTCAAAAAACAAAAATCATATCCAGCTTTTATATATTCATCCATTATCTTGAGATTCTTTATTAATGGAGTACCAGATATGATTGAATTATATACTTTTATTGGATTTTTAAAATCTCTATAATCAAACCAATCTTGTTTATTCAGATCTCCGGCATCTTTATCTTTAGCAAACTCATTAGTTGTTAATCCTATTTCTTGTTTTCCTGGTTCTTTCTTATAGATTTTCATAATATTTGGATCAACCTTTAAGATAGTGTCATCAATATCAAATACAATTAATCCTTTAATTGAATCTGGTAAATCTTTTATTTTTTCATTTATGTATTTTTCTATTGATTTCATATATAATTAGTTACCCAAATATATTATATTAAAAAATAGAAAAACCTCTAAGAAATTTAATTCCTAGAGGTTAAATTATGTTGTGTTACATTTTTACTAGCCAGTCAGCACAGGATGTTACAAGTGGTCCTAAAGTCTTAAAACGTACTTCATAACCAGATGCTTCAACCCAACCTTTAGCTGCGGCAAAAACATCATTAGATTGAAATTTAGGATTTGGGTTGATATCAATATCAATATACTTTGGCTTTTGACATCCAGCCTCTACTAATTCATTAGCTGTCTTAATAGATTCCTCGATTTCTTTCAATAGTCTTACTTGACGTACTGTTTCTTTAGGAGTATTCCAACGCTTGAAAATACAGTGACCACCATGACCTGGGGTATAAAGTACTATAACAGTTGAATAAGTTGTAACTTTTGACTTGTTTTGTGAGTCAGTTCCAACCATGATCTCGATAGGAATCTCCTTATGTTCAGCACAGTAAGCTTTAATGTAATCTGAAACACTCTCTAGTTTCTCACCAGAGAATTTCTTAAAACTCATTGTTCCTATCATTTTTTCCATAATTATATATATTGTTTTTAAAAAATAAGCTCAGATTAAAAAAAATCCGAGCTCTTATAATTAATTAATAAACATTAAATATTCTGATTAACTTTCTTGATAGCTTCTGCGCTTTCAAGAAGTTTCTTCTGAACTCGACTAATTGTCTCACATTGATAATCAATATCTTCAATTCCTCTTTCTCCAAGAGTACACATTTGTCCAATAAAACACTTATAAGGACTTCCATAAGAAGAGCAAGGAATTACTTTATGCTCATTATTAAGAATAGCTTTGACGGTAATTGCAATACCAGCAGCAGGTGCTTCCCAAGCAGATGTTCCAAGAAGTTTTGTAAGAGTTGCACCACCCTTCATGGTATTCTCAATAATTTCATTAAGCTCATCAAAATCCAATAGATCTTTTATAAGATAAGAAAGCCAACGAGCATCTTCATATACAGGAATCATTGTAGTGTCGCCATGACCTCCAACAACATATCCATATATATCATTAATATTGATATTAAAATTTTTACTTCCAAACAAATCATTATTATCTTTATTAAAATGCTTTTCTAAGGCATTCTTGATAAAATACTTGAATCGATTTGTATCTAGAAGACCACCCATACCTATAATTTGATCATAAAATGTTTCTCTTGATGATGGATATTTATTCTGAAGATACTTAAGAACACACATACACATAGTGTCCATAGGATTAGATACTATTACAAACTTAGGAGTCTTTTCACCTTCATAGCAATATTTTGTAATTCCATCCATTACAGAAGTAACAACCTTTGAGTTGACTCCAACAAGTTCTTCTCGAGTCATTCCTGGCTTACGAGGAATACCAGAAGTAATTACATAGATATCACTTTCTTTAGTAACTGAATAATCATTAGTGACTCCAATTACATTTGTAGGAACTCCAAAAATTGAAAGAGTCTGCATAATGTCCATAGCTTTACCTTCAGCAACACCTTCTTTAATGTCAAGAAGCACTACTGTATCACAAATACCCATTCTTGCAATATTCATGGCAGCTGTTGCACCTACATTGCCTGCTCCAATAATTGTTACTTTTTTCATATTTATTTAATTTGTAAATTGTTTATATAATTCATTAAAATTTTTTGTACATGTCTTATTTTCTTTTCTAATATTCATAATATATTTACAAAATTCATGAGAATATTCATTATCTCCAAATATTGTAATAATCTTATAGCATAATCCTATACCAATTTGATATTTATCATTATATTGATTTGCTATTTTATTATTATAAATATTTTCTTTTCTTTTAGACATATTACTTCTTAGGTGTAATTTTAAATGTTCTAGTTCCTTGTGTAATCTCTACATTAAGTAGATTAAACATCTCAATAGGGAATGTATATCTATAGATTACATAATGCTTATTCTTACGATGCTTGCCACGCTTGAACACCTCAATATTGTAACCATATACATATTTAGAGTCATGTCCAAAAGAATCTACATAAGCTGAACCAAATTGTGAAGAATAGCAAAAAGTTCCTCGAATAGACTCTCTAACTCTTGATTTAGCATTAAATGTTGTTCCACAACCAGTAATAATAGTTGGTTTGATTCCAAGTACGAATTTCATAATTTAATATACGTTTTTGATAAATCTTGATTTTCTATTCTCCCAAAAATTAATTTTCTCTTCATAATACCTAAGTATATGAGTTGCTACTATCTCTTTTGACGTACCTATATAGATAGTATTACCATTTACTTTATGAGTAAATACTACCAAATTATTTCTATTCAAAAATAAATTATTAATACTGAATTCAAAAGAATCAACAGTAGTAAATAACACATCACAACACTTAGGAAGATGCTCACCATCTAATTCAAGATGAATATCAGTTACTAAAGTAGAACTAACATGATCCATACCAGGAGAACTCCAATAAAGTGTATCACCTACCTTGATGTCTGAAAAATTCTTAAAATTTGTATTCATATATTTATTTTTTAATTACATTATAAATATAGAAAATTTTTTAAAAAATTCACTTTTTCTTTCTATATTTTTCACGCCATTCTTCATGTAAAGATATATTATCTCTTATTACGGTTTTCCAAAATTCTTTTCTATAATCAGGAATAATATCAATCCACCATCCATCACCTTTATTTACATAGCAAATTTCAAAAATAGTATTTCTATTATTTCCTAAAAATGGATAATTATACCCAATTCTTATTGCTTTATTTGTTTGTGGATGCTTATAAAAAAGATAATTACTATATTTAAATGGTTCATCTTCTGGTCTAAATCCACCATCTCTTATAAAAAGATATCCCATTTCAATTAATTTAGACTTTAGTTTTTCTAAATCAACTGCATGTAATCTTCTTCTTTCTCTTGTCTTGTAAATTATTGGCATACCTAAATAAAATTAAAGTGCAGAATATTTTTCATACATCTCATCAAAGAATTTATACTTCTTGTTTTCTAATCTTTCATAAAGCCTTATCTTTCTATTAAGACCCTTTCTTTCATGTGGCATTATTTCTTTAGCCCATGACCATCCTTGAGTTTTATAGTCTTCCATTCTTGACTTTGACATTTCAATTTCATGAACAATCATCCTTATAAACTCAAGATATTCAGCTTCTGTTAATTCAAATTCTTTTTTGTTTATAATTCTAGTTGGCAATTCTTTCCATAATTTCGCACGATTTAGCCAAGTTGATAAAGCATTAATCCATTTATCAATTTCTTCTTTAGATAGATTCTTCTGAAGAGCTGATTCAACAGAACGATTCATCATACCAAGCTGCATTGACACATTTTCAATATAGCATTTTATATCTACTTGAAATGCTTCCCAAGAATCATTATTATAATTTAATTTAATTTTCATAATCATAGAATATAAAGGTTATCATGTACTCTTGGAATTTCATAGCTTACTGTTTTTTCAAAATTACGAGGTTTATCATCCTTTCCATAATTCCATCTTCCATTCTTAATAACTTTTATTGTTGCAATAGTCTTTACTGGCTTATGCTCAATCTTTTCAACAACACCAATTAAAAGATAGTCACAACCACGAGCCCAATCATCACTTAAAATAACTTTATCTCCAACTTTAAGTATTTGTCCTTTAATATCTTTAATATCTTTCATTATTTTTTTAATTTATTTAATATATAAAACAATATGCTTTTTCCTATTCCATAACCAGTTTTTGCTAATTGTACTTTATCAGTAACCTGCCCATAGATCCACATAATCAATGAACCTAAAATAAATCCAATGATAAACCAAACAATATACCAAATCATAGTTTCTTTGTAAATATAGCTTTAATATGTGTATAATCTTTTAATTTAATATCATAATCTTCTTTAAGACATTTATCTAAAAAAGGAACACGAAATCTTTCAAAATAATCAACATTAAAATTATCATTAAACATCTGAATTAAAAGATTAGAAGATATTGGGAAATAATTCTCATAACACTCTCGTTTCCAATTTACTTTCCAACGATATTTAAGAAGAAAATGAATCATATTTCGATTATTTGAAATTGAACCCCATACATTTTCAAATTCATTAAGAAGTGTAATATTTGATTTATTTCTTACATTATCTTCAATATGAATATCACTTCTACGATCTATATCATCTGATGGACACATATCACGAATAACAACATAATCAAATCCAGTATTTAGAACTCTATTCCAAAACTCTGTAATATCATTTTCATCTTTTGCATAAGAATATACTTCATGAATAACAGAAGAAAGAATTAATACTGATTTATATTCTGTACAAATAGTTGTCCATTTGATATTTTTTTCTACTTCTTCCCAATTACTTGTAAAGATAACATTTGCATTAGCTGGACCATGATAATTAGTTCTAGCTAAGTCAATCATTGTTTCAGAAATATCATAGCCAATATATTTATTATGATTTCCATCTAAAATACTAGATAGTGCATTAATCATAGATCCATCTGCACATCCAAAATCAATAAACATATAAATATTATCTTTAGGAAGTTTATCTAAAAAAAATAATTTATCTTCCATACCTTTTTGCATTTCTTTGTTATAATACTGAATATCAATAAATTTTTTTCCTATTTCGCACATATTTATATTTTTAATTACTTGATAAATATAGTAAAATAAGAAAAAAATTCAATTATTCTTTTTTATTTGATTCTTTAATTAACTTGATTATTTTAAAATCATTTTATAAGTTTTGAAAGTTCAATGTGTTTCTTAATTGTCTCTCTATTATCAACTACACATTTTGGAACATATACATCTAAGTCTTTACTGTCTTCTTCTATCATTTGCCTTACTTTTGTAGCTGATATGCCTGATACAGTAGCATTACGAGCTAATAGACAAAGATTTATATTATTTCTAAGAATAAATGATGGAAACCATGTAGTGATAATTTCAAACCCATCAGAATAATAAATTGTAAAACAAGGATTCTTGCATTCAGTCACAATCTTAGAATAAAGATAGAATCCCCAATCATGAGAATTATCACTTTCATCTGTCAAGTCATCAAGAGGAACTATATGAATCTTATCTTTATCATAAGTTACTGAATATTCACTATCTAATCCATAATGTGTATTAGGAGTTCCAAATCTATCATCAATAGCTTCTTGAGCTAATTGCATACGAAGTGATATTGGAAGAGGATTACGTTGATTGAACTTATCTGCACTTCCTATAAATACATATACTTCGTCATTTTCATTTACTGCTTTTTCTATTAAAGCTAAATGTCCAAAATGAATAGGTTGAAGTCTTGCTAAAATTATTCCCGTCTTCATATTTATTCATATTATTTAAAACACTCACAATTAGGATCATGAACAACACCAGTTCTCCTATATCCATCAAAATCAATATATCTATGTCCTTCAAATTTGAATTTATATATTCTATTAAATGGTGGATTATTTTGATGTCCTATTTTATTTGTTGTTCCAAGTTCATTATTATATACAAGTTCTATTTCCATATCATTATTAGCAGATACTATTTTTTCACTAGAATTATTTGGATCTGAACAACAACTAAATAAAATAAATAACAAAAATATATACAAAAATTTTTTCATGAAATATATAAATATTTATTAAAACTATTTTTCTTTATTAATTCAATACTATAAGGATAAATATCAAAGACTCCATAAGAAGTTTCAATTATACCTACAATCTTTTCTTCTTTCTTTGAGACATTATGATATCCTCTAAATATTCCTTCTACTTTCTCATTATTCCAAGTTCTTATACCAGTTATAATATCTCCATCAAATACTATTGGAAATGACAATTGTTTCATATTCTTAATATCCTAATATATCTTCTAGATAATCCGGTTCAAGACCTAGATATTCTTGAATAATGTCATCAGCTTCTAATGGATTATCTAACATAACAATTTCATCACGAGTTTCTTTTACAAGCGCCATTGCTTCTGAAACCGAAATACCATCTCTCTTGACTAAAATCTCTACTACTCTATTCATAATCAATTATTTTATATTCTTTAACAATTTCTTTAATTCTTTAAGTTCTTTCTCAATGTTCTTTATTCTTTCTTGAACACTTTCTTTTTTCTCTTCTAGATATTTCTTATGTTTTTCTGTTGCTTCTTGATACCATTTATTATAATTTAATGCTTGTGGTATACATCTTTTTACAATCATTGACCCATAAGAATAAGATTCTGAAGGATCAAGACATAATCCACCTTCTAATGTTCTATATTTTCCTTTATTCTTTTCTCTTAAGAACCATAAAGAATCTGGTTCTAATACATATTTATCTTTATTATTTCTATTATAATAACATACAAATGGTTGTTCATCAACAAGATGAATATCATTCCACCAATGGGCTTCTAATATTCCTTTCTCTATTGTAAATTCACCCCATTCATGAGAAGATATTTTTTCTTCTTTATTCAAGCAATTTGCAATATCTTTTTTGACTTCTCTATATTTCTTAAGACAAATACTTACTTGATTATCAGAATTCTCTTCAACAAATTTCTTTAATCTTAATGAATATTCTGCTTGTGTCAAAACATCCCATCCAAATATCTTAGCAAAGAAATATTTATCTACTTTATCCCAAAAAGTTAACATATACAAATAAATTTAAGTACTAATTAAAATTAAATATAAAATAGAATAATTATGATAAAATTCAAAAAATAAGGAGAAGTTTAATCTTCTCCTTTAATATTCTTATTATAAAAATCTCGACAATAAGTACATGTAGTTCCACATATTTGGTTTTCACATTCAAAATTCTTATTAAACCAATGATCTAAGAATCCATCAAGCTTATCATTTGGTATATTATCAATCAATTCTTGTTCTGATTCTTTCTTACCATTATAAATCGTTTCAAGTGGCTTCCATAATCCTAAAAGATTTCCTTCATATTTACCTTTCATATAAGATTCAAGAACACTTATCAAATATGGTGTACCTCCAGTTCTACCAGATACTTTGAAATAATCAATACCAATATCATTATAATAATGTAAATCTTCTGGTCTAATCCATCTACTTCTTAACCATTGCTCTTGATTACCATTTCTACTTGACATACAATATTGCATTGGATAATTGTTGTACATCATAGATTCTTCTTTGGTCTTACAAGTTGCATGACAAAGATAACAAGAATCTCGATATACACAATGAGTAGCATAATCAGAACTTGCATTGTAACAGAATTCATTTGCTAAAAGCTCAAGTATTAGATTATTCTCTTTACAATAGTTTGCACAATTAACTAAGAAATCCTTACTACGATTTTTTAATATACTATTACAAAACTTATTAACACCTAAAGTTTCATGTAAATATTTCATTTGTGTTGGTGTATCAATATGTAATATACAACTTGCTTCTAACTCAATATTACTTATTTCTCTAATGAACATTGCCATTATTGGATTAGCAACTGTTATTCTATATACACCAATATTTTCTAACCATTTAACATAATTTTGAATATATTCTTTATGATTTACCAAATTTGGTTTTGTCATAAATGGTTGTATTGAATTTAATACAACATTAAAATATATACCTTTATCCAAACTTAATTTAACATATTTTTCAAAATCTTTATCACTCATATTTGGCAATCTCCAATCAGGTCTTGCTGTCATTGGTGCTGCAGAACTTGGACTTGCAAAAAACTCTTTTACAACTGCTTTATCTTTATATTGTTTATTTAATTCTTCTACTTTATCTATTAATTCCCAATCAAAATTACATCCAACTTTAAATTGATTTATCATAATATTTACAATATATTTATTATATTAAAATAGAAAAAACCGCTTAAATATTAATATTTAAGCGGTTTATTTTATTAATTATAAAATTTGATACCAGTTAATTCCATAATATCCATAACAATTACCAACATATTGCTTTGATTTTAATTCAATATTTAATAATACTCCTTGGCCAACATCTTCTTTTCGTAAATCTATACCATTTTCTCCAGATCCACCACCTTCATCCATCCATATCTCTTCTAATTTATTAGTAATAGAATCATTTGTTACACTTTTAAATTTATTACCAAAACCAGATATAAATTGTTTTACTTTATCATCATAACCCTTTATTAAATCTTTATTCTTAGATCCACCCCAAGATTTAATAATCTTTTTAATTAATTCATCAGCTGATATTATTTCATTTTCTGATTCTAATAAAAAATCTTTAATACTTTTCATAAAAATTTATTTTATAATTATTTATTTAAAATAAAATTATAGATTTAACCTTATCAAAATTCTCATAAAAATGAAAAATACAATCAGCATAACCACCTAATCCCCCATCATACTTTGATACATAATTACAATATGCTTTTACTTCATTTGGTGCATTATTTGTTGTCATTGCTATATCTGCTTCTGATAATGCTGGTATATCTGATAAACTATCACCAATAAATACAATAATTACTTTCTTATAATCTTTAGAATATTTAAATTGATACTTAAGATATCTAATATAAGCAAGTCTTTCTTTTGGTGATTTATTGATAAGATTAAATGATAATTCTTGGCATGCATCTGATAAATGTTCTATTCTTGATTTATGAATCTCAAATCCATCTGCATCATCAGTCAAGAAATCTAATGTATCATTCATATAATCAACTATAAATCTTATTGCTTCTTTGTCATAAGATCCATAGCTCTTGTGGGTTTTCTCATCTTTTGTAAAATAACTACGACCATCTGTAAGTATACCATCACAATCACTTACGAATATAACTTTATATCCTTCATGACATTTTTCTATAGCATCTTTAAGATAATCAAACCATGTATCAAATTTATTTAAATCTAATCTTAACCTATTTTTATCCATTATTAATTATTCTATTTTGTTGATTACAACTTTCTTCATGAATTGCTCCCCATATTTCATCTACTAATACATCTGGAATTTTATTCAATTCTTTAAGATGCTTTACTAATGATATGAATCTATTTGGTTGGAAAATCTTTACATTATTTTTCTTCTTCAATTCTCCTACTTTTCTTGTTAAATCAAATCTTTGTTCTAATAATTCAAGAACTTGTAAGTCAATACTATCAATGTCTTTTCTATAAGTACTTAAAGTCTCTTCATATTGATTTAATTCTTGATTCAATATTTTATCAAGTATAATCTTCAATTCTTCTGGTGTTAATTGTTGTGAAGCATCTGTCCAAGCAACTTTTGGATTACAATGTGTTTCAATAATAAATCCATCATAATTATACATCCAAGCTTTCTTACAAATCTCTTCAATATATTCTGAATTACCTGCAATATGTGAAGGATCGCAAATCATTGGAATATCTGGATATTTTACTTTCATTCGTAAAGCAATACTCCATAATGGATTATTACGATATTTTGTATTCTTATAAGCTTTAAATCCACGATGTATTAAACCAAGATTATTGATTCCACATGCTTTAAATCTTAATAATGCTCCTTCCCATAAGTCAAAATCAACACATGCAGGATTCTTTATCAATACTTCAATATCCTTTCTATTATTCTTTACAATAGTATTACAAATATCTTGAACAGCAAATGGATCTGATGTTGTTCGAGCACCAACCCAAACAATATCAATTCCATAATCTAATGCTAATTGTGTATGTTCTTTATTTGCAACTTCACAACACATTTTAACTTCAGGATGATTTTCTTTATATTCTTTCATCCATTTAAGAGCAATTTCACCTAATCCTTCAAATCCACCAGGTTTTGTTCTTGGTTTCCAAACACCACCTCTAATGATATTTATTCCAACTTTCAATAGTCTATCACAAGTCTCAAAAAATTGTTCTTTTGACTCTATAGAACATGGCCCTGATATAATTATTTGATTTTTGTATTTATTATTTCTTGTACACATGATTGATAAAATCTTTTAATATTTCTAATCTTGTTGTATTTGAGAAAATATAAAATATTCTTGAGCCTTCATATTTTAATATTTCTTTCTTATATAATTCATTAATATAATCAAAATCTATTTTTTCATATTGAGGCTTAACATCATTTCCTAATACAAATAATCTTTTTAAATATTCATAGAAATCATTGAATAAAAGACAATAATTAATAATCTTAACTTCTGAATTTAGCTTATCAATGTATTTTATAGTTGTATGTTCTCTATTGAATAATTTGCTATAAACTTCATCAGATACTATTAACCTTGTCATTATAATATTATCATATTCTTCAAATAACTTATTTAATTCTGATATTTGTTTTGAGATTAATCTATTTAACCAATCTAGAAAATCTTCCTGTTCTTTATCATACTTAGGAAGACCTTCTAAATCATTAAAATAAATATAAGTATTTGGTAAAAGAACTTTAATATCTTCTAAATCTTGCATTAATGTATCTTTACCACTTCTATCATATCCTTCAATAACTATTAAATTTTTCATTTTATATATTGACTCAATAACTTTATACCATGTCTATATGCAATATTTGCTTTAAAGACATCTTGAGAAATATATTCTGCCAAAGCAATCCAAATAATTCCTACTATTAATGAATATAGTTCTTGATTAGGTCCAAAATCATAAGTTCTTAATACTTGTGGTTCATCATACCAATCACTTGTAAACTTATATCGACCATTATTGAAATTATCATAACCAGAAAGACAATACATTACTTTTGCATAATCATAAGAAGATGGTCCTAATAATTGAGTTTTACCAAAATACCCTCTTGGATCAATAAATTTTAAATCTTTTGTTTCTTTATTATACATAGCATTACTACCATTTAAATCACCATGTATAAAACAATATTTAGTTATATCTCCACTTAATTCTATAATTCTATTATAAGTTTTTTCCAATAGATTTTTTAATTCATCTTCATTATAATTATACAATATTGATTTAATACTATTGCATCTTGTAATTACTTTTGTATAAAATTCCATTCTATAGTCATCTTCAGCAAAAGTCTTATCAATATCTTCACTATTAAGCTTATGTAAATTATATATAGCATCTATATATAAACCCATAAATTCAACAAATTCACCATAATTTGCATTCTTTATAAATTCATATACATTTTGATATCCACTAAGATATTCCATACATATTTCATGTTTATCTATATCAGCATAATATATATTTGGAATATTCTTATAATCATTTTCTTTACATTTATTATACCAACAAATTTCTCTATCAATAAGCTTATAGAAATCACTATTAATACAAGTTTTTGTTAACTTTCCATCATTAACTACCATTGTATTAAAAAATCTTGTCTTTGTTTTGAGATTATTATCATTTTTGTAATATTCTATATAAGTTTCTAAATCTCTAAATTCAAGAATATTACCTTTATATTCATAAGATCTAAAATCATTAAAAAGATAATCTTGAAATATTTCTATATAATCAAAATTATCTGGAAATGTTATATTTGAATTTCCAACAACACCTTTAATAGAGTTACAATAATAAATACCTGGAACATTACCACCTTGTGTAGTTGTATTTATTTTATTATTTTCTACTTTAAATCTATATTTACCATTATAAGTAAAGATTATATTTGGACAAAATATATTACTTTTATTATATTCATTTAAATCATTAATTGAATTAACAATACTATCTACTCCATTTTTATCTAATATTAAATCAGACCATACAAATAATATATCTTCTTGTGGAAGATCTTCCATTAATTCTTTAATAGTATTTGCACTTCCATTATGATTATTACTTACAATAATATTAATATTTAATTTGGTTTTGTTAACATATTCTCTAACCATATTAGCATATCTATTATTTATTACAAGATATATATTGTAATCTTTAAATAATTCACAATCATATGCTAATATTGATGGATATTCCAAAGTTGGTAAAAGCACTTTAGGGAAAATACTCATCTCTTTAAAACGAGTATTTTCACCACCAGCAACTATAACTACATTCTTTAAATTAGTATTTATATTTTCAATAATCATAAATTATATTTCTTTTAAATATTTATCCATTCCTAATTTTGCACCATTTGACCCACCTAAATGATTATACTTGTAATTATCAATCAATTCTTGCTTATCTTCATAAATTTGAACACCAATATAATCTAAAACCGATTGAGTAATATTGATAGATAATGTTGGAATCAAATTTCTATTATCCAACTCTATATTAGAAAAACTAGAATTTTCATCACTAGGTTTCAATATATAATCAAATTTTGTTGTATCAATATCTTTATTGATATTTGAATTCAAGCATAAGAATACTAAATGAATATTATCAATAATTTTCTTTTCTTTTAAATCAATTATAATATCAATAAGCTTATGCATTTCAGATGTTTTACCAGATTTTGACACAAAGAAAATATACTTAAGTTCATTTGGATTCATAAGCATACCTAAATCTCCATGTAAAGCATGTGTACAATCTAATGACTTGGCATTCAATCCCATTGAAATGAATGTCTTGACTTCTTTTTCACAAATATACCAATTCTTACCAACACCACTAAATATAAAAGTTGGATTATTCACACTCTTTAATTCTTTTACTAAATCTATACAACTTTTTGAATCAATCAAATCACTTAAAAGAACTAATAAACTACTTAATTTGTTTTGAATATCTTGTTTCATAAATCAACAAATCTATTTAATATAATATAGAATTTAATAACTTATTATTTCATCATATTGTAATTGAATAAGTCTCTTATAGAAATCTTCATGCTCATTACAATATTTTATCTTTTCTCTATATTCTTCTGGAGATGAGATATAAATGTAATCTTTCAATTCTTGATTCTTGATATATTCATGCTTTGGGTCAAACTCATCTAGAATAAAACATAATACATTAGCATACATACATTCATAATATCTCCAAGTAATGATATTTCCATCTGCTAACTCTGAAGAGAAAACTAATGTATACTTGCATTTTCTCATCTCGTTAGACATAATATCATTAATATGCATTGTAGGTTCATAGTGAATATATTCTGTATCTTCTTGATTCTTCAACCCAATAAACAAACATTTATCAGTTGGATCAATATACTTCTTTATTCTTTCTAATCTTTCTAAGAACTTTGTGTTTACTGAATAGAAAATGAAATCATATTGTCTATTATTTAAAGGAACATATTCAATATTGATGTCTTTATAATTCTCTTTAGCTACATTTGTCTGATTTAAATCAAAGAAAAACCAATCTAAATTAACAAACATATTGTTCTTTCTTTTCTTCTTGCTATCTCTTTCAATAATGACATCATAATTATTCCAAGAAGACATAATCAAGAATTTCTTATGAAGTTCTGAAAGTTTCTTGCAATCATCTAAATTAATATTATCATAAGGTTTACCAGATTGCAAAAGACCTTTAGGTGTATTCATTCTTCCTTTTATGAATTCTCCGATATCAAATGGTGGACAATTTACATCATTGAAATAATAATATAATTGACCATTAAAATTGGTAAATGCCTTCAAGAAATCTAATTGATAATCTCCAAATGTTCCACCAAACAAATTAGGAGAAGTGCAAAATATAATTATATCATGATAATCATTTATATTAGATATATCTTTAAAATGTACATACCAATCGCAATCATTATTCTTGCTACTATTATACAATAAATCTACTTTGTTACGACCAAACTTCTCTATAAATATCTTTCTAATTATCTTTACATCATTGAACCATGCTCTCTTTGATGTAGGTGAAATTCCATCATTAAATGTTGCTATCAATGTCTTTCCATTATTATTATCAATCTTACTTTCAATTTTCATTAATCATGTTCTAAAATATATTTGAATTCTTCTGGTTTTTTAATTATTTTAGATTTTTTACTTGTCTCAAATTCAGATACTGCCGCATGGTTTATAAAATCAGTATCTTCAAAATATGGTATATAACAATCTACATAATCTAATATTGTATAATAAGTATCTCTATCTAAACTTACTTTTATAAAATGAGTCTTTATATATTGTTCATAAGCTGGTTTACCTTTAACTAAACTTAATACATCACAATTGTTTGGATTTGAATATAATACTGCTACATTTTGATTATAACTATAAGCTAATATATCTATAATCATATCAAACTTATATCCTTTATCGGTCAATCTAAATGGTAAATATACAATCTTATATTTATTTTCTTTATTATAATTATTGATTGCCTCTATTATAAAATCTTTTTTCTCATAATCAAATATGTCAAGATTTCTATCTATTAAAGTTTCAATAAATATGATATTTGTAAATCTTACACCATTATTTCTCCTTAATGATTGTATATACTTTACTTGTGCATCAGATGCTACTATTGTATATTCAACTCTTGAGAATATATACTTATCTAATGCCTTGTTTGGTTCAAGAAAATCTCTTGTCTTATTCTCTATTGCACACACAGGACACCAATATATAACATCTAATAATTTATAATGATCTAATAATTCTAGCACAACATATTGCCCTTCTGCAATAACTAAGTCATAATCTTCTAAATTAACCTCGTTAAGAATGTTTCTTGCAAAAGATATATCACGTTGAACTTTAGCTGATTCAATTATATATTTACTAGGAATTATCTTACAATTACAATTTGTAATACTATAGAATGAATTATAAAACCAATTAATATCATTACCACTTTCAGGGCACAATACATCTATAGATTTATAAGAATTGATATTTGAAAAAGTTGTTAAAAATCTATTAACATTACCATCGGATTTAAAATTAAGTTTTTTAGTATTATAATCAAAACAAGAATAAATAGGAATATATAATACTTTCTTATTTGTTAATAGAATGTTTAATTTATAATATTCATTAATCATTATTAAACAATACTATATTTAATATAAAATAGAAATTCTACAATACTAATTTTTATTTTTAATAAAGAAATTTATAAGATCTTTTAATGAAAAAATTTAGTACTTTAGTAAAAGAAAATTATATAACAGATCTTAATGATATTGTTAATATAGTCAATGAAGCTAATGAATTGAAAGGAAAACCTGGTAAATCTCAACCAGATAAATCAGAAACTAATGAGCTTGATATTCATGCAGAAGAACATGATGAAGATGAAGATGATGAAGATGTAAAGTATTTCTTCAAGAATATTCTTTTCTTTACTAATGAAAGAGATTCAAAAAAGAATAAGACATTGAAGAATCTTGAAGATGCGGTAAAAGGAAAAGATATTGATATTATAACTTTTGTTTCTGATGAAGTTCATTACAAGACAACCGATACACAAATATTGATTAATGATGACAAGAAAAAATACAAGATAGACAAACAATCTAATATTGATACTATTTGTATAGTTCGTTTAGGAGCACAAGAATCTGAAGAATGTATGGAATGTATTAAAGAGATTCAAGATTGGGGTATCTTTGTTCTTAATCCTATTCAATCGGCTAAGCGTGCATCTAATAAATATCAAGCTTGTGTATTAATGGAACGCTATGGAATTCCTCAACCTAAATTCACAATGGTTTGTAAGAATGACATTGAGAAAAATGAAGAGTCATTAAACAAAAAACTTAAAGATATTTATAAAGAAGTAGGAAAAGATGAAGAAGAGGACAAGAAACGAGAATATGTTGTAAAGATTCTTGATGGTCATGGTGGAACTGGTGTGACAATGCAAACAGGTAAGACAATGCTTTCTATGCTTCAAATGGTATTTGCTATTGATGAAGATAGAGAATTATTAGTACAGAAGAAACAAGAAGCAGATGGTGGCGATATTCGTGTTCATGTACTTACAATGCGTACAGAGCAAAAGATTATTGCTGCAATGAAACGTAAGAAACTTAATAATAATGATTTTAGAAGTAATGTTTCTTTAGGTGCTCAAGCCGAACCAATAGAACTTACTAAAGAACAAGAAGAAATAGCTCTTAAAGTTGCAAAGATTTCTGGAATGCCATGGTGTGCTGTTGATATCATGCCTTTAGTAGAAGGTAGTGATGATGATTTCAAAGATGTAGGATATAATGTTGTTCTTGAATATAATGCTAGTCCTGGTACTGATGGAATAAGTGAAGTAATTGGAAAGAACTTTATGAAAGTATTATTAGATAATATTAATGATATTAATGAGCTTGTTCTTTATCCTAAATCTGTTGGATATATAGAAGATATTACTTTTACAATGGATAATGAAGAAGAAATAACATTTGAAGCTAAACTTGATACCGGTAATGGAGCTAAAGCTTCAACTATTGGGTGTGAAAGTGTTGAAGTAAATGAAGATACTGTTATAGCAAAAATAGAAGGAAAGACTTATTATTTTGATAAATCAGGTACATCTACTCCTAAAGTTGGTCAAACAGAAGAAAAACGTGTAGTTGTGACAATTCCATGTGTACAAATAGGAACTCGTAAATTATTGAATGTTGAGTTTGCTTTAGTTGATAATCGAAAGAAACTTCAAAAAGTACTTATTAATAGAGACTTAATGCGTAAATTAGCTTATTTAGTCAATCCACGAAAGAAACATCTATTAATTGATGAGTTTGCTGATTTAAAAGTTATAGATAAAACAAAAAAATAAATAATTATATAATATGAAACATTTAAGAGAATTTATAAATAATATTAATGAATCAAATATTGAATCTTTAATTAAAAAATATGAACCAGATTATGATTATTTTCCAGATTTTTCAATTAATGATGAAGATTGTACTAATAATACTTATGATATAATTAATAAATATTTTAGTGATAATGTATATTGTTGGAATGAAGGAAATGCTCCGGAAGAATTAATTAATTTAATAAATAATTTTGATAAAAAAGATATTGTTGAAGAATGGGAAGATCAAAATACTGATCAAAGTTTTACAATATATAAATATAAAAATCAATATATTCTTTCAGAAGAAGATGAATATGGTGGTTGTACAATAGTTGAACAAGATTTTAAATTTTAAATAAATATAAATTAGGATAATAAATAAAAGGAGTAACTTAAGTTACTCCTTTTCTTATGTATAGATAATAAATTGATTAGTATCTTCATTCATTTCTATTCTATTTGGTATAATATCTGTTCCTGGTATAATATTATTCAAGTCAATTGTTGGCCCTCCTTTAAGATCTATCATTGAAATTTCTCCATTTTGATGTCCTATTTGTTGAATTCCATAAGGAGAGCAAACTCGATAGCAATCATCATCTATCTTTCTTAAATAATTATTTACGTTTTCACGAGTGGACAAATCAATTATCTCATTATTGAATTCAATATTATCATGAACTAAATCCCATACTTTTTTAAATAAATCATCATAAGATCCATTATTTTCTATTATATAATCATATGAATCTTCATCATCAAGATCATGCTCTGCAATATTGTCTAATTGTTGAATACTATTCCTTATAATCTTAATAGTCAATCCATTATTCTTTTTTATATAATCTAATTCATGAACAAATCTTACATCTGTCACAATAGCATATTTAAGATTCTTGTTCTTAAGATAAGCATTCTTTACTTGATTAGCAATTGTATTGATAAAAACATTCTTATTGATATCTTGTTGAAGAATATAAGTACCAACATAAACAAGAATATCTCTAAGACTCATCCAATATTTATTTTCTGAATTCTTATATTGTTCAATATTATAATAATATTCTTCACATGAAACAACATTATCTGGTCGAATTTCAGTATATTCAAATCCTTTATTGATACATATCCAAGCTGTTGACTTATTAAAATACCAACATTTAAGTGGTGTACCAAATATCTTGGCACAAATTTGTTTTAATTGATCTGCAAATGCTAGACAAATAACTTGTTCATTAGCTCCTCTAAATTTCTCATAATAAGAAGCAGATGCATTAGGTTTAGTATAGAAATTATCATAATATTGTCTACATGAATCATAATCAGACCAATTCTTCATTAAGATAATATTCAAAATCTTAGCAACAGTATCTTTTCCACTTCCAGCTAAACCATTTAAACCAATATATAAAATCTTATCATTATTAATTATCATTAATTAAATACAATATATTTAATATTATAAAATAGTTATTTTGATAGATAATGTTCATTATATTTATCTACTTTAATTCCAAACTTATCTTCAAAAGTTCTATACATTTGATTATAAGCATTTCTTATCAATGGTTTCAAATATTCTTTATCTAAATGCTTTTCTTCAAAATATATAATTGATTTTTCATCACATTTTATATTATCATAAATATACTTTTCAAAATTATCAAACTTCTTATAATACTCATCTACTGCATTTCTTGGACATTGTTGTTTAGTTAATCTTCCACATTCCCAATCAATAATCATTGCTTCCCAATCAGCTTTATGATGAATAAAATAATATAATAAATGATGAGAATTATGTATATTATGAAATCTTTGAACTTTATTATAAGATAAGAATAATTTTAGCCAAGGTTTTTCTATATCATGAAATAAATACTTTAATTTCCACATCTTTAAATTTAATGCGGTCAAATTAAATGCACACCAATGTGAAAACCAATAAGGAAATGAACTTCTATCATTCTTATTAAATCTTACTATATTTTCCATATTTAAATTTTATCTTCATATAAATATCCAATTATCTCTTCCAGACAAAGTTTTTCTGAATTATTATTTTTATATCCATATATTGTAATAGATCCAAATTTAGGACTGAATGTCTCTCCATTAAATTCTATTACTGCATGAGGAGAAAATCCCCATTTAGAAATTTTACCTTTATGAATGATAATCTTACCAGAATTACCAACTCTCATATCACTTTTAAGATTATCACCTATAATAATAACCCTAAGGCAATCATAAGGTCCTACTTTATTAATATAAGTACCACTACATATATTATCAACTGCATAGTCTTCAAATTGAATTGGAATCTCAACTAAGTCTTTACAACCAAAATGAGGAGTATTCTCATCATAGATTTGATATCCAAAGCCAATAATTAAGAATAAAGCAAATCCAAGAATAAACAAAATTCCAAGCTTATCAATAACTTTATTTATCTTTTTCATAATTAATAATTTGAATTCTTCATATTTTTAGGAGAATTAGCAATAAAAGACTTATTAGATCCTTTCAAAATAATCTCACCACAATTAACCCAATCACCATTAGAATATACTTTCACTTTACTGGCAGTTGCACCAGGATGCTCTTTCATAAGCTTCTTAGCTGCACTTACAGAATAGACTTCTTCTCTTTGATCTTGAGAATTATCATCTTTCCAATGTACATAACATATTATCATAATCTTCATATTTTTTAATTACGATAATAATATAGATAAATATAAGAAAAATTCAAATTAATCTAAAAATCTTCTTGATGTATTTGCTATTAATTTTTCTACATTTTCGTCAAAATTTACTATATAATTATTTAAAGTTATAATATTTAATAAAATATATTAATCAATATATCTATTTTTTGTTATTATTTCTATATTTTTTTGTTGTTCAGCAAAATTATGATGAATTAAATCATAAATTGATTCTCTACTTAAAATATATCTTGAAAGATTTACTAAAAATTCAAAATTTGATAAATCTCTTCCTTCTATTTTAAATTTCGTTATATTATATGTATTTGCTAAATAATTAATTTCTTCTCTATTAATCATTTGTCTACATATTTTATTATGAATATTTTTTTCTTTTATTTCTTCACAAGTTTTTAAAAGATCATTAATTTTCTTTTTGGTATCTAGATATTGTCTATCCATTAATAATTTTTTTTGATTATTATTTACTGCAAATTTTCTCTCTTGTATTTTATCAATAAGTTCATGATGATATTTTGCAAATTGACAATTAGTTGTGCATGATCTATTTACAATAAATTCAAGTTTTTCTGGATGTGTTATATTATGTAAAAAATCATCTTCAAAAGCTCTTGCAGTATTACATACAACAATATCATAAAGATCAAATTTAGAATTATAATAATCTGAAGTATCTGTTATTCCCATTTTTGTTTCTAATTCAACTTTTACATGAGAAGCAACTAGATCTAAATCTGGATAATTCTTTTTTACTAACTCGGCAAAATCATCATTAACACAAATAATACCATTACCTATTCCTTTAGTTTCATTAAGAAGATCAAGATACCAACGCATTTCTTCTTCTTCAAAAGTATCAGCAGTATTTGCTCTATTTGAAAATGTAAGTTTAATACCTATACCTAATTTATTATAATGATGAATTTTATTTTCAATATTTGTTTTTGAATTAGTATAAATTGCTGATCTACCTCCATTATATTTACATGAATAACTTCCATGAATTGTCGTAAATGGATTTGAAAATCCATATTCATTAAGTATTTCAATAACATTATCTAATATAAACATTTGATATTCATTACCAAAGCATGAAAGATTCCATATTATAGGTTTATCATATTTATATAATAATTGTTCTTTTAGTTTACTAATCATATTTATTTTAATTATATTTAATTTTCAATTATCTTATGTATATACCAATTTTTATTTATATCTTCATTAGGTATCATAGTCCATTTACAAATTTTTTATGAGCTTTCCAATCATTCAATAAATTAAAGTCTTTAGGTATTAATGATAATTGATCTAATATTGAATCATTATTGAATATATATTTAAATAAAAAATATCTAAATGTATTTAATTCATAATCTCTTCCTTCAAGTTTAAATCTATTTATACCTAAACTTAATAAATGATTTATCTCATCTTTATTAAGTTGACGATATTTAAAGTTATTTATATTATTCTGATTTTTTCTTTTAATACAATTTCTATTTATAGATAATAATTCTTCTTGAATAATCTTCAATTTAGGGTCTTCTGATTTAATATTATGATCATTTAACCATTTTACACGTTGATTAAAATCATAATTTATTTGATAATGTTTTTTAGCAATAGGACAATTAACATTACATGATGCATTAGCAATAAACTCTATTCTATCTTTATATTTTATTTGATCTAAAAACTCATCATCAAATGCTCTATAAGTATTAAATACAACTATATCATAAAGATCAAATAATTTATTATAATAATCTACTGTATCTGTTTTTCCTAATCTTGTTTCTGATGCCATTTTTACATAAGAAGAAGTTACACTTAAATTAGGATAATTCTTATGTATATAATTAGCAAACTCATCTACTGAGCAAATAATACCATTATCTAAGTCTTTTCTTTCACTTAATACTTCTAGATATTCATTCAACTCTTTTTCTTCTAGCCATTCTTTAGTAAAATAAGGATGAGAAAAAGTTAATTTAACTCCTATATCTAAATCATTAAATTCTCTTATCTTATCATAAATATATTGATTATTTCTTATAAAACAAGCAGTACGACCTCCATTATATCTTGATGCATAACTACCATGAATTGTATTAATAGGATTTTTTATTTTTAGTTTATTTAAAAAATTAAAATAAACTGACATTGCATACATTAATGAGTCATTTCCAAAACAAGATAAATTCCAAATTATAGGCTTATCATATTCATATAAAGCATTAAGTTTGTCTTTTGATACCATGTTTATTCATAATATATTAAATTATATATAAAATAGTAAAAGGATAGATTTAATTTCTATCCTTTTTGCTTAAAAGATTAACTACTTCTTTTAATGATATATCTTTTATCTCATTTTTCTTTATTCCTTTAAAATAAATAGTTCCTAAAAAGAACTTTTGTATTTTTCCATCAAATTCTATTTGACAATGTTCATTATGTTTCAATCCAAACTTATACATTTTTCCTCGGTGAAATATTAGTTTTCCATAATATCCTTGCCTCATATTACTATTTATACCATCAGCAATAATAGTGATATGTAATGCTTCATATTCTCCTATAGAGTCATTATAAGTAGCTTCACAAATTTGATCAACTGCATATTTAGTAAATTCAATAGGCAACTCTGCTATTACTTCACAATCATAATGAGGATTATTCTCTGTATAGTATACATAAGAAAACCAACAAACAATTAATAATATGAATATAATAATAGTCTTTTTCATTTATTATTGAAAATTGATTCAACTAGTTTATAAATAGTTCTCCTATCAGTTTCAGTCACTAAAAATACTAAAGCATCCTCATAATTACTAATATGTTTATCAGCATAATTGATTGCCTCTTTCTTTGTGTCGAATTCCATATTAGTATAAATAGTCTCAGAATCTTTTGAAAACCAAACTGTAAAATACTTTCTCATACTCTTTATTTATTTGACAATTATAAAATAGTAATATTTAAAATTTATTCAATTTATTAATTATCTAATTTTAATAATTGACGTTTAATTGCATATCCAGGAACGCCATCTTCAATACATTCTTTAATAATATTGTCTTCTTTTATATAATTAAGTTCATCATTTTCTAATTTAAGATTAACTTTAAATATTAAATCTGTTAGTTGACCATTATGTTTCGCATAAGTTATTTTATCAACTCTACATCTAACAAATATTCCTGAACCTGTACCACATTTACATGCAAATAATACTTTATCACCTTCTCTTATATCTTTAGGATCTTCATAAAAAGAATATAAATCAGATCTTTTTATTTTAGTATTTTTATTGATATTAAGTTTTTCTACTAGACTTATCATTTTATTGCTGACTTAATAAATTTATCATCTTTAAGTTTATTCAGTGTAGATCCTTCTTTATCAGGATAAGCAGATTTCTTATCATTTTTCTTAGCTCCTGCTTTAAATACTTGAGGCATATCTTCACGTTTAGGAGCATGTTCTAATGGATAATTATTTGTTTTTACTTCTAATATACGATTTGTAAGGAATTCTATTAATTCTTTCTTTGTCTCTTGCTTAGTGAATTTTAAAAGATCATCAAGTATATTATCTTCTATATTGTCATTTAGATATTTCTTGATTTCTTTTTCATTAAAGTCTTTACTAAATATATTAGGTCCTTTTACTGAATTTGATGGAAGGCTTTCATCATCTTGAGAAGCTTTTACTGCAGCAATAGTTCCTTGGACAACTTTAAGCATTTGAATAGGAGATAAGTCTCCATCATAGTTGAAACATATAAGCTTTCCTTCAGGATTGAATGTTATGGCTTGAAGCCATGAATGATGTCCATCTATTATATAGTTTTTCCTAAATGTGATAACAGGTTTCTCAATCAATATTGGATTTTCAAAAGTCTCTTCTAATGATGTCTTTCTTTCTAATCCAAACTTTATTGACTTGTCCATATCAATTTCTTTTTGAGTAGGAATCAATGATTGAGAAGCTATCTCTTTTATTGAGAATACAAGATTAGTATCGCCTAAGTCTCCTCCAAATCCATCTTCTAGTAATGTCTTTGCTTTAGGATCTTTAAGCATCTTATTCAATGTATCTACATAATCTTCATAGTTTTTATGTTTCAACCATTTCTCAAGTTCTTTACGTCTTTGCTTATTAGAAGTTGTCAAGACTTCTCTAGACTCAAATATATAGTCATTTATTGATTTCATGTCCAAAAAGATTTATATCATCAGTAAATAATTCTTCTTTCTTTGAATTATATGTGCCAATATGATCTATTTTCTTATTGTCTTTCTTTATTAAGTAAATCAATTCTAATTCTGGATATCCATTAAGCTCTCCAAATAATACATTATCATTTGACTTTATCATTTTCTTCCATTTTAGATAATCATTATTAGAATATTTCATGTGATTTGAGAATCCTGATCCTTGCCAAGCATCTTTTGATGACTCACTAATAAATTCTAATATACCTTTCATTATATATTCTGATAATTTATTTCTTTATATAAAAATAAAAAAGGAGAATCAAAGTTCTCCTTATATATTATTCAATGTATCTATTAATGACTTATAAATATCTTCATATATATTGCAATTTTTCAATAATTTAGAATATTCATCAAAATTGTCTTTTTGTGAAAACATTGCATATATATTATCATCAAGTTTTTGTTTTCCTTCATAGTCTTTATAGAATTTAATGATATGTTGAGGTACAAGTTTCATTGTTCTTTCATTACCTTTATCATCTTTCTCAATAGTCTCATACTCATCTAATTCTATTGCTGGATTATACATTGGATCTATTATAATCTTTATTAAGTCATTGTCTAATAATGTTGCAATATAACCCCCAATATTCTCTCCTATTATTATATCAATATTGTTTTTCTTTATATAATTCTCAATGTCATATAATGCTTCTTTAGGATTATATTGAGCATAATAGTCTGTAATGAATGTATACTTGGTTTTGTCAAATTTATTTTCTAGTTCTTTTACTCTTGGTGAATCTGGTAAGTCTCCATATCCATAAATATAAAATATCTTAATTTTTTTCATAATTGTTTTTCTTTAAATATATTATCCTTTGATTTGTGCTACCTCTAAATGGACAATGAGCAATATCTCGTAACTCTTCTTTATATGGGCCATCAACTAATACATCACATAATTCTGCAATTTCTTTTTTCAATCCTTCTAATTCTTCATATACATATCCTGTATACATCCAAATATCTTTTGTTGGATAGTTTTCTCTTACCCAGTAAATTATCATTTTTAATGCAATAAGTCCATCTAAATCTTGACATAATGGATCTCCACCAGAAATAGTCAATCCTTCAACATAGTCTCTTGAAAGCCATTCAGAAAGCTTGTCTATTATTTCTTTATCATAATAATGTCCTTGATTGAAATCCCATGTCCATTGATTATGACAACCTTTACAATGATGATTACAACCCGCAACCCATAAAGTCACTCTAATTCCATTTCCATTATTAATATCTGGGGCTGTTATATTTAATATTCTAAGCATAATTATTTCTCTGATTTAATAAAGTTCTTAACATCCTTTTCTGACCATCTTACGCCAATCTCTAGTGTCCATACATCATCAAGGCAATCATTCAAAATTTGTAGTACCCATGTATGATAGTTTTTCTTTATGTCTTTTAATAGCTTATTAATATCTTCAAGATATTCTTCCCATTTTCCAGTTCCATTCAATCCTCCATAAATTCTAGCTACAAAATATCTTTCACAAGGCTTTAATTCAACAATAGAGTCAAAACTCATTCTATTCCTTTTGTCATCTTTATATTTCTTGACTAAATTATAAATATCTTCACGAACTTTATATTCTATAGTGCCAATTTGAATTTCTGGAGGAGTTCCAAACTCATAGCTTCTTCCACTAGATTGAACAAGATTTCCTGGATCTGTATTTACTGGTTCACCAGAAGGTACTTCTTCAGGTACTTCTTCTCCAGTAATTTCAATATCTGATTGTACAGGCAAGCCTACTGTATAAGAAGGATCACAACAACTATAACATTCATTAGTTGTCTTTATTTTCTTTATTTCTTTATTTTCATTTATAAATTCTTCTAGTTGTCTCATAATATTTAATTAATTTATTTAGAAGTAAATAGTGAAATGAATCCAAATATAAATCCAATAAATATAAGTGGAATCATTATTATATTATTTAATAAATTTTTCATTTATTATCATAAAGCCATTTTTTTAATTCATTTATATTCCAAAATTCTATAAAATTTAAATTATTTTGTTTTGCAATATTTCTTTTATTTACATCTCTTATAGTCCAAGTTTCTAATTCATTATCATATCTACTTATAGATACATGTTTTTCTTTATGTATTTTATTTGCTTTTTTCTTTAATATTTCTATATCTTTTAAATCTTTTTCTGTTCCTAAAAATGGTCTATAATGATGAAATTGACCATATTGACATTCAATAAAAAGATCTAAACTTGGAATATAGAAATCACAATTAAAAGAATAACGATCATTATCTTTATAATGATGAATAACATCAGGATATTTTTGTTTTAATAAATCATATGATTCTAATTCTGTTTTTGATGAATTTAATGTACCATTTTTCTTTTTTGTTAATTCACGTTTTTCATTTACTTCTTTTGTATGAGTTTTTAATATGCTTTCTTGTGTTTTACCAAAATTATCAACTCCATATTTATTTAAACATGTTTCTTTATATTTATTATGATTAAC
>Ga0247608_10000513_pt1 | contig 61889 bp, 47 predicted proteins | sample 176DNAGHGlowgp2_FD_193490 | JGI IMG/M metagenome (GOLD analysis project Ga0247608, IMG submission 193490) | Sheep rumen microbial communities from Palmerston North, Manawatu-Wanganui, New Zealand - 1766 DNA GHGlow gp2 | ecosystem: Host-associated > Mammals > Digestive system > Stomach > Rumen ... | reverse complement strand
GGTTTTCATCAAATGTCTTGCAATTTTTGGATACTATCAAACCAATCTCATTGTTGCTCATTTCATCGTATCACACATTCTTTTCAATCCTTTTTTCCTGAAAAACATGGCTTTCATCAGATCTCTTGTAAAGTAATATCATCAAAATTGTCTCATAATTGTTGTTTTCATCGTATTATATAATATTTTCAGTCTGCTTTTTTTCATTTAATTAATAGTTTTCATCATATTGATTTAGACTCTCGTTCATCACCATATCATATTTTCTCCAATATTCAAACTCTATCTTCCATATATCTTGCTGATTTCATTTTCAAACTTCATTCTTGTTTTGCTTCATATTCGTTAAATGTGCTTGATATCTCAGCTTTTATTCTATCTTTCATTTCGTCGTTTATTCAAATTCACTCATCCAGTAGGTCAATTATACTTTTTTTAATTTCATCAATTTTTCATCTTTCACTCAAAATTTTTTCTTTGTATTCAGCCAATGTCTCAGGATTTCCTTTTATTTCATTTGTTTCTTGCTGTCCTTCTGTTTGTTTATCTTCACTATCTTGTATAATTTCTTCTATGTCTCATTTTTCTCAGTAAGTCTCTTCAATTTCTTTTATTTCTTTTTCTCTGTTCGCTATTTCATCTTCCAAATTTTTTATTTCATCTTCAACATTTTCCGATTCTTCTTTTATATTGATTAGTTTTTGCATTTGTAATTTTAATGTAGTTTCATCAGCTCAATTAACATTTTGCTCAACCATCTGTTTTTTGAGATCTGAATATTTTTGTTTCATTAACTCTAATTTATTTTTTATTTCATCTAATTCTTGATATTTTGTTTCTATACTTCATAGTTCTTGTCATATTTTTAAATATAATTCAGTACTTTTTTCTGTTCTTTCATTTTCTTCAAAATTTGCTAAAATCTCTTTTCTAGTTTTAGTTTTGAATCTTTCATCTACTAAGTCATATTCTTGTAGAAATTCTAAAAATTTATCTCTATTTTTTCTTCTTTTCTCTCGAGTTTCGTCGATTCTTTTTTTATACTCTCTTGGTGTCTCTGGCATACTAAATTTTTTAGTTTTTAAAGTATACATAATTATATTCAAAAACTAAAAAAATTGCAAATTTTTGGGCTTAAAATTTAGTAAATTATTTTAAATCTTTTCAGTATTTGTCTAATCGCATACTTCATGACATATTTAATATTTTATAATTTCATGTTTCTGGGATATATTCAAGGCTTAGGTATATATCTGAAATTTTTTCTCATTTTCAGTTTACCAAAAAATATCATTTTGAACATCTAAATTTGTAATTATTGTTATCATCTGGTCATTTGATTGAATCGAAACATTCTGCTGTGAAATTTGGCTCATTTCATGTAGATTCCTGACCTGATATTCCAAATATCATTCATGTGTTAATTGATACAAAGCATCGTTTATTTTTAAATTTTAGAACAAAATTTCAATTTTTATCTGGTCAATGAATTTCATCAAACCCACAAAATGGATATTGGAAATTTGAGTTTATAAAATATTTTTTACTTCATTGTCTTGTTATAATATTTCAATATTTATCGGGTCAAATGAAATCATCATATTTTGCCGTTGTTCAATCTGGCTGTACATAATAACATATTCAATGTTGTACAATCACGTATCCGCAAACATTTCAATTTTTATCAATTAAAACATTCTTAACAAAATCTAGTTCATGCATACCTAAGTATAGATCCGGAAATGTGGTTTTTAAAAGGTCAGACTCTTTTAATTCCTCTCGTAATGCAACATCCTTTCATGCTAAAAAGTTTGTAATTCTTCAGTTATACATGTATTCGTATGTTCACATTAAGAACGAAAAAATACTATTAATTTGTTTTCCGAATTCTGAAGTCTCGCTCATTTTCTCTGTTACGTCAATATTCTTTCATAAAATATTTTTATAATATTTTACTAAAAATCAATAAAATCATACCGTTAAAGTCTTTTGATTTTCGTTTTCAAAATGTTTTATCGATTTACCGCATAAATCAATCATAAATTCATCATCACATAATTCATCTTTTCAATAGACTTTTGGTCTACATGCTTTTCAAGTTTCTGCAAATTCTATTGTATTTCATGTTTGAGTATCAAAGAAAACACATTTTTTTCATAAATCACAAACATAATATCTATCATTATATGGCATCAATCATACAAACTCTAGTCATGTAATATCGTTTAGTTTTTCATCAACTAATATTTTTTTACCATCATATGACATGATGTAGTTTCAGAACTTATCCGGTCATTTGATTGATCATTGAATATTAAAATTTACTTCTTGTTCTCTATTTTCTCTTCATTCTTTTGACTCATTCATATTCTTTTTAAAAAAAAGTTTCAAGATTGCTGAATTGAGTTGCTCTTTTAATTCATCTCTTGGTTCTTTTGTTTCGATTTCTCATTCTTTTGTTGTTTCGATCATTTTTTTTAGTTAATTGTAAAATATTTTTATTTTTTATGTATCATAAGTAATTTCGCCCGTTCATAATTATTACCGCTATATAAACAATGTCTTGAATTATAGTCAAATCTAAATCAAATCCATGCACGAGCAAGAGCTCAATTACTACATTTTTCAAAGTCATCTATTCGATAATCTCATTCTAATCAGATCAAATACATTAAGTGACCTATGTGTGTATTCTGATTATCTGTATCATTACCGATTAGTTTTGTTAATTTTTTTGCCATATCTCTCATACAGTCTCATGTCGGTATTATAAATCATTTTTTTTCTTGTTCTTTTATATATTCAGCTAATTTTTTATTTTTCCAATTATCTGGATTGTGTCAGATCATTCATTTTTCATGTAATTTTCATCATGAGAGGTATTCACTATCTGAATGTTTATTTAAGTCTTCTACAACTAATAATTTATAACTTTTATGTCATAATTTAAATTCTATAATTCTATTTCAATTGTCGATTTTTATCTTTACAAATATTTTATCTAATGCGTCAGTCATTTTTTTTTGATACTCGTTGTTTTTATCATTATTATAAGTTATTTTCTCTTTCCATCTCCTGCGAAACGGAAATAGTTCTGTCTCTCTGATATGATTTATTAAGCCATTTCAATCATATAATTGTAAGATGTCATTATCTCATTTTTTTACTTTATTTTTCATATATCTAGCACTTTTCACTTTCAGATTTCACTGTCTTTTATCGTAATATTTGAAAAATTTTTTATTTATCTCCTCTTGTATTTTTTCTTTTAACTCATCATCAATTCATGTTCAACTATCTAACAATCTTAAAATATTTTTCCTTGTTTTATCTTTGCTCCATAATTCTTTTATCACCTGCTCATGTACTTCTTTTAATGTCTCTGGTTGTGACAGATCTTGCTGATCAAAATTCTCTGCTTCATATTCATTTTCTAGATTTTCTTCAGTTATATTTTCTTCAATTTTTTTTCAATATGAATCTTCTATTTCTTTTATCTCTAGTTTTCTATCTTTGATTTTTTTCTCCAAGTCTTCTATTTCAGATTTTAAATTTTCTAGTTTTTCATCTAATTTTCTTACGCTTGCCCACTGTAAATTTAATGTCGTTTCATCTGCTCAGTCAAGCTTTAATCACTTAATTTCTTTTTCTATTTCATTTTTCTCTTTTTTCTTTGCTTTTAATTGTTCTTCTAAAGTATCAAATTCTTCATATTTTTTATCAATCTTTCATAGTTCTGTTACAATCATAGTATATTGCTCTGATTCAAGTTCTGCTTTTTGATTTTTCTCAAAATTTGCCAATATTTCTTGTTTGGTTCTTGTTTTGAATCCTTCATCTAGTAGTTCATATCACTCAATCTTCTTTATCAATTTTTCCTTATTATTCTCGTTTCTTTTCCATTTTTCGTCGATTCTCTTTTTGTACTCTCTTGGCGTCTCTGACATGGTCTAATTTTGATTATTTAAAATATTTACTTTATTCGTTACCTTGATATTGTAATATTTTTTCATCCCATTCTGATTTTATTTTTTCATATTCTTCTTTTAATTGAATGAGTTCATTATTTAGTGCAAATTCTTCTTCCCTAATTTTCATTAATTCAGCCACATTTGTTGATGATTCTAGTTGCTGTAATTCTTCCAACTTCTTTTCTTTTAATTTTATTTCATTATCCAACTTCTCTAATTTTGTCTTTGTCTTATCTCTATTTTCATTGATATACTTTCAGATCTCACGTGCTTTTTTTACTAATTCATCTCATTCATTTCGCATTTTTGTTTTTTGCTCTATTACTCATTTTAAGATGTTTATTACATTGTCTGCTGCCTTTTCGCTAATTCAAATATCGATTGCTTTTATTATTTCTATTAAGTTATCAAAATACTCCATTTTTTCTTTTATGATTTTCTTATATTTCTTTTCATATCACTTTAATGTCTTTTCATAATTTAATCATTCAAATTCTTCTCATTCATATTTTTCAATTTCAATACTTTTATCAATTAACTTTTTGTCTTTTTTAAATCAAAATTGTCTTTCAAAATTATATAATTCACAAAATAAATTATATCTTTTTTCTTTTAATTTCTTAGCCTTATCTAATATTTCATTCAATCTTTTTTCCGATACATCCCATTCTGCATTTGTTTTTTTTAGAGATCGTCTCTTTCGGAAAAAACCATTTTCTAATTCCATAGCAATTGATGTTATATCTCACAATTTTTCATATATTTCATTTACTTCTGGTGTCCAATGTTCACTTTCAAATTTGATTTCTTTCTCATTCTTTGCACACTTTAAATTAATTTTTTTTAATTTCTTATATTCTACATCAGCATCTTTGAACTCATCGTTTTCTTTTGCTTTTTCATAATTAATATAAAAATCGTTAAAAATTATTTCTCTAATTTCATTCTTTTTTCATTTATCTAATTCGTCTAAAGACTCTATTACTTTTAATAATTCATCTCTGTTCAATTTTCTTTGATACCGCTTCAAAATTAGATTTTCTCTTTTTTCTCTTGGTGTTTCAGAAGTCTCTGTATTTTCTATATTTATTTCTTTTAAATCATCATTATCCGAATCCTCAAATACTATTGATTTTATAGGTCAATATTCTATTTTTGTAATTAATTTTTTTCACTCGTATTCAGTTTCACTAGGTTTGTCTGAAAGTAGTGTACTTTCTTTATTTCATCGTACTACATGCCACTTTCCGTCATTTTTTGCTACAAAGTATGGTTTTCATCAAATCTCTTGTACTTTTTCTACAGTATCAAATAAATTTCATAATTGTTGATTTCATCGCATTATGTAATATTTTCAATCTTTTCTTGCTTTAAAATATGGTTTTCATCAAATCTCTTTTACTTCTTCTACAGCATCAAATAAGTTTCATAGTTGTTCGTTTCGTCGCATTATGCGGTATTTTCTATCTTTTACTGCTATAAAATATGGCTTTCATCAAATCTCTTGCAGATTGTATATTCCATCAAACCAATCTCATTGCGTCTCTTTTCACCATATTATACATCGTTTTCAATTTTTTCACACTCTAAAACATGGTTTTCATCAAATGTCTAATGAATATTGAACATCATCAAACCAATCACTATACTGTTCATTTCACCACATCATACATTCTTTTCAATCTTTCCTCCCTATAAATACTGGTTTTCATGAAATCTGTATTGATGTATCATAAATTGAATCAAATCGTTCTCATTGTTGATCCTTTCATCACATCATACAATATTTTCAATCCTTTTTCCCTGTAAATACTGGTTTTCATCATATTTCTTGCGGCTCTCAAACAGCATCAAACCAATCACTATATTGTTCATTTCACCACATCATACATTCTTTTCAATCCTTTTTTGCTATAAATACTGGTTTTCATCAAATCTCTTGCGGCCCCCAAACTCAGTAGTATCCTTCTCATAATTGTTCGTTTCATCGTATTATGTAATATTTTCAATGTTTTTCTGCTCTAAAACATGGCTTTCATCAAATCTCTATAATAGATTTATCATAAATTGAATCATATCGTTCTCATTGTTGGTCCTTTCACCACATCAAACATTCTTTTCAATCCTTTTTCCCTGTAAATACTGGTTTTCATCATATTTCTTGCGGCTCTCAAACAGCATCAAAACATTCTCATAGTTGCTCGTTTCACCATATCATACATTTTCTTCTTCGTCATATTATTGCATTAAAGCACAATTTTCATCATATTTCTTTTGGATCTCAAACTCAGTTGTATCCTTCTCATAATTGTTCATTTCATCGCATTATGTAATATTTTCAATCTTCTCTTCTTACTTCAAAACATGGTTTTCATCAGATCTCTTGGATATTTTCTACTTGATCAAACCAATCTCATTGCTGTTCTGTTCACCACATGATACAATATTTTCAATCTCTTTTTGCTCGAAAACATGGCTTTCATCAGATCTCTTGTAAATAATATATATTTTCATACCAATCTCAAAGTTGTTCTGTTCATCGAAAAGCGTATTCTTTTCAATCTTTTTTCGCTCGAAAATATGGTTTTCATCAAATCTCTATCGGTTCACTAATATCATAATCATACCGATCTCATAATTGTTCTAATCACCACATTATACACCATTTTCAATCTTTTTTCGCTCGAAAGCATGGTTTTCATCAGATCTCTATCGGTTTACGAATACCATCAATGCAATTTCACATTTTTTCTCTTCTTCATCGCACTGGAATATTTATTCAATCCCTTGCAGTGGTTGTAATAAAAAATTTTTCTTTTCATCGCACTACGAAGTATTTTCAATCATTTGATGCATAAAAAAATGGTTTTCATCAGACTTCTTTCGGTATTCAATATATTGAATCAAATCGTTCTCATTGTTGATTTTCTCACCATATTATACATTCTTTTCAATCCTTTTTTGCTTCATAACATGGCCTTCATCATATATCTAGTGAATATCGAACATCATCAAATCAATCACCATACTGTTCATTTCACCGGATAATATATCATTTTCAATCTTTTTTTACCCTAAAACATGGTTTTCATCAGATTTTTCTTATATCTCAAATTTCATCATATCAATCATCATCTATAAATTCTCAATTAACCATTAAATAATATTTTCAATCTTTTCTTAATTTATTTATATTATATTCTCAATATGATGCCCTCAATTCGTATTCAGAAATTCATTTAACAATAAAAATTTCTTCATTTCTACCTCCTAGAAACAATGGCTCTCAGCTAGCGTCTATCAAACATTTTACTTTAATAAAGTGACCTCAGCATTGTTGCTCTCATCGCATCACATATTCAAAATGGTCAAAAGTTGCTTTAAAGCATGGTTTTCATCAAATTTCTCTTATGGATGACTGATCTATACTATCAAACCAATCTCAGCATTGTTTATCTCACCAAATCAAACGATATTTTAGATTTTTCTTTAATATTACTAATGGTTTTCATCAGAGATCAATGTTGTGCACTATTTTTTCGTCAAAATTTAATTCTTCATCGATAATTTTATCCCTGACGTTTAAATGGTTTGCTGCTTTCATTCTTAAACTTCATTCCATTTCCTCTTTATATGTGTTGTATCTTATTGTGATTTCATCTTCAATTTCTTTTCTAATATTATCATCAACTCATATTCATTCTCATAATAATTTAATCATTTCATCCTTAGATTCATTCAACTTCTGTAAAATCGAAATTACATTTTGTCTATATTCTGACAATGTCTTTCATGTTGGTTTTTTCATTTTTTTACTTTTAATTTGCTTTTCTTTTGATTCTATGATATTATCTTCAGGTATGTCATTCTCATCTTCAAACTTTTTTCAATAAACCTCTTCAATTTCTTTTATTTCATTCTCTCTATCTTGTATTTCTTTTTTCAAATCGTCAATTTCTTTGCTCAATTTTTCAAATTCTGCTCTTGTTTTCTGCATATTCTTCATTTGTATACTAATTGTTGTTTTATCTTTTCAGTCAAATTTTTGCTCTCTAAGTATTTCTTCTAATTTTTGTCTTTCCTCTAGTTGTTTCTCTAAATTACTCTTTAAATTTTCAAGTGCTGTATATTTTTGGTCTATACTTTTCAGTTCTTCACATATTTTAGTATAAAATTCGCTGTCTTTTTCGCTTCTTTCATTTTTTTCAAAATTTACTAAAATTTCTTGTTTTGTTTTAGCTTTATAGTTTTCGTCCACTAATTCATATCATTCCAAACATTCAAGCAACTTATCTCTATTTATTCTCCTTTTTGCTCGCTGTTCATCGATTCTTTTTTTATATTCTCTTGGTGTCTCTTCCATGCTAAAAATTATACTTTTTAAAACATATTGTATTATATTCAAAAAACTAAAAAAAAGCAAATTTTTGAGCTCAAAATTTATCTATTTTTGCAAATTGTCAATATTAGTTTTTTCTATTTTTTAAATTTCTTCAGTTCATAACACTTCGTGCTTAACTCCACCTCTAATTCATGTGAAATTTGGCTTTCCGTCAACTTCTTTAATATCTGATATCTTATCATAAGCGTTTCAACAACGTTCTCTTCATCGATATATTTCATAAGATCATGATGAATTTACAATTTTATAAGTTGGCTTTCATCATATATCTATTGGATCATAAACTCATTTTAAATTGTCTTTAATTTCAGAAAATCATCGTACTAGCTCCTCCGTACCGCCATACCTTCTACCCCAAAACGCAGGCTTTCAACATACATCTTTAATTGATCATATTTCTTTATACCAATTTCAACATCTTGTACTCTGTTGATAAACTTCCCAAAAACTTGAGTTATCCTTAACGGCAAAAACTATTTTTCATCAAATTTCTTTTACTTCTCATATTCTATATACTTTATCGAATCATTTGAGTTTTTCTGTTCAATACATAAACCATATTTTTCAACCACTTTCGCACGTATAGAATGGTTTATCAGGTGATTTCCATTGTAGATTATCTATATTTCTATACACTGTATCTCATCGTGATAAATATAATTTTCAATCTCTCTCTGCTGTAAATACTGCTTCTCATCAAATTTCTTTGATTTCATGTATTTTTTCATATCATTCTCATGTTGACTTATTTCATCGATATACTTCCCAAAATCATGCAGAATTTTTTACTTGATATACTATTTTTCATCAAATCTCTTTAATCTCTTTTATTTTACAATTTTTATCAAATCACTTTCAGCATAAATTTTTTCAATGCATTAGCCACACTTCACCATCAACTATACACGTGAAAAATTTTGGTTCTCATCATTCTCGCTGTATATTGTTTACGTCTTCATATATTGTATCTCATCGTATCAGATATGATTTTCAATTTTTCTTTGCAAGAAATACTAATTCTCATCAAACATTTCTCACATTCCGTACTGTATCATATCACTCTCAGCATAAATTTTCTCAATTTAATATATAATGTTTTCAATTTTCATCTTCTGCCTCGTATACATTTTTTCATCATATTTTGCAAATCATATTGCTAGTTTTAATTGTAGTACCAATGATTTCGCTCATCTTTTCTTTTCATAAAACTCATACTCAATATATTGTTTCTAGTTCTTCCTTTTCTTCTGTCCTTATTTTTTCTGTATGTTTTAATTTGTTTTTTATGTATCTAGCACTTTTTACTTTTAGATTTCACTGCTTTTCATCATAATATTCAAAAAACCTTTTGAATATTTCTTCTTTTATTTTTTCTTTTAATTCATTATCTATTCATACTCATTTATCTAATATTTTTATTATCTCATTTCTCTTTCCATCTTTTTCCCATAATTCTTTTATTGTCTGTTCATGCACTTCTTTTAATGTCTCAGGTTTGTATCTAATATATCCATTATGACTTTTACTTTCTTTTCCTTTTTGATTTTCGACCTCATTATTTTCATCATTGTTATCTATTTTTTTTCAATATGAGTCTTCTATCACTTTTATCTCTTGTTCCATATTATTAATCTCTTTATCCAATCCTTCTATTTCTGATTTTATGCTCTCTAGTTTTTCATTTAACTTTCTTACGTTTGCCCACTGTAAATTTAATGTTGTTTCATCTGCTCAGTCAAGATTTAATCACTTAATTTCTTTTTCTATTTCATCTTTCTCTTTTTTCTTTGCTTTTAATTGTTCTTCTAAAGTATCCAATTCTTCATATTTTTTATCAATCTTTCATAGTTCTGTTACAATCATAGTATATTGCTCTGATTCAAGTTCTGCTTTTTGATTTTTCTCAAAATTTGCCAATATCTCTTTTTTGGTTTTTGTTTTGAATCTTTCGTCTAATAATTCATATCATTCAATCTTCTTTATCAGTTTTTCCTTATTTTTCTCGTTCTTTTTCCACTTTTCTTCGATCCTTTTTTTGTACTCTCTTGGCGTCTCTGGCATGTTAAATTTTTAGTTTATTTTAAATAACATATATTATTGTATTCAAAAGCTAAAAAAAATGCAAATTTTGGACGACTTTTTTACTTTTTGTATTGTATATTTAGATTATACTTCGTCCGTTTATTTTGAATAGTTTATTTTTATTTTGTTTTTTGTGCTCATAATTTTTATGTAGTTTATTATATTATTCAATATCTATTTTTTTTCCATTCGTCCCGTGTCTTAAATGATTTGTCTTTTGTCCAGTCTATAGTAATTCCATCATAGTCTCTTATTTTTCATTCAAATTCCGTTTTCAGTGCTTTACACTCATCTTCTATTTTTAATAGTTCTTTTCTCATTTGAAACTCTTCTTCTTTTATTTTTAATATCTCATCTGCTTTTGCAAATCTTCATCTTTCTACTATATCTATTATTTCTATTTCTTTCTTTTCTATATCTTTCTCTAATTCTTCAATTTTTTCCATAACTGCTCACCAATTTTCTTCGAGTCGTTTTTCTGTTTCTTCTGCTATTTTTGTTATTTCGTCTCATTCTTTCATTGACTCTATTTCTTTTGCTATTGATATTTTTAATAGCTCTACTACTTCTTTTTTCTTATTCTCACTTATACCTAAATCAATATTTTCGATTTCTGTCACAAATTTTTCCATGTACTCTTTTTTATCTTTAATTATCTGTGCATATTTATCCTTATATCATTTTAATGTACTTTCTTTTTTTACCTCGTCTATTAATTTATTATAATCTAATCCTTTTACCTTTATTTGTGGTCTATTGATTTTAGGTCAATAAATCCCTTCATGTTTTTTTAGTTCTGCTAATAATGCCTCTTTCTCTGCTTGTAACTTATAAATATCTCCATTTATCTTCTTCTGTTGCTTTTGAAGTTCATTTCGCTTCTCATCCATCTTTTTAAACTTTATTCTCTTTAATAATCATCCCTCGTCTAGGCTCATTGCATTCTTCGCTATTTCAAAAAATGCTGAATCTATTTCATTTAATTCTTGTTTCTTTGATTCTTTCAATTTTCATAATTCTTTGGTCTTTTTGTCTATCTCTCTTTTTGACATCTTTATCCCCATATATAAATTTTCAGCATCTTTAAATTCCGTATTCTCTTTTTCTTTTTCAAAATTTTCATAAAATTCACTTATGATTGCTGTCTTTATTTCCTTCTTCTTCGCATCTATAATGGTATTTCATTCTAATACATTCAATAACTCATCTCTATTGAGTTTTTTCTCATACCATTGCATGATTAAATTTTCTCTAATTTCTCTTGGTGTCTTTTCCATTTTTTTTAATTAAATATTAAATATTTATTTCTTCACATCATACTACTCTGTACTTAACTCAATTTTTTATTCAAACAAAGCTTGGTTTTCAATCAACATTCTTAACTTTTCCTTTTATTTGATCATAAATACGTCAGCATAATTTATCTCATCGATATACTCATTTATTGTCACCTATATAAACTGGTTTTCATCCAATATCAATTGGTTCAGAGCTAATTTCATAGTGTTTTTCACTAAATTGTGAATATCATCGCACTATATATCGTTCGTAATCATCTCTTTTCGCTGCAAAACATGGTTTTCATCAGATCTCTTTTGGTTCCCATATTTCTTGATATTGAAGTCAGCACCTTTTATCTCATCGATATACCTCTCGAAAGTATCAATATTTAATACAAAATAGGAGCTTTCATCAAATCTCTTTTACTCATCAAATTCCATCGATGCGACTAAACGATGTTCATCATTGTAGTTCCATTCATCGTATCACATAATAATCTCAATCTTGTATTGCTACAATTACTTGTTTTCATCAGATATGTTTTAACTTTTTTATTATTTTATATTCTTCCATTCATAATTCTAACCATTGCTCTCAATTCTTAATTACTTGCATTACTAACTGTCATCAAATATCTTCAACATCTACTATTTTATCATATCATCATCTTCAATATAAATATTTTCATCGTAATATATGAAATTTTCAATTTTCGTCTTTCACTTTATAGACTGGTTTTCATCATACTTTCGTAAGCATATCAATTTTTTTAACTTTTGCACCAATTTTATCACTTAGTTCTGATTCTCATACATGCCGTGTTCAGAATAAGTCTTCTAGCTCCCATATTTCATTAAGATTCTCTTCTTTCTCTATGCTTTCTGGCATTTCTTCATATTTCCTCTTCTTATTTCTTAATTTATTCTTTATATATTTTGCACTTTTCATTTTCAGACTTCATAGTCTTTCATCATAATACTCGAAAAATTTATCAGAAATTTCTTTTTTTACTCTTTCTTTTAATTCATCATCGATTCATGTTCAAGTATCCAGTATTTTTATAATATCTTTCCTTGTTTCATCTTTTGTCCATAATTCTTTTATTGTCTGTTCATGTATTTCTTTTAATGTTTCTGGCTCTCATAAATCTTGCTCTTTGAAATTTTCTGTCTCATTATTGCTTCATCCGTTTTCTTCAGGTATATTTTCACTTTCTGTTTTTTTTCAGTATGATTCCTCAATTACTTTTTTTTCTTGTTCTCTATTCTTGATCTCTTCTTCTAATTCTTCTATTTCTGATCGTAATTTCTCTAGTTTTTCATTTAGCTTCTTTACGTTTGCCCACTGTAAATTTAATGTTGTTTCATCTGCTCAGTCAAGATTTAATCACTTAATTTCTTTTTCTATTTCATCTTTCTCTTTTTTCTTTGCTTTTAATTGTTCTTCTAAAGTATCCAATTCTTCATATTTTTTATCAATCTTTCATAGTTCTGTTACAATCATAGTATATTGCTCTGATTCAAGTTCTGCTTTTTGATTTTTCTCAAAATTTGCCAATATCTCTTTTTTGGTTTGTTCTTTGAATCTTTCATCTAATACTTCGTATCATTCAATCTTTTTTATCAATTTATCCTTATTCCTCTCGTTCATTTTCCATTTTTCGTCGATTCTCTTTTTATACTCTCTTGGTGTCTCTGGCATAAATTTTTTTTAGTTTTTTAAATATATGTATTATTGTAATCAAAAACTAAAAAAAATGCAAATTTTAGTCGACTTTTTTTGTCCTTTTATTGTGTGTTTTTATATTAAATTTACATTTTGCTTTCAATGTCAGATCAATCATATTTATTTAGAAATTCATTTGTTATTTTTTTTATTTCTTTACATTCATTTTGTAGTTTAACTTGTTCTTGTTTTAGATCGTATATTTTATTATTTATGTTTAATAGTTCTTTATAGTCTACAGTCTCTCTTTCTCTTTCGAGTTGCTTAATTTCTTCTTCAATTCTTTCTATTTCTTCTTTATTTTCTTTTATTCTTTTAATATTGCTTTCTAAATTTTCTTTAATGTATTTTTCATAGTCATTTGCCATTTTCAACAAATCTCATCATTCTTGTATCTTTATACTATTTGTTATGAAATTTTCGATTCTCATCATTATTTCTGATTTTAATTCATCATCGATTCATAATTCAAGATTTTTTAAATATGATATTATTTTCTCTGAATTTTCTGTGATTTCATCATACTTTTCTTTGTATTCCTTCAAAGTATTTACTTGTGTCAATTTTCACAAATTTAGCCGTTTTTTTAATTCTTCTTTATTATTTCACTTTAAATTTTTTCTATTTATTGATTTTCAATATTTCTCTAATTGCTTTTCAATTTCTTTTCTTAATTCATATTCTTTTTTTTGTAATTGTGTGATTTTTTTCTCTTGTGTTTCAATATCATTCCGCTCTTTTGTTATTTTATTTAATTTTAATCTATTTAATCAAATTCATCATTCGATTTCTACTACTTTATCAGCAATTTCTATCAATTTCTTGTTTATGTTTTCTAAATTTTCGTTATTTTCTCATAAAACTATTTTTAATTCTTTTCACAATTCTTTATGTTTTTCTCTTAATCCTTTTATTTTTTTATACTCTTCATTGGCTGTTTGAAATTCCTTATTTTCTTTTGCTTTTTCATAATTTTCAAAAAAACTTTTAGTCAATTTTTTCTGTAATTCTACTACTTCATTTTCATCATATATTCAATTTTCTCTCAAATATTTTATTAGTTCTTTGAGATTTAATAATTTTTCATACCATGTTATTATTAAACTTTCTCTCTGTTTTCTGTGTGAGTTTAGTCATCCACTATCTCATTTCTTTTCTTTTATTTTTTCTTTTTCATGTTTTATATTTGTTTTCTCAATCATCGTTATCGTCTTTGTTATTCAACCGTTTTCTATTATGATACATATTTTTCACTTTTTAGTTTCTATTATCTTGTATGTACTTTTAAATTTATCTGTCATTTGTCTATTTCATCGCATTATATAGTATTGTCAGTCTTTCACTAAAAATGCTGGTTTTCATCAGACTTCTTTCAATATTTGTACATATTCAGACCAATCACACAATTTCGTATTTCATCGCATTACACATTGTTTTCATTTTTTTCTAACTTTAAAACATGGTTTTCATCAAATTTCTTGTAAGTTTTCTACATCATCAAACCAATTTCATAATTGTTCAGTTCATCGGATAATACAATATTTTCAATCTTTTTTTGCTTCAAAACATGGTTTTCATCAGATCTCTTTAGGGGATCGCACAGTATCAAACCATCATTGTAGTTTATTTCACCGCACCATACAGTATTTTCAATTTTTTTCTGCTCTAAAACATGGCTTTCATCAGATCTCTTTTAGATCTGTAACATCATAAAATGATTTTCATAGTTTTTTATTTCATCGCATTACAAATTCATTTCAATTTTTTCGTACTTTAAAACATGGTTTTCATCAGATCTCTTTTAGATCTCAAATATCATCAAATCTATCACTATATTGTTTATTTCACCACATAATGTACTTTTTTCAATCTTTTTGTACTCTAAAACATGGTCTTCATCAGATTTCTTGTGGTTCTCGAATATTATCACACCAATCACTACATTGCTCGTTTCACCACATTATACACCATTTTCAATCCTTTTTTGCTTCAAAACATGGTTTTCATCAAATCTCTATTGGCTCTCAAATATTATCACACCAATCACTACATTGCTCGTTTCACCACATTATACACCATTTTCAATCCTTTTTTGCTTCAAAACATGGTTTTCATCAAATCTCTATTGGCTCTCAAATAAAATCAAACCAATCACTGTATTTTTCATTTCACCGCATTACACACAGTTTTCAGTCTTTTTTTGCTTCAAAACATGGTTTTCATCAGATTTTTTTAGGGAATGAAACATCATCAGACCAATCACACAGTCTTTCGTTTCATCGTACAACACACCATTTTCAATCCTTTTTTGCTTCAAAACATGGCTTTCATCAAATCTCTTGTAAATCATATGTGCTATTAAACCAATCTCATTGTTGTTCGTCTCATCGCATAATACAATATTTTCAATCTTTTTTTGCTTTAAAACATGGCTTTCATCAAATTTCCTCTAATTCATTAGTATCATCAAACCAATCTCATTGTTGCTCATTTCATCGCATTATACACAGTTTTCAGTCTTTTTTTGCACTAAATGCTGGTTTTCATCAGATTTCTTTCAAATCATTTATAAAATTAAAATCATCTAATATTTGTTCATTTCATCGCATTATGTATTGTCTTCAATCTTTTTCTGCTTGGAAACATGGTTTTCATCAAATTTCTTGAAGGTCTTTAATATTATCAAATAAATTTCAAATTTTATCGTTTCATCGAATTATTCAATATTTTCAATCTTTTCATGTTTTAAATATAATTGCTATTTTTCATCCGATTTCTTTTGCTGTCCTATAATTTTCAATATCTAGGTATTCTTTTCAAAAAATTTTTATTTGCTTTTGTCATTCTATTTTTGCTGCTTTCATTTCTATTGTTCACTGTTTTTTCTCATAATATTCGAAAAATTCTTTAGAAATTTCTTCTTTTATTTTTTCTGTTATTTCATCACTGATTCATACTCATTCGTCTAATAGCTTTATTATTTCATGCCTTATATGATTAATTTTTATTAACTCTTTTATTGTCGATTTTCTATGCATTCTTAGCGATTTTAAATTTTTAGCTTCTTGTTTATTATCTATTTCGTTATTTTTTCTCCTTTCCTGTTTATTTATTGTCTCTTCTTCCGTGCTTTCTGTTTCTTCTTCTGCTCTTTCTATTTCTTCTTCATTTGCCTTTTTTCAATATATTTCTTCAATTTCTTTTATTTCATCTTCTCTTTCTTTTATTGCTTGTTCTATTCCTTTTATTTCTTCATTTATAGCATCTATTTCATCTTCTATTTTTTTCATTTCTGATCTTTGAATTTTCAATGTTGTCTCATCATGTCATGTCATTGAATATGTTCTTAATTTTTTAATATTTTCTATCTTTTTCTGGGTTATTTGTTCTTGCTTCTCTTTTAATTTTTCTAATTCTTTGTATTTTATTTCTATACTTGATAATTCTTCTCAAACTTTTATGTATAATTCACTACCTTTTTCTGCTTTTTCATTTTTTTCAAAATTTTCTAAAATCTCTTTTCTAGTTTTAGTTTTAAACATTTCATCTACCAATTCGTATTCTTGTAAACACTCTAAAAGTCTATCCCTATTTTTTCTTCTTTTTTCTCGTTGTTCATCTACTCTTTTTTTATACTCTCTTGGTGTTTCGGTCATTTTTTAGTTTTGTAATTTAAAGTTTTTTTGTCCAACAATTTTGCTTAATATGGATATATTTTTTATATTTAGTCAGACAATCTCAGAAATAAATTCGCGCTGTAGTAGTCGTAGCTGATTCGAGAGAAGTAGCAATCGTCATCGTCGCAATCCCATCCGACACGCGAATTCATTCTTCATTCTACATCCTTATCACTCAACCAATACACATAATCTAATCATGTAATAGCTTTTAGACAATCTCATGCAGCACATCTATATTTTTCAGTTTCCCAATATTTTAACTCTGCTTCATAATCTATATTTCCATCGTTTTCCCCTCACAATTCTGTCATATATTCATTCATTGCTTGTAATAATTTTGATACATCATTCATTGAGTATAATTTCTTTTTTAATTCAGATTTTGCTTCAAAATCTTTTTTGTCTATCAAATCATTTGAAACAAAATAATCAAATTTAAATCATTCAAAATTTCATACTGCTGGTAGAGAGAAATGTACCTCCTTTCATTTATATCACTCAACTTCAGCATTTTTTTCGATTTTTACATGGTTTTCTTTTAAATCTTTCAAGATTGCATTTGTATCTCCTTTTAACTTTTCTATTCTCTTTTTCTTTCTATCAAGTTTTTCATCTCGTGTTTCAACGTGTATCTGATCTGTCCAATCAATAACTGTCCCATCATATTTTTTCAGCTTTTCTTCTAATTCTGTTTTTAGTGCTTTATATTTATCCTGTAGATCTAATAGTTCCTTTCTCTTTATAAATTCATCCTCCCTAGATTGTAAAACATCATCTACACTCGTTCATTCTCATTCTTCTATTTCTTTTATTTCATCTTCTTTTTCTTTTATTTCTCTCTCTAATTCTTTTAGTTTCTTTGTATATATTTCTCGATTACCTTCGAATCGTTTTTCTGTTTCATCTGCTAATTTTGTTATATCATCTCATCATTTCATCGTTTCTATTTCATTTTCCATTGTTTTTTTCATTTTATCGATTATTTCTTTTTTCTTATCTTCACTTAGTCACAAGTCTATGCTATCGATTTCTGACATGAATTTTTGCAAATATTCTTCTTTTTCCTTTATTATTTGGAAATATTTTTCTTTGTATCATTTAAGTGTATGCTGTTTCTCTAATTCTTCATGTGCTTTGACAATATTAGCAATTCTTTTTCATTTTATTTTTGGCCTATCTGTTTTTGGTCAATACGTTTCTTCATCTTTTTTTAGCACTGCTGTTAGTTTTTCTTTATCCATATGCAACTTATATATATCTCAATTTATTCTTCTTTGTTGACTTTGAAGCTCGTCTCGCCTTTCATTTGCCCTTTTTAGCTTCAATTTTTTAAAAAGTGATCAATCTTCCAATGATAATGCTACTTCTGCTATTTCAAGCATTTGGTCATCCAAATCCTGTATTTTATTTTCATTAGATTTTTTCATTTCTATCATTTCTGCTTCTTTTTTTTCAATTTGTTTCTTTGTGGTTTTTTGTTTTCTATACAGTTCATCAGCGGCCTGAAACTCATTATTTTCTTTTGCCTTTTCATAGTTTTTATAAAAATTTTCTAGAATTTCACTTTTTATCTCATTCTTTTTCTCAGAATTTATTATTTCATTTCAATCTAAAACCTTCAATAGTTCATCTCTATTTAATTTCTTCTCATATCGTTGTAGTATTAAATTTTCTCTAATTTCTCTTGGTGTTTCTGGCATTTTTTTATTAATTAAATTTTAAATGTACTTAATTTAAATTTATTTTTCCCATCAAATAATTTTATATCAATCATCAATATTAGTGTACTGTTTCTTTTCTAAATCCTCATCAATCTCTGTTCATTTATAATATCATCTTGCAAGACTTCATGTATATTTATCATCTCATGTATATTTCTCATATCATATAATTATACTATAATATCAATCGCTATCTAATGCTAGGAAAATAGGTTTTCAATCTACTTCATGTATATCATAGATTTTTTTATATTTATCTTTGTTGTCTTTAAATGTTCAATAGCATTCTTTATTTCATCGAAATACTTTATAATATCAATCAACATCATTAACCTTTAGAACAATTTCTCATCAAATATACTTAAAATCTAATACTTCATTAAATCATTCTCAATATATTTCATTTCATCGTATAATATGATATTTTCAATTCTCGTCTTTCGCCCTATATAATGGCTTTCATCATGCTTTCATAATCATATCAATTTCTTTAACATTTCTACCGATTAAATCTCTGACTTCTGATTTTCTTATATACCATGTTCAGAATATATCAACTAATTTCTCAATTTTATTAAGATTTTGATCATTTTCTAATGTGTCTTTTGTTCAGCCAAATTTTTCATATTCTCTTATCTTATTTCTTAGCTTATTCTTTACAAATCTTGCACTTTTCATACTAAGACTTCACTGCTTTTTATCATAATATTCGAAGAATTTATCAGAAATTTCTTTTTTTACTTTTTCTTTTAGCTCATCATCAATTCATGTTCAATCATTTAATATCTTAATAATTTCTTTCCTTGTCTTATCTTTTTTCCATAATTCTTTAATTGTCTGCTCATGGACTTCTTTTAATGTTTCTAATTTTCATGAAACTTGTTCATCTTGATTTTCAGTTTCTTCATCATTTTCCTGGATATTTTCGGAGTTACTTTCAACTATTTCTCAATAAGATTCCTCAATCTCCAATATTTCCTGTTCTCTATCCTTTAAATCTTTCTCCAAAGCTTCAATTTCTGATCTTAAAGTCTCCAATCTCTCTTTTAATTTTCTTACATTTGCTATCTGTAGATTTAATGTCGTTTCGTCTGCTCAATCAAGCTTTGATCATTTGATTTCTTTTTCTATTTCATCTTTCTCCGTTTTTTTTGCTTCTAATTGTCATTTTAAGTCTTCTAATTCTTTATATTTTTTGTCTATCTTTCATAATTCTGCTACAATTGTGGTATATTGTTCTCATTCCAATTCCGCTTTTTGATTTTTCTCAAAATTTGCCAATATTCTCTTTTTGGTTTGTTCTTTGAATCATTTATCTAATAGTTCGTATCATTCGATCTTTTTTATCAATCTTTCCTTATTCTTCTCGTTTCTTTTCCATTTCTCGTCGATTCTCTTTTTATATTCTCTTGGTGTCTCTGACATAATATATTGTTAGTTTTTAAAACATATTTAATTGTATTCAAAAACTAAAAAAAATGCAAATTTTGCAACACTTTTTTGTCGAAAAATTTAGAAAACTGCTAGTTTTTTATTTTATATTAAATTCATACTTTACTGAAGGCTCTCATTCTCATTTAGATAACCAAACTTTTAATGTATTTTCATCTAATTTAACATCCAGAATCTCCTTATATGCATTTGACCAGTCATCTTTGTCTGCATCATATGCATCTCTACAAACAAACTTTCTATATTCTATAGTATCTCATACTTTAAAGCACAACACTGTACTATATTCTGGATCACTATGACTATCAGTATAATCATGATCCATTGAACAATCATATAAAGCCAATAATCACAGTCTATCTCAATATTCAATAGCAACATCATCTAAAAAATTAAAACTATATAGACGACCATATGTATAACTCTCAACATTTTTACGCCAAGTGTCACTAGCTCTACGTTCAAAATTAGCAAGTTCTGTGCTATATTTTCTTGTCGTTGCTTCTAACCTTTCTCTTTCTTCTCTCTCAATCTTTTCATTTCGAGTCTCAACATAAATTTGACCTGTCCAATCAATAACTGTTCAATCATATTTTTTCAATTTTTCTTCCAATTCTGTCTTTATTGAGTTATATTGATTTTTTAAGTTTAATAACTCTTTTTGTAACTTAAACCACTCATGTTTATTTTTATATATATCTTTACTATCATCTCATGTTCATTTTGACTTTAAGTCTTCTCTTTCTATTTCTTTTTCTTCTATTTTTCATTTCAAGTCTTTTATTTGTTCCATTACACTTTTCCAATTATCTTTTATCCATTTTTCTGTTTCGTCTGCTAATTTTGTTATTTCATCTCATTCCTTAAATGATTCTAATTCTTTTTCCAATACTGTTTTTAACATTTCCATTATCTCTTTTTTCTTTCATTCACTTATTCAAAAATCTACTGACTCTATTTGTTGCAAAAGGTCATTCATATATTTCTCTTTATCACTTACTAACTCCATATATATCTTTTTATATCATTTGAATGTAGATTCTGATTTTAATTTCTCCAATATTAATCAATCTTCCTTTAAAGCCTTTCTTTTTATTTTTGGCCTTTCTTTTTTTATTCCATAGTTTCTCTGTTGAATTAATAAATTTGATTCTATTTGCGCTTTCTCAATTTTTATTTTATTTATTCATTCTAATAATGATTCCTGTCTACTTTCTAATTCATTTCGTTCTTCTTTTGCCTTCTTTAATTTCCTTTTTTTTAACCATAAACCATCCTCCAGTTTCATTGCAAAATCTGCTATTTCACATAATTTTCCATCTAATGTTAATATCTCTGGTTCTGTGGCTTCTTTTTGAGATTCCAATTCTACTGATTTTTTTATTTTTTTCCTTTCAGTCTTTTTTATTTCTCTATAATCTTTATCTAATTCTTGAAATTCCTTAGTTGAAGTTACTTTTTCAAATTCAGTGTAAAAATCACTTAAAATCTCTGATTTTAGTTTCTTTTTTGTTTCTTCATCTATAGCGTCACTTAATAAAATTATTTTCAATAATCCATCTCTATTAAGCTTTGTTTGATATCGTTCTAATATTATCTTCTCTCTTTTTTCTCTTGGACTATTCTTTTGTCATTCTTTTTGGATAACTGTATCCTCATTATCTTCATCTTGCTGATATTTTTTTGTAATTTCATCTAATATTAAATCACTTTCATATTTTGCCCAATTTCACTGTTGTTCACCTCATTCCACAATACACCATTTTCAATCTTTTTTCGCTTTAAAAACTGGTTTTCATCAGATCTCTTTGATACTTGATATGTCATCATACTCATTTCATTGCTGTTCTTCTCACCACATTGCTACCTGTTTTCCATTGTCGAGATTAATTGTAATAAATGGCCTTCATCAAATCGATTTTTTAATTTCAAAGCTATATTTTCATTCGGTAAATCTCTCATTATAACCTAATTTGAGGTTCTCGTTTCACCATATTATGTCACTATATCAGTCATCTCTTAATCACTCAAAACATGGCTTTCATCAGATTTCTTGTAGATCGTCTATCTCTTTATATTCTTTTCATAATTGTTCTTCTCACCACATTGCTATCTGTTTCTTGCTATTGTTTAGTGTTATTACTATAAATGGCTTTCATCAAATCGATTTTTTAATTTCAAAGCAATATTTTCATTCAGTAAATCTCTTATTATAACCTAATTTGAGGTTCTCGTTTCACCATATGATATCATTATGTCAATCATCTCTTAATCAACGAAAATATGGTTTTCATCAGATCTCTTGTATGTTTTCTATTTTCTTATATTTTTTTCATAGCTGTTCTTCTCACCACATTGCCAGCTCTTTCTTGCTATCGTTTAGTGTTATTACTATAAACGGTCTTCATCAAATCGATTTTTTAGTTTCAAAGCTATATTTTCATTCGGTAAATCTCTCATTATAACCTAATTTGAGGTTCTTGTTTCACCATATTATATCATTATATCAATCATCTCTTAATCAACGAAAATATGGTTTTAATCAAATCTCTTGTAGATCGTTTATCCCTTTATATTCTTTTCATAGCTGTTCTTTTCACCACATTATACACCATTTTCAATCTTTTTTCGCTATCAAACATGGTTTTCATCAGATTTCTTCTGGTGAATGTATATAATCAAACCAATCTCACTGTTGCTCTGTTCATCGCATTACACAACTTTTTCAATCTTTTTTTGCTCTAAAACATGGTTTTCATCAAATCTCTTGTAATGAATCTAGATCATCAAACCAATCTCACTGTTGCTCTGTTCATCGCATTACACAACTTTTTCAATCTTTTTTACTTCCTCTAAATACTGGTTTTCATCAAATTTCTTGTAATGAATCTAGATCATCAAACCAATCTCACTGTTGCTCTGTTCATCGCATTACACAACTTTTTCAATCTTTTTTTGCTCTAAAACATGGTTTTCATCAGATTTCTTGTAATGAATCTAGATCATCAAACCAATCTCAGAGTGGCTCATTTCACCATATTATGCACTTTTTTCTATCTTTTTCTGCTCTAAAACATGGTTTTCATCAGATTTTTTTCAAATCATCTATAAAATTAAATCCTTCTCATTTTTGTTCATTTCATCGTATAATATCATAATCTAAATCATCTCTTAATCACTCAAAGTATGGTTTTCATCAAATCTCTTGTATATTTTCTATTTTGTTGTACTCTTTTCATAATTGTTCTTCTCACCACATTGCCACCTGTTGTCCATTATCGAGATTAATTGTAATAAGTGGTTTTCATCAAATCGATTTTTCAAATTTTAAACTTCATTTGTATCAAAAATTCTCGATATACACCATGTTCATTATATCATTTCATCGCACAATATCATAACCTCAATCATCTCTTAATCACTCAAAGTATGGTTTTCATCGGATCTCTTGTATGTTTTCTATTTTCTTATATTCTTTTCATAGCTGTTCTTCTCACCACATTACTACCTGTTTTCCATTGTCGAGATTAATTGTAATAAATGGCCTTCATCAAATCGATTTTTCAAATTTTAAACTTCATTCATATCAAAATTTCTCAATATACATCGTATTCATCACATTGTTTCATCGCACAATATCATGGTCTCAATCATCTCTTAGTCACTCAAAGTATGGTTTTCATCGGATCTCTTGTATGTTTTCTATTTTCTTATATTCTTTTCATAGCTGTTCTTCTCACCACATTGCTACCTGTTTTCCATTGTCGAGATTAATTGTAATAACTGGCCTTCATCAAATCGATTTTTCAAATTTTAAACTTCATTCATATCAAAATTTATCGATATAAACCATGTTCAATATATTGTTTCATCGTATAATATCATAACCTCAATCATCTCTTAGTCACTCAAAGTATGGCTTTCATCAAATCTCTTGTATGTTTTTTATTTTGTTGTATTCTTTTCATAGCTGTTCTTCTCACCGTATAACATAATGTCTTCAATTTTTTCTTGTTGCATAACATGGTTTTCATCAGATTATTCTAATTTTAGTATTTAAGTCTAAAATTACTTTTCTATCCTCCATATATCTCGCACTTTTCATCTTTAAACTTCATTCTATCTCATCATTATATTTTTCAAAGACATCTGATATTTTTCATTTTATCTTTTCTTTTAAAGTTTCGTCTATTCATGTTCATTCTTCCAATAATTTTATGATTTTTCATCTTATATTATCTGTTTTTCATTTTTCAAGCAAAACTATTTCTTTATATTCTTGTAATGTTCTAGGACTTTCTTTTTTTGTAGTTTCTTCTTGTGACTTTGAGATATCTTGTCCTTTTTCCTCTGTAATTGACGTTTCATCTGTACCTTCTTTTTCTCAATATGTTTCCTCTATCTCTTTTATCTCTTTTTCCCTTTCCTCTATTTTCTTTTCTAATTCTTTACACTCTACATCAATCGCCTCTATTTTTGAATTAATTGATTCAACTTTTTGCATTTGCATCATTAATGTAGTCTCATCTTCACAATCAATATTTATCGCCTTCAATTCATCTTTTAGAGTTTCGTGCTCGTTTCTTTTTGCTTCTAAATTTTCTTTTAATTCTTCTAATTCTTGATATTTCTGCTCTATATTTGCTAATTCTTCTCATATTTTTACATATAACTCTCATGCCTTTTCTGCTTTTTCGTTTTTTTCAAAACTTGCCAAAATTTCTTGCTTCGTCTCAGCTTTATATCTTTCATCTATTAATTCGTATTCATTAATACACTCTATTAATTCATCTCTATTTCTTCTCCTTTTTCTTCGTTGCTCATCTATTCTATTTTTATATTCTCTTGGTTTCTCTGGCATTTTTTATATTTTATTATATTGCTAAAATTTTATTATTCTGTAGCATTAATCATTAATAAGTTTAATCTATAACTATAACTACATTGTTTGATGGCTAAAGATTTATCAAAACATATTCATTCATTTGGCTGATCTTCATCTGAAAAAGCCCGATATGCTCAGTTAATACCCGTTAAATACATTAGCATAGCTATTTGAGATCTTGTATCTTCTAAACCAGCCATATCTCAAACTGCTTTTAGTAAGCCATTAATTTCATCTATTTTTGCAAGGTGTAATCACTCATTTTGTTTCTGTTTCACGTAATCTCTTAATGGTACATTTCCCCGTTTATCTAAATCTCATATCATTCATCTGCTATAAACTTGTCTTTTACTTTTTGAGAGTAATTTATCACTATCATCAACCATATATGAATAACCTTCATCAGTGGTTGAATGATTATCTAATATCGGATCTAAAATTTTATATTTTTTATTTCAAAATTTTATGGTTATCAGCCTACTTCATTCGCTATCTGTTTCAATTTTTACTATAAATTTTTCTGCTGCTTTGATAATTAATTCTTTTATTCCTTGCTTAAGATCTAATTTTTCTTTCCAAGCTTCATGATAGTCTTTTAATTCAATCTTAATTTTTTCTCTTTCTCTTTCTTCTCTTTCTAACTTTTCATCTCGAGTCTCGACATGTATTTGATCTGTCCAATCAATAATTGTACCATCATATTTTTTTAATTTTTCCTCAAGTTCTGTCTTTATTGATTTGTATTGATCTTTTAGGTCCAATAATTCATCTTTTAATTCAAACTTTCTTTCCTTATTTTTATAAATTTCCTTACTATCATCTCCTATTTGCTTTGACTTTAATTTAGATATTTCTGCTTCTTTTACCTCTATTTTTCATTTCAATTCATTTATTTGTTCCATTATACTTTTCCAATTCTCTTTTAACCATTTTTCTGTTTCGTTTGCTAATTTTGTTATTTCGTCTCATTCCTTAAATATTTCCAAATCTTTCTCTAACGCTGATTTTAATTTTTCTATTACATCTTTTTTCTTTTCTTCACTGATTCAAAAGTCTGTTGTTTCAATTTCCTTCAAAAGTTCATCAATATATTTCTCCTTATCCTTAATTAGTTCCATATATGCGTTTCTGTGTCATAATAATGTGGATTCTGCTTCTAATTTTTCTGTTGCAACGATATCTTTCCTTAGCTCTTTACGTTTTATTTCTGGTCTTTCAACCTTTTTTCAATATTTTTTCTCTTTTTCTGAATAGATTCATATTAATTCTGTTTCTTCTTTATGTATTCCCTTTACTTTTTCTAATATCTCATTTAGTCTACTTTCCAAAATATTCCATTCTTCTTTAGCTTTTTCTAATCTCTTTGATTTTATTATTTTCAATCGGGAATCGTCCTCTAATTTCATTGCAGAATTTGCGATTTCAAATAGTTTTTTATCTAATTCCTCTACTTCTGGTTTTGATATTCCTTTTTGTGCCTCTAATTCTGCTGATTTTTTTGTTTTTTTTCTTCCAGTTTTTTTTAACTCTCTATATTTTTTATCAAACTCTTGAAATTCTTTTGTTGATGTTACTTTTTCAAATTCAGTGTAAAAATCACTTAAAATCTCAGATTTTAGTTTCTTTTTTGTCTCTTCATCTATGGCATCACTTCATGAAATTATTTTCAATAATTCATCTCTATTTAGTTTTTTTTGATATCGGTCTAATATCACTTTTTCTCTTTCTTCTCTTGGAGCTTCTGTCTCGAATTTCTCTTCGAATTTTCTCCGTTCTTTTTTAGCAATTCAAAAGTCGTCAAGCCAATCTCATTGTTGTTCTTTTCACCACATTAGGCAGTATTTTCAATGTTTTTCTGCTCTAAAATATGGCTTTCATCAAATTTCTTTTAAGTTTCGTATAATATTAAACCAATCTCCCTGTTGCTCTGATCCCCACATTATACACCATTTTCAATCCTTTTGTGCTTTAAAACATGGCTTTCATCAAATTTCTATTGGCTCTCAAATAAAATCAAACCAATCACTACATTGCTCGTTTCACCACATTATACACCATTTTCAAGCTTTTATTGCTTCAAAACATGGTTTTCATCAGATCTCTTTAAATTTAGGTATATCATCATAGAAATCACTGCATTGTTCTACTCATTTCATTATGCACTTTTTTCAATTAACAACTTTTATTCTATATTCTGTATCTAATTCCAAAATTGCCTCTCTATAGTCCATATATTTTGCACTCTTCATTCTTAAACTTCATTCTACTTCAGCGCTATACTTCTCAAAGACATCTGATATTTTTCATTTTATCTTTTCTTTTAAAATTTCATCTATTCATATTCATTCTTCCAATAGTTTTAATATTTTTTGTTTTGTATCATCAATTCTTCATCTTTCATTTAAAATAGTTTCTTTATATTCTTGTAATGTTTTAGGACTTTCTTTTTTTTGTTTTTCAACTGTTTTCTTTTTAATTTCTTGATTTTCCTCCTCATCGATTGAAGTTTCATCTGAATCTTCTTTTTTTCAATACATTTCCTCAATCTCTTCTATTTCTCTTTCTCTATTTTGTATTTCATTTTCTAAATTTTCAATTTCTCATTCGATATTTTCTAATTTTGATTTTATTGATTTGATCTTTTGCATTTGCATCTTTAAAGTCGTTTTATCATCTCAGTCAATATTTTGCCCTTTCAACTCATTTTTTAGAGTTTCACGCTCGTTTCTTTTTGCTTCTAAATTTTCTTTTAATTCTTCTAATTCTTGATATTTCTGCTCTATATTTGCTAATTCTTCTCATATTTTTACATATAGCTCTCATGTCTTTTCTGCATTTTCGTTTTTTTCAAAACTTGCCAAAATCTCTTGCTTCGTCTCAGCCTTATATCTTTCATCTACTAATTCGTATTCATTAATACACTCTATTAATTCATCTCTATTTCTTCTCCTTTTTCTTCGTTGCTCATCTATTCTATTTTTATATTCTCTTGGTGTTTCGGTCATTTTTTTGTATAGTTTTAAAACTTATTTAAGTATAATCAGAATTGGAATTTTTTGCAAATTTTTTGCCACTTTTTTCAAAAAAAACCTCCATTTTCATGGAAGTTTTTTTAGCATATTACTTATTTATTTTTTTCTTTTCTTTCCTTTTGGCTCTTCAATTTGTTTGTCGCTTCAAAATATTTTCTGTTCCTGTGCCTCTAATTTTTTCTGTCATTCTATACGCTCTTTTTGTTTTTCTGCTGTAATCTTTGCAACTTGATCTATTGTCTTTCATATAGTTACGAATACATGCTCTAATGTTTCGACTTCTAATACAGGTCTTTCTGCTTCATTAGCTACATCTACTGATAATGTTCACAACATTTCAGCATTTTGTTTCAACATTTGGTTAGTTGCATCACTCATTGCTCTATGTGTGTCAGCTACCATTTGTGCATTCTCTGTCGCAACACTTAATGCTCATTGCATTCTTCGAATTGGTATTGAGGTCAAGACAGTCTCTTGCATTAACTCTTTCAACTGAATATCATTACACTTAATCATATGTATTTGTGCAGCTGTTTGTACTGCAAGCATTTGTGATTGATATAAATCATATAACTTTTTTTCCAATAAGTTAAGAGATTTAGTCATCTTTGCTAATGTCTGCTTTTCCATTTCATCCAACACTCAATCTGATTCTTCAAACTCTTTCTTTTTTTCTGCAATTTGTACTTTCATTTCTTCTACCTTTTCCGATCATGCTTTTCTTAATAATTGTAATTCATAAAATCTATCTTTGTTTATTTCTCGTAACTCTTCTAAAGATGCTATATCGTCAGTTAAAACATCCAAGTGATTTTTAATTATACCTTCAATCGATGTGATATTTTCTTCTAACGACATATTTCAATCTCTCCTTGTTAATACTTTTTCCTTAAATCTACGAACTAAAGCAGCAACTCTTCATCAACCTTGACTTTCTCATTGCTTTCTTAATGTAGATTTTAAATCCATTAAATCTTTTCAAATTACTTCAAATTGTTTTGACTTGCTAGTTCTGCTAATTTTTTCTACTACTTCTTTCAATCATTCTTGTTGTTGTGCTCAATATTCAATTATTGAAGTTGTGTCTTCAATATTTAATGATTCTTTAAATTGTAATTTTCTTTCTTCTTGTTCCGGTGTTAGTTCTGTCAGTGAATTAATTCATTCAATACCGAGAACAGCTGTTGTATCTTTTTGAGGATTTGCATTAGCACTATCAATTATTTCTTTTGATGTGCGTGGTCCATCATCATATACTTCCTCAACTTCAACATTCTCAATTACTGGGATTGTCTCTTCTTTTGTTGGTGTTTCTTTTGCCATTTTAATATTTGGTAATAAATAAATGTTTTCATCTTTTCCACTATTATATTTTATATATATCCTGTGTGAAAAATATTGAAAAGTTTGTGAAAAATTTTTTATCACATTGAAATTATAATCAGAAAAAAAAAATTGTCAAATTTTTGAGGACTTTTTTTGTTGTTAAGAAAAAATATTGATACATTTGATAAGTTTTTGGCTTTTCTTCGGGAAAATTTTTATTAATCGATTCACAAAATATCAAGTAAATCTGCAAGTGTATGAATTGTAATTAATTGTTTTTCGCTATTATAGTTAATTTTTTCTATATTTTTGTCCTTTTCTTTTTTCCTATCTAGTAGGATTCCATCCATTCATGCATTTTTTGCTCATAAAACATCGCTTTTCATACTATCTCAAATCATTACTAAGTCGTTCATTGTGAGTTCATTTATTCCATCAGTTTTTTTAATTTCATTATTTGCTTTTTTTAGTACTTTTTCAAATATTGCTTTATCTGGTTTTAATACTCATGCTTCTTCTCATTCTTCTTTTTCATATGAAAATACTTCATAGTCAAATATATTCTCAGGAATGAGCTTCCTATACGGTTTTACAAAATCTTCTGATAGATTTGAAATGAGCGCTAATTTATATCAACTTTCTTTTAGTTTTTTTAAGACAGTTAATGTTTCGTTGTAAATTTTTGTATTTCTTACTTCCTCGTCTGTGTGTTTTTGTAATGCACGGATAGCTCTTATTGGCATTTTGAAACCTTCTAAAGAATCATATACTGATTTTACATCTTCCTTTCTGTTTGTTTGAATTACTTCATAATATTTTTTAAATGGTTCAATTTTTATCTTTTTAAGTATATGTTTGATTTTTCAATGGGAATGTGGACGATAAATTAATGTACCATATAAATCGAAACAGATAATTTTTTTCTGTCTCAGTATTGGATTATCTTGTAATATTTCATTTATTACTTCAGAATTTTCTTCTTTAATATCAGATCTGGTTTTTGATACTTTTTTTTCTTGCTTCTTTAACCTGTTATTTCATCTTCTTGTTTCTTTCTTTTCTTTATTTCTTTTTTTCTTTCCTGGTTTCTCTTCATCATCCAGCCATTTTTCTTCTTTTATTTCGGCCGATTCTCTATTTCTTCACATTAAGTATATAATTTAGTAAAAGTATTTACATTATTATTTATGTGATATATAATGTCAATGGAAAAAATTTTAGAACAATTTTAGTCTAAAAAAAAATTGATATTTTGTATAAAATTTTTATATCTTTGATAGATATTTTATATTAAAAATTAAGTAATGGAACAAAACAAAAGACAAGTATGACAAGAATGAGAAGATTTAGTATTGGAGCATTATGAAGAAAATTGATATGAGATTTTGGATACAAATTATACAATTAGATGATGAGAAATTGATATAATTGCCCAAAAGAATTGAGAGATAGCTTTTATAGAAGTTAAAGTTATTGATTGAATGAATGATGTGATATGATACATTACTCCAAAAAAATTAATGCATTTAGAAAAGACTATCCAAGACTATATGTATAAAAAATGACTGAATTTTTGAATTAGAATCGATGTAGCTTTTGTAAAAGAGAATAAGATTCTAGAAGTATATGAAAATGTGACGAATAAGTAAAAATTAAGAATGAATAATGTCGATGCTTCTTACTTCTTCTATATTAATTTTCAAAAATTTTTATGTGAATTTTTTGAAGAAAAAACTTGAAACAATACACCATATCGTTAAAAGTAGTATAATATGTTTATTTTTTATTAAAATAATAATTTAATGAAGTTTATAAAATGATTTATAGTATTTTTGTGCTGAATATTGGTATGATGAATAATAATAAAATACACGCCAAGTAATATTGCAAATAAGATATCAAATATTGTAATAAAGAATAATTCATTGTGATATTATGAAAACAAATATTCTCGTTTTGAGCTGGTGGATGCAATTTTGCATGAAGATTATTATTATCCAGAAAATATCAATAGTTGACTCATGATTCAAGAAGCTGTAAAAGCTTATGTAGATGCTATCGATGATCCTTACACTGTATATATGGATTCAGAGGAAAATAGTGGATTTATGAATGAATTAGAATGAGAAGATCATTTCGAATGAATTTGAGCTGTTGTTAGCAAAAAAGATTATTATGTACTGATAGAAGAAGTAATCAAAAATGCACCTGCATATAAGGCGTGAATGAAGCCTTTAGATCGTGTAATAAAGATTGACGATGACTATATCCAAGATTGGACATTGGATGAAGCTGTAAATAAAATGAGGTGACCAGCAGGAACTTTGGTAACAATAACCGTGGAAAGAGATAACTGATGAGAGACAGAAATTTTGAAAATAGATGTGGTAAGAGATACTGTAGATATTCCATCTGTAACAAGTAAAATTTTAAAAGTCTGAGAGAAAAAAATATGATATATTGAAATATCTACAATATGAGAAGAGACAGAAAAATTATTTAAAAGAACTATTTCCGAACTAAAAAATGAATGAATTGAATGAATAATATTAGATTTGAGATGAAATTGATGATGATATTTAGATATTTGAGTGGAAATAGCATCACATTTTATACCTAAATGACAATTAATTGTCTCTGCAAAATATAGATGATATTCTAATACAAATTACTACTCAGAGTGATATTGAGAACTTGAATGAATGAAAACTATTGTTTTGATAGATTGACTTACTGCAAGTGCATGAGAAATTATAGCTTTAGCATTGCAGGAACAAGTTTGAGCGACACTACTTTGAACGACAACCTTTTGAAAATGATCAATACAGACCATCTATCCATTCCAAGATTGAGATAGTATAAAGTATACTGTTTGAGCCCGATATCCACCAAGTGATATCAGTGTAAATGAGATTTGAGCAGCTCCAGATATTGTGGTTGAATTTGATGCTGAAGCTTATATCAATGATGATATCGATAATCAGCTCGAAGAAGCAAAAAATTTATTTAATTAAATATTAAAGAATGATAAAAGTTACTGTACAATGAAATGATTGAACCATTTTGGGTTCTTTTGATGCTAAAAAATGAGAAACAATTATGGCTCTGGCACAAGCAAACAGCGTAGAAATTCCGTTCTCATGTGGAGCATGAGCTTGTGGGCTATGCTTATGCTACATAGTTCAATGATGAGAATATATAAATAAAGCCTACACTACTCCATCGTTTATGGAATTAGATGAAGATCAAGTTTTGACTTGTATCGCTGCTGTAAAGGATGAATGTTTTGATGAAGAAAATGCAAACGTTGAAATTATATTAAAGAGAGCTTATTAATTAAGAATGAAAATTTATTGGATTCCTAAATTATTAATTCTTCATTATTCATTATTAATTATTTAGTTCACTAAATTGGAAGTTTGGATTTTGAAAAAGAATTTATAGAAAAACTAATAAAAAAAGATCAAAATGCTTTCAATGAATTTTATTTGAAGACAATTGATCTGTTTTCTCGTTATTTGAATACAAATTATTTTTTGGATAGTACTGAAATCGAAGATATTTTGGCTGATTTTTATGTAAAGTGGCGAGATGTCTGTGACAAATATAAATTTGAGCAATCATTTTCTGCATATGTTCGGACAATTTTTAAGAACTTGCTTAAAGATAATTTTAAAAAGATTAAAGATATCCCTTTCACGAATATGACGTCATGAGATGACGATGAAAGCTTTGAAGATTCTTTAGAAGATGATTTGGATATTATCGATTTTCTTGAAGAAGAGTTTCAATTTAAACAAATTGAAGAAGCTATGCAAGAACTTGATTCTGATAGTAGAGAATTGATTTACATGAAATTCATAGAATCCAAGGATAACAACGAAATTTCTGAGATTTTGTGATTATCTGTTGATAATGTAAGGCAAAAGATTTTCAGAGCTTTGAAAAGATTAAAAGAAATTTTGAATCAATAGGAAAATAACCCGAATTATTCAATGATTTTCTATAAAACATCAAATACTACGAAAATAATTTATTTAAAAATGTCAATAACTATTCATTTGGTTGTTCCGATGCTAATTTGAGATATAGTAGTTAGTACCTAGTGATTCTATTAATATACAAAAACTCAATTAGGTACTAAAAAAACTAAAAAAAATATTGAAATTAGCAATAAATAACCTAGTATAAGGACTGTACATAAGTACTTATTTTATATATTAAATTGTACAATTATGACAAAAACTGCTCTTATCGCACAATTAGCTGAAGAATTAGGAGTTTCTAAGAAATTAGCAGCTGAATTGGTTAACACATTTATTGACACAGTAATAGCTGGTGTTAAAAAACAAGGTGAAGTTAGAATCCAAGGATTCGGAACTTTCAAATCTTCAAAGAGAAAAGCTAGAGAAGGAGTTAATCCTCAAAATCCATCTCAAAAAATCAAAATCCCTGCAATGAACGTTGTTACATTCAAAGCTGGATCTGATTTCAAAGCTGCTGTTAAATAATAGCAAACTTAACGAGAAAAATACGAAAAAACCCTCGAATGAGGGTTTTTTCAGTAGTTTCTATTTTCTATTACTTACCGGACTTAATTTTTGCTATTGCTTGTCTAATTTGTACTCTATCTTTCTCTTTTTCTTCTTCTGGTAATTTAGCATATTCTTGAGCTAATGTAGGATTTCCATATTCTTTGTCAAATACCCAAGAATTTCTTTCTAACCATTTTTCATGAACTATACTTGCCATTTCTTCAATCATTTCATCAGTAATTTCTTCTCATGAAATAACTTTGTCAAATACTAATTCAATTGCTACTTTTGCTGCTTCTAAATTTTCATACTTTCGGTTACTTGGCAATTCTGCAAAACTCGTATTAGCGATATCTACATCATCTGTACCATGTGCTTTTGTCCATTCTGCATCTTTTGATTTTTTCCATCTTGGTTCGTAAGTTCAGTCCTCTTTTAATCTAGATCTTCTCCACTCTTCATGTAAATCAGATCACATACTTTCGGCAAAATAAGTCTTTGCCATTTCCTCAGATGTAAAAGTAACTCCAATTCTTTCTCATAAAGAAGCTAAAACTTCTTGTCTCTGGTCTTTTTGCAAATCCAAACCATTAGGATTGTTTCTTAATGTCTCTAGCATTTTGATAATAGTGATAATATAAAGAAAATTTATTTACTTCTTTATGTTTTTATTTTTATATTATCATGCTATACATTGACATTGTGAAAAATATTACAAAATTTATGAAAAAGAAAAAATCCCTCAAATTGAGGAATTTTTTATGATTAAACATTATTTAATAATGATATTAATTTTTATTATTATCTTCAATATCAACAAATGCATTATTTATATAATGATATACCTGGTTTTTCTTATCTCAAAATGTAGTTAATAATTTTGTATCATGTAATAAAAAGTCGATAAGTTCATTTTTTAATTTTATGATTCATTTCGCATCAAGTGGTGAAAGTTTTATTACATCAATTATCTCTTTCTTTATTGTCTTTCTTACTTCATCCTCTGACATATTTCAAGTTAAGGCATTAGATAACTCTTTTCCAAGAGTATTAACAAATTTATTGGAATGATCTCAAAATGGATATATTTTATAGTATAATCAATTAATATCTATGCTATTGCTTTTATTTTTATCACAAGGTAATACAATATATCATGTATCTTCTTCTGTATGGTCAATAAAACGAGCATAAAAACCTGCAGCTGTTTCAGGATATGCTTCCATATGTTCTTTCATCCAATTTTTCACTGAATCTATATTTATTTCTCCTGAAAGATGAACGGTAACTTTTTCATCTTTTATCTTCACGTTCACCTTTAGTCTTTTTTCATCTTGTCACAATCAAATATTGGTGTCATTATTAGCTTCATCTCAAAATAATTTAAACATTTCTTCATCATAGCCTGGCAAAACATGATGAACTTCTTCGTTCTCATTTGGTTTTGGAACATCTATAGGAGTTTTTACTAACATATTCATTTTGCTATAATTAATATATAAAACATATTATGGTAATATTATATACAAATCTTTTTTATTTGTCAAATTTTTGAGGACTTTTTACATAAAATCTATTTCTTTTAGTTCATCTATAGTCTTTTTTTCTCGACTGGATGCCTGAACTTCGGCAATATGATATATTCATAATATAAACATAATTAATCTTGTCATTCATATTCATCATCAAATTGTATATGGTAATTCTTTTTTTAGTATACTTTGGTGATATGGTAATTTTAACCTTTCTAACTTTCATGACTTTTCTAATTGTTTTACTAATGAGTCTTTAGAGACACGAATTCAGATTGAACTAAGTTCAATTACTCTATCGTATTTTTCATCGTACATCAACCAGTCTCAATCTAAGCTCCAATCATCATAGTCTGGACTTCTTTTTCAATGTACTACTCCACTCTTTAATTTATCTCATATTCCAATTATAAATACTGCTTTGTACTCTTTCACTATCAAATATTCTCTTTCCTCTGGCGTCTTCTCTGTATATATATCTTCTAATTCTTGTGTGGTAATAAATGTAATTTCTTTTGGCAATTCTCTGTGTCATTCTGGATATTTTGTTGATAACTTGCTGCGTGTTCCAAGTAAACTCTTATAAATACTTTTTACTGTCTCTTTTAAATAATCTAATGTCCTATCATCTGCTGTGATTGACCTTTTCTCGATCATACTGCTCTACATACATGGAATGTAATGGATCTACAATTTCATCTTTCCTGATAGCTTTCATTTCTGTATATAGACCCTTTCATACTGGAAATCAGTATTTTCAAAAAGCCATTCTTTTCCATTTAGCTAGTGAATGTACAATTTCGAATTTCTCTCAAGATTTTTCAAATGATACTCATTTTTCTGTACCACTTAAATCATCTTGTAATCATGTATCAGTTCTTACGAACAATGGTGCTCAAACTTTGATTAAATCTAATTCTTTTTCAAAGATTCTTTCAAAAGTTTGTTTTGTTTCAGCAATAGCTGAAATCTTTTCTAAATAAGTCGTTTTTCTATCTTTTTTCATTTTAGTGGGATTAGTAATTAAATAATCTTTTTTACTATTGTAATTCTAAATAATAGCTTTGTGAAAAATATTGAAATTTTTGTGAAAAAACTGGGAGATTTTTCTCCCAGCCTTAATTTTAATTATTAAATTATCCTTTATCGCCTTCTTCATCTTCTTTCTCTCTCTCTTCTTTCTTTGTCTTCTCTCTCTCTTCTTTCTCTGTCTCTTCTGTTTTCTTCTTCAATTTGTTGCCTTCTAATAGTGATGCTTAAATGTTGTGGACCTGCAGTTACTCATCATAATTCACCATCTCAAATATGACCTCATCTCTTAGATAGCGACTCATAGATTTGTCACTTTACTTCTCTTAAGGGAGTTTTTAAGTGAGAATAATCTCTTTTGGTTGTTTCAGGTACAACCAGACCTTCTTTTCATTTTCCCATTTTGTATTTGGTATAATATAAATAACTTCTTTTGATTTTTGTTCTCTTTTTATTTTTGCACTTACAGTATAATGATTGTCATGTATGAAAAATATTGAAATTTTTGTGAAAAAGAAAAAATCCCTCAATTGAGGGATTTTATTAGTATCTATTAAGTATTAATCAAAATTTTCATATCTATAATCTCATGAACAATGATACTCTTTTCCATTAGCTTTTATTACACAATTAATAACTTTTCAAGCTTTTCATTGTTTTGTGAACCATGTTATTAAATCTTTTAGATAATTGTTCTTATCAGAGTTGTTTTGTCAATGGTATATATTATCTCAAATATCAAAGTAACAATTTGTACATATATCTTTTTTAATAAAATTTTTCAACATTTTTAACCTTAACTTTCATTTATCAGGGCCAGAACAAAAAAGTCTAGAAGGAAATTCAATTTTCACATGACGAAAACTGATGTTAAATTTATTAAATAAATATTTCAAATATTCTGTATCATTTGGACTAACGTCATCACCAATTTTTAGTGTTACATAATCTGTTAACGCCGCTTGATACTCGTCAATATAATCAACAAATGATTCAAGATATTCAACTTTTTTGTGTGTCAGTTCTTTTAAAGAATTGAATAGAATTGTATCTCATATTCTCATATTTCTAAAATCTCTTCACTCAAGTGGCATAATATACTCTTGTCATTCTTCATAATACAGGCTTGTACATGCTCCTTGCCTAAAACCATCCAGTATAATTCTATTAGATTCATTTATATCCATTTTCCTTTGTTCCATGCTTTTTCAAAGTGTTCAAAAAATCTCTTTTACTTTTGATTTTAATCAAAGTTTTTCTTGTTTTTCTGGTCATGTACGCAAAGTTTCCTTTGGCATTTTGTTTATAATTAAAATATAAAATTTGTTATATTAACAATTAAATTATATACATAAATTTTTATTTGTCAAATTTTTGAGGATCTTGTTCTCGTGGTACTATGTGCTTTTTAGACTTTTTCACAAAAAAACTCTGATTTTTATAAATTTTTTTATTGAATTTGCTCCCGAGTAAGTTGCTAATCAACAATCAGAATAAAATTCTTCGGTTAATCGTAATTTTTCAATTACATGGAATCTCATTCTTTATAGGATTGTTTACCAAATTTACGGCTGTAACAAAAGGCTCCTCGAATCGAGGAGCCCTTGATTGTTATATGATATTTAAAATTTATAAAGTACTCATGCTGTTGGGGTTAGTTTTCATTCTTGAGCTATAAGACTTAATTGTGCTCCAAATCATTTACCTAATATTACATTTGCTTGTATACGTCCATAGAATTTCTTGCTTAAATCACTTCTATAGAATCATTGGGCTGCAAGAGATAAACTTTCGTTTAATTGTTTTGTAACTCAAAGGCGAACTACATCAATATCTTCTCATTCTTGAAATGCGTGTCATGCTCGTGTATCAATAACCCATCATTTTCAAGCATCGTATGTACATCATACAATTGGAGTAAAACTGTCAGCTCCAGGTAATTTATCTATTCATGCATATTCTCATACTCACGTAATAGTAAAGTTTCAAAATTTCTTTTGCCAATATAAATCTACTAATGTTGCTTGTCCTGCTGGGTTATCCATACTTGTATCAAAGTCATCGGCTCTAATAATAGATACTCATAATCATGTTTGTGGATTTGATGCATCAATTGTTAACATAAGTGCAGGATTATCACTCAACACACTTCAAAGCAATGGCGTAACATCAGAACCTCATCGTACAGTTCAGTGAACTTCCAACATCTTTGTTTTTTCTTTTCATCATTGATCTCATGATTCTCATCATTCTGATTCTTCTCATTCTAAAGGATCAGGCTCTCGATTAGGTCAGCTTGTTGCTTCATCCCAAGTTGTCAATGTATCAGACTGTACTTGAGTTGGAGCCTGTAATGTAATTCAATTTTGATTTTCTTTCCTTTCTTGAGTTTTTACCTCTTGAGCAACTCAATCTACTACTTTACCGAATAAAAGTGTACCTAATAATGCTGCTCATGCTACTTTTCTTTTCCATCGTCATTTATCGACCATTTCGACTTGTGTTTGTAATTCTTTTCTTTCTGTCATTTTATATTTGGTAATAGTATAAATAGCTCATTAATTTTTTGTTTATTTATTTTATCACATATATTATATCATATTATATATAAATGTCAAATAAGTGTACTCAAATTGTGTAAAAAATATTTTACATATGTATAAATACCTTATGCATAACTAACAAAATATTGAAAAAACATGCATGTAATTTAATTTCAATTATTTATTTTAAAAAAGCTGAAGTATTACTCCAGCCTCTCATTTTGCGTTCTATGATACAATTAAACACTTTAAGCATCTTGAAGTATATCAAGAAGTTTAAAAAGACGTCGAAAAAGCCATATAAACCAAAATATACAACCAAATACGAAAGAGAGAATTCCAAAATAAACGTTGGTTACAAGTATTGCAAGCAAACACATCGAAAGAATCAAAGGAATAATTTGGACTTTTTTCTTATAAGCAACAGTTAAATCTTCGGTGGCATTATTAAAAAATTCTGGTTGATCAATAAAAGGTAGCGGTAAAATGTGTGTAAAAAGGTTATAAAAATTTCTGGGAACTTCGATAACAATCCAAAGACACAATCCAAATACGAAGTTTAAGACAGCCCAAATGATCCAAACATTTGAAGAGATAATTAAAGACCTTACAATAATCCAAAGCGAAATTAGAAATTTCGAATTAGTTTCTATCGGGATTACATTTTCCCGAACATCGTCTGGAATATTGTCCAATAATGCAAGACCTTTAATCCAATCAGGAATATTAGGATTCCACAGGGTGAGTATGCCTGCAAGCACACATAGTACAATGAAAAACAATAAAATTCTTTCCATTATACTTAACTCTCTTTTTTCAATTTGATTTTTCATTTTTGTTTTTCTTTCTGTTTTAAGTTAATAATTCAATTTTGATTTATGTAATTAGTGATTGATATTTACTTATTTAAACTAAAGTCTTACTCAATGATCTATCAAATATTTTACAATCTCTTTATATTCCACTCACTTAAATCAAGATATTGATTCAGCATTAATTTTCTCTCAATATCATAATTCTACTAATTTATGGACTAATTCTTTATTGGGTTTGAATAATGATAAATTTTTCGCAACATCATATATTTGTCCATGGCTTCACATTTTTATTAATTTAAATGCAATTTCAGGATTGATTAATCAGTGGTAATTTTTTTGAAACCTATCTAGAAAAGTTGTTCGATAATAATTATCACCTAATAAATCAAATTTTATTAGTTCCCACATAATTTTTTCAATATATTTTACATTAAACATAGGTTTTCAATCTAATGTGCATGTCACATTATAAAGAGATGAATTTTTATCGTAAGTTTTTTCATGTACAATAAAATTGTTTATATGACAAGCGATTCTTGATCATTTTCAATTATGAATACAACTTGAAATAAAATCTTCATAATCAGATTCGTCAAAATCAAATGTAGCAATTTTTGTAATTTTAGGTTCTTTTTCTCACTCCTCTATAACTCAATAATTTAGTACTGCCATATTTTCTAAAGCAGCATCCAAATTATGATGTATAAAATATTTAGCGATAGGTGGCTTTAATCATCTACAATATTCTAAATTATCTGCTAAAAGTTTATCTTCTCATGATTCTTTTAGCTCCCAAGCTTTATTATAATCAATTTCTTTTCATGAATCGATTAACTGTTTTATATAGTTCTCGTAAGCTTTATGTTTTTCCTCTCATAATTTATTGTACTTTGAAAGAATTGATAATAAATCTTTTTTCAATCTTTCAAGCTTTTTTTCTTGTGTCTCATTTTGAGATACATCAACATTTTCTTCCAAATTTTCATTCTTTTTTTTAAATAAGTTGAAATTCATTTTGGTAATTGGTAATAGTATAAAAATACATATATTAACTCTGCTAAAATTATATCATATTATTAATAAATGTCAAATGTATATAAACAGAATCTGTAAAATATTTTTTACATATATTAAAATTATTAGATTTTAATTAAAAAAGTCCTCAAAAATTTGCATAATAAAAATTTGTGATTATAATAGATTTGTGTTTTATTTTATAACAATAAAAATGCTTAACGACGTATTACAACAACACTGATTGACCAAAGTTGAATCAAAAATATATATTGCTGCTTTGGAATTATGAACATCTCCCGTGAGTAAAATAGCGCGTAAAGCCGGAGAATCAAGAGAATCAGTTTACTATGTGTTGGAAAATTTGGAGAAGAAATGATTTATAAAATCAATAGTAATGAACAAAGTAACTAATTATTATGCCATTTCTCCAGAAGAATTATTGGAAATTCAAAAATGAAAAATTGAAAAATTAGTCTGAATTATGCCAGAACTAATGGCATTGTGGAATTGAAGCGAAAGTAAACCAAAAGTTTCATTATTTGAATGAGCTGAATGATTGAAATTTTTATATCAGGATACTATCAGAAAGGAATGATCAGAAATAAAAGCATTTTTATGACATACAAATACAGATAAATATTTACAAAAATATTTAAATTCAGTTCACATAAAAGATAGAATCTCAAATAAAGTAAATGCAAAAATATTAATGCCTATTTGAATGAAAAAAGATAAATGATACGAACCAAATGATAATAAAAAATCAGAAAATCTTACTGAAATTAAATATATCGAAGATACTGATTTTATGATGTATAATGAAATCGATTTATACGATGAAAATAAAGTATGAATTATGCTGTATGGAACAAATGACATGTTTTGATTACTCATTGAGAGTAAATCAATATATGATATGCTAGTATCCTTATTTGATTTATTACGAAAAAATGTGACTAAGAAGTAGAGAAATACCATATATAGAAGAACGTCTCACAAGATGAAGAGAGAAAACCTCAAATGTTTTTTCTGAAAGTGAAGATTCGAGTCCTAATGAACATACAAATAATGTGTTAACTGGTAGAGAAAGAGACGAAGTTCTCTATAAATTGTTTAATAGATATACTCTTGATTCATCATTTTTGTATAAATGAAAGTGAGCAGAATTATATGAAAAAATTTCTAATGATAAATCATATCCTTTTATTGAAATTGAGAAAAAAATACTAAGTAAATTAAGATGGAATCCAAAATTTTGAGCAATATTAAAAAAAACAGAATGTATAACTGATGTATGAGCTTGAGATTGATGAAAAGCAGTTACATTATTATGAGGTACTAATTGGTGATAAACTTATATTCCTGAAGACTATAGTTATGATATGCTTGTAATTGCAGCAGAAAACGTAAAAAATTGAGCTTCTTGAATAGACTTATGAAGTTTGAATGTATTAACAAATGGAAAACATCTAACAGGTAAAGTAGGAAATAATATGTATTTGTTTCTTTGAGGAACAATTTGTAATATGCTTGACTATGAAATTATTAGTGAGTTAAAAAATATGGATAATAATGGTCTTGTTTCTTGAAATTATATTCTTTTATCTTTTTTTACAGCGCCAAATACACAAGAAGAAATAGATGATTTAATAAAGATCTACAATTCTGAAGCAAATAAACGTTTTCATGAAAATTGAATGGAGATGCTTTGATTATCAAAAGATTCTTTTGAATTTGATACTGTTTATGAAAAAGATGATCCAAACCAAACAGTTTGACCTTTCCCATGAAAAATTAAATGAATTATAAGGGCTAAAAAAGATAATATTATAATTAAAAGTAGCACTTGAAAAGTAATAGCGAGGGTAAATAAATGAGATGAGTTTACTTTACATTATTCAAGAAGATTTACACAAGAATGAATAGAAAAATTATTTAAAGAAAGCTGATGTAAAGAGATTTTCTCTGAAAATGAAAATTGAGATTGTATTGTTATGTTAAAAAAGAAACCATGAAGAATACAAAGTTTAAAAAATGCGTGTAAAAAGGTTTTAATATGAGCACTAATTACTTGATCATTATGAGGGCTAGTTGAAGGTGGAAAACGAAAACAGAAAAAGGAAGAAATAGGAAAAGCAAAGACTGAACGGGAAAGTAGACAAGATACACAAATAAATTGAGGTACTGAAAACACATTATATTATTATGAAACTAATGAATTGATAGAAGCATTACAATTAGATGATGTTAAGGATAAAGATGTTATTATCAAAATGTTTAGCAAATATGTTTCAAAAAATAAGACTGATTGAACAACAACATTTCAATTAATTCAATGATTTTGGAAAGAATATTGAGATATATTGATAGACAATTTTGGTGTTAGACATTCTCCATATGATTATATATCACAGGGTGTGATAGAAAATACAAAAAATCTTTGAGAAGAATTATCATACACTCCTCAATTTGTTTGAAAAGATAAAATAAGAAGTGCTCGCCATTATCTTGATTATTGAAGATCGGAATGTTTTAAGAGAGGTAGACCATTTGAATATTTTGATTGATCACAAAAATACTATGTTGTTAAAGTAAAAATTGGTATATGGTGAAATGAATCTCGAGTATATTTTGCATCAAAAGAAAGTGACGAATGATATCTTCAAAGTTTTTCAACTCAAACAGTAAATAATATAACTGATAAAAGTTGATTAGATAGTGAAATAGTTTCAAATACTGAGAAATTACAAGATAGCTACGAAATAACAATCCCAAATCAAGTCTTTACAGGTAACTCACTATGTATACAAAATCAAGATAAGAATAAAATAGTGAGAATGAGTACTCTAAATGAAGTATATATTAAACCACATGCAGTGTGCCTATGAAATTGAAAAATTTATTATATAATAAATGTTGAAACTGAATCTTGAGGAAAAATTTGATTAGCATCAGAAACTCTCGATTGAGAATACACAACAACAACATTTAATACAATATCTGAAGAATTTAGTACAGCACGGTCATTATTATAATCAAATATTTAGATAAAATTTGTATTTCTCTGAAAAATGAGTATAAAGAGTAGTATGTGCTGAGGTGGTGAAATTGGTAGACACGTACGTTTCAGGTGCGTATGTCGAAAGACATGGGGGTTCGAGTCCCCTCCTCAGCATTTTTTTAAAATTATTTGATTTTGTGGACAATAATAATATAAAGCAATATTGAAGAATTTATTTGCTAAAATTTCTCCATGAGCTTAACTTGATATATAATTATTTCTGTTATCTGTTGATGACTACTTTGATATTTCATATTTTATATGAGATACGAGCATAAAGATACAGTAAATCAACTTAGATCAAACCTAAAAGAAGCTAACAAAGAAATTCAGTACCTAAATTCTGAACTTGATGAATTTACTCAACAAAATACTTTATTAAAGCAAAAGACAACAGAATTATTGGATAGAAATGATGAACTTTCAGATGTTGTTGCTGAATTAAGTAAATATTACGTACATATCAAAAAAGCTAGCGAGAAGACAAGCGAATTAAATAAATTTTTGCAAGAACCTAGTGATGTTATTGAAGAAAAAATTAAAAAATTCTCTCAAAAAGATGAAGAAGATGTTTCAAATGATAAAATTTTCTTTTAATGAGCTATAATTCAAAGCATATAGAGATATTAGATCCAAAGACTTGATACAATTTAGTTGCGGATCAATATAAAAACTTCCACAATCACTTGGATAGTTTTTGTGATTTGGAAATACAAAGATATTTGCCTAGAAATTGTGATAATATAGATGTAATTGATTTGTGAGCTGGAGATTGAAGAGTTTTCAAATATTTTGAGAATATCAATTATAGGAAATATGTGGCATGTGATATAAGTGAAAAGCTGCTATCAAGGCATCCAAAAGTATGAATAAAAGTTGAAAAAGTAATTTGTGATCTAGAAAAACCATTACCATTTGAAGATGATAGTTTTGATATCGCTACAAGTTTTTTTGTACTTGAGCATATTGAAAATTTAAAGTGATTATTTGGTGAAGTATATAGAATTTTGAAAGAAGAATGAAGACGAATTATATGATATTTTTTACAAAGAAGAGAATTTGAACGAGAAGCATGACAAGGGAAAGAGCATAAGAAATTTAAGATACAACAATATCGCTATAGATTAGAAGAAATTCAAGAAGCAGCTGAATATAATTTTTTCAAATTCGACTATCAGGATGTGGTTGAAAATTGAGTTTTGATTGGATATATAATAATTTTAGATAAATAAAAATGTCATTCTGTATTTTGAAGATAAGATTCTTCACTACGCTCAGAATGACATTTTTTATTATTGTAAATAAATTTATTTTTTGTACTTACTTTTGTCGAAGGCTAAGATTCACAAGAAAACTGGATGTAATCGCCGTAATCATAATCAAAATTGTTCTTTATCTTTACCAAATTTTTCAGCAGTTTTGAAATATGACATGATTAATATTACTCAAAACATGATTGGACAAAGTAGAGATGCTGTCCATCGACCATTTCGTCATACCATTTTAAACCAAAGGTATTCTCTGTAAAAAGGAATTAATGAACCTCGTCCAGGAAGTCCTGCTTTTTTAAATATTCTCCATAGACAAACAATCCAATAAGCTAAGAGAAGCAAAAAAATAATTAACATAAGGATTCATCATGCTCTAAGAATAGAATATCACAATTCTAGGCTAGGATTATACCCTCCCATAGGATATCAAATAGGTGGTTCAGGAATTACATCCGCAAATACAGGCATTTGTTTTTTGTAAAAAAGTAAAAATGTTACATAATTTTAAGATATTGTATTCGATAGTAATTTCAAGTAAAAAAAATCCCCATCATTTTTTTGAAAGGGATTTATATAATGAATAATCAATTATTTGTGTTGATATTGAGCCTTTCCAAAAGCTAAGATTCAGTAGAAAATAGGCCACAAGAACCATAATCACAATCCGAATCGACCAGATTTTCAAAATCTCTTTGCTACGTCAAAATAAGTAATTATAAGTATTATAAGAAGCAATGGTGGACATAATAATGATAATGTTCGTCGTCATGATCTTCAAGCCATTTTAAACCACAATACTATATTGTAGATAGGGATTATAGATCCCCACCCTGATAATCAAGCTTTCTTGAACATTTTCCATAGACATACTATAGCATAAATAACAAAAATTCCCCCACAAATTCCATAACACCATGCTACTTTTGGATCTATCATATCAAAGTTTGGATTAATTCCTTCTAATCACGCTAAAAGATCAGTAGGTTCTGGTAGTGCATCTGCAAATACTGACATTTTGTTTTTTGTAAAAAAATAAAAATATTAAATATAGTTTATGATAACATAATTTTTTGTAAATGCAAGAGTAAAGATACGAAACTACTTTACTTATAAAAATAAAATAAAATAAAAAAGGACTAAAGATAGTCTGTAGTCCTTTTAATTGTCCTTACTGTATGCAAACTTGCAAAACAGGTTCTGGGACAAACTTTTCGATAGATTTTCCATACTTTACGAATTCGTACACCATTGATGAAGAAATAACATCGTCATCGCCTCTCAAATACACAGTTTCCAAATTTGGATTGATTTCGTGGTTAATCTTTGAGATATTTTCTTCATACATGTAGTCTGATGTATTTCTTAAACCACGAATCAGGTAGGTTACACCCAGTTCCTTACAAAAATCGGCAACAAGATGGTCGCAGATTACGACTTCACAGTTTGTGAGTCCATTCAATGAGATGGTCTGTTTAATGGCTTCTTGCATCTCGGCAATGGAGTATCTGCGTTTCTTGTCAGCATTATTTGCTATACAAAGATACACACTATCGAAGATAGAACAAGCCTTCTTCAAGATAGATAGGTGGCCGTTCGTAAACGGATCAAAACTCCCCGCAAATAAGGCGTTGCTTTCGTTGAATGTAATTAATTTGTGAACGAGATTATCAGCTGATTCGTGAAAATCGAACTCATTGTGAATAGTGAAATCTACCAAAGAACAGTCGATTCTCTGTGACTTCATCCTGGAGAGAATTTTTTCTCTCGAAGATTTATCACGTTTCATAGTTCGTTCCAATCGAACAAATTCAGGAGCATCGACGAAAACGACATAATCAAAGCCTTCACGGCCGTTTTGCAAAGCAATTGCTGATTCCATGATTACAATAGGTGAGATTTTTGTTTCTTTCCAAAGTTTGAAGTTTTCTCTCACTTTTGGATGAACAAGTGTCTCAACCTGCTGTTTCTTGGTATCATCGCTGAAAATAATTTCAGCTAGTGCCTTCTTGTTCAAAGTTCCATCGCTAGCGATAATACCACCGCCAACAATTTCATTTACTTGAGACAAAAACTTAGGATCGTCATAAAGACGTTTAGCCTCTTCATCACTATAGAACACTGGAATGCCATAGCATTCGCTGATATATTTGGCAGTTATGGTCTTACCACTGCCAATATATCCTGTTAACAATAAGGTAATCTGTTTCATTTTTATTTGAAATTTATTGTGTTTATTATATTTATTTTCTAGATTAGTCTTATAATGATTTTTTTATATTTGTCAACTATTTTTCACTTATATTTACTATAAAGACATCATGTAAACTGCCATATTTTTGTTTTTGTAAAAAGTACATTTTCTATTGATTTTTATATTTTTTTGTTTATACACAAATCTCGTGCGTGCGTATATTCTATAGCTATAGAAAATATAAAGTTATAAACTGACTTTTAATATTTAATTATAAGCTATGAATTACAAAATCGTAGAAATTGATGGAAATGATTGAGTATGAAAGACTACTCGTGTACAGGTCTTGCAAAGAATGTATCCAGAACTCGTGATAAAAGACAGATGACTGCTGAGTGAACTAACTTTGCACGATGAATACTTTTCATGAAACTATGACATCTGAAAGTTAGAATGATTTCGCAAAGACACACTGTACATACTACTAACAAATGATATTGGTAAATGCAAGAATAGATTAAAAGAACGTTGATCATCACTAAAAGAGAAGTACCATACAGATGGTGATTTAGCAAAGTATAATGAAAGGTTTGCTATACTATCTCAGAACAAAAACATTCATACAATAAATACAGATAATTTTGATAGAAGCATTGAAGAAATATGTACCTTGATTGATGGTACATTTTTTAATTTAGAAAATATGCACAAAATATATCTTTGATGAAATTTTTGTTTCCAATACAAAGATTTCTCAATAGAAAATGCTATGAAAGATTATAGAGCAAAAATTTTGGAGAATTTGGATTTATTTCTGTATAAAAAAGATGGTATACCTGCAATTTTAGATAAAAATACAATCTATAATTGACCTTTCTATTTCTATACAAATGAAATGACAGCTGATGATGTAGTATGAAATGAGATACAAACTACTGAAAGTTGTACCGATGCTTTTTTCATTTTGACTGGAAACCAATGTCCATGAACTATCACAGAGATTATTCATACTTCTATGCTTGGCAAGAATGTATATATTTACTATGTAACTGATAATGATAGTTACTGAACTCCAGAAAATGAGATAAATAGTCCATGCCGATATCCAATAATATTTTCAAAAAGATATAACAAAAACACTCATATAAAGCAATGTGATTCAATAGATGAATGTGTCAAAGAAATAAAAAATGTAATAAAATCTTTTTCTAATTAATTTTTATCTATAACATTATCTAAAAATGATTGAAATTATTGCATCCGTTTTGTGATTGATTCAAGGAGTACTCATAATGATGAACAAAAGGAGTAACCGAATATTTTATGTATTACAAATGGTATTTCTGGTTATTTTCTCATATTTCGCTAAACTATATTGAGATATGTGATTAGATCTATTGTATATTTGATTTGGAATAATTTGATATATTAGTCGATGAAAAAAAGAAAGTAAAATAGAAAAATTGTCAAATAAAAATCTATTATTAACTATTTGGTTGTGAATGATTGCTACATTTGTTGTTTATTTTATCCTAAAAGCATCAAATGATGTTTTACCAGTAATGGATTCCATCACAACTGTAATTAGTATAATCGCTACAGTTTTGATGGTAAAAAGAAAGTTAGAAGCTTGGATGTTCTGGCTAATTTGAGATATTTTGTATTGCATACAATATCTTATATTACCAGATATGGCTTTATATCTGTTTATACTAAATCTCATTTGGACTGCTTTGGCTATAGCTACTTACATACAGTGGTATAAAGAAATGAAGCAATATGATTGAAATGTAGCATTAGCTATTTAGATTTAATAATAAGTATTTTAAATAAAAAAGGAGCATTAAGCTCCTTTTTCTGTATTTTCATGCATTGAATTTCGTAAATCTACAAATGTATATGCACAAATTGTTGCTAGTTCTTCAGATAATCACTTCTCCATATATCGCTTCTTATGATCTTCAAAAATATCGTTATATTTAGCATCTCTAGCCATAGCAGCAGCAACTTGATCACAGACCATTTCAACTAAGTACTGTAATTTTGGCTCTTTGCAATTAAGGAATCATTCAATATGATGTGTGTTATTATGATTGTGAATTTGTCTCCATTCCTCATTTATCTCTTTTTCTTGTTGATGGTTTAGTAGATATGTGTATTTTTCTAAATTTTCTGGAATTTCTTTGTCTTTATCATGATTTTTTCATAATTTTTTTACTTTATCACAAAAAATATTCATAATTTGCATTACTTTATTTCTGTGATTTTTAGTAATTTCAAGGCATTTTCCTTTGTCATATTTTTCTGATTTATTGTATTTATATTTCATTTAAAGAATTTAAAAGTTAAATTCATTTTATATCTCATATATATTTATATTATAAAAAGTCAAGCTTTCTGTTTTTTATGTTTTATCAAAAATTCATTTGACAAACGGTTTCATATTTTTATATACATTTTAGTTTATCAAAAAATATTTAGACAAAATATGACTAGAATTGTATTTCATATAGATGTAAACTCTGCTTTCTTATCTTGGTCGGCGAAACAAGTTTTGGAGCAATGATACAAAGTCGATATCAGAGAAATAGTTTCTGTAGTCGGAGTACTAGAGACTAGAAAAGGTTTTGTGCTGGCCTCCTCTACTCCAGCTAAAAAGCTTGGAATCAAAACGACTATGAGAATTACTGATGCTAGGAAGATTTTTCCTTGAGTGAAAATAGCTCCTCCAGATTACAAATATTACAAAAAATGTTCAGATGAGATGATGAATATTTTAAAAAAGAAATTCAGATTATTTCAGCAATTTTCTATTGATGAATGTTTCGTAGAATACACTGAAGACATGCAAAAAGAATACTGAGATCCTGTAGATGTAGCAAATCAAATTAGAGAGTATATCAAGAAAAAGTGCTGATTCACAGTCAATGTCTGAGTGGGAAATAATAAATTCCTGGCAAAAATGGCTTCAGATTTCGAAAAGCCAAATAAAGTTCACACCTTATTTTCTAGTGAAATGGAAAAAAAATTATGGCCATTGCCTATTGGTGATTTGTTTGGTTGTGGAAGAGAGACAGAACCAAAACTCAGAAAACTTTGAATTAATACAATTTGAGATTTAGCGAAAAAAGATAGGGCATTCATCAAAGCTAGATTTGGACATTTTGGATGAATATTGCATGATTATGCTAACTGAATTGACAATTCCAAAGTAGAAAATAATTACGATGAGAGAAAATGTATCTGAGCCTCCTCCATCACCAAAATTGATACAAAAGATAGAGATTACATCCTATCATTTTATGAATGATTTGCTGATGAATTAGCACTATCTTTGAAAGACAGAGAGTTAGCAGGAGATACTATCACAGTACATGTGAGGTATACAAATTTCGCCACAAAATCTCATCAAAGCAAATTGCCAAATGCAATCAACACACCGGATGAAATTTATACTATTGCCGTAAAGTTATTTGATGAATTATGGGATCAAAAGGAGTTGAATTTGGTTGGGGTGAGTATTAGTGGATTGAGAAATGTGAAGTTTAAGCAAATGGGGTTGTTTTAATAATTGTTTTATCTGGGCAAATTAAACCTTTTTTCCATTTTTAATGTCCATCATGGTTGCTGTATAGTATTATTATTAATATAATTTTGGATTATAACACCTTGTTGTTTATATGAATAATAGAAAAAATAATTTTCATTATTTAGATGATTATTATTTTCTTCTGAAACTAGGTCATGTAATATAAATTTCTCAAAAGCCTCGTCCAATTTTTTTTGAATTTCTTCTTTTTTATTATCATCATAATAATATCAAGGAATTATTCTTTTGTCTCAAATATATACATCTTTTATAAATCATGGCTTATTTTCCCTATATTGTGCATAGTAGACTGAAATATCCATTGGATATTCTAATCGTCCAATAGTAGGTTTAAATATCTTTGATTTTATTTCTATGTTATCATAAACTGGGAGTTTTATATTTAATGAAAAATAATTCAAAAGTATATAATATGCTCACAAAGAATTTATCAGATCCTTTAAAGCACAATTTTTATAATTTATAATTTTATTATGTTTAATCTTGTTGTAATTAGTTCGCCACAAAGGAATTTTTTGATTTCATTTTAATTCAAAAGGTTGGATAATTTTATAGTGTCGTTCTGGCCTAATCTCCATCATTTGACAAAATTCAATTTTTTTACTACATAATCAAAGTATCTTATTTAATATTCAAATGTAAAATGGCATATCTGGATATTTAAATAATCATTGGATTAATTTAGTCAGCTCCGAAGAATCCATTTTTTTGAAGATTTCTCTAATGAGATTGTGCTGTTCTTTTGCATCATCTCATAAAAATAAGAAATTATTGCCATCTTCTAAAATAAATTCTTTTTTTTCCTCCCAAAATTTTTTCTGATATTCATCTTTAGGAATAAATTGCTCTACTACTTTTACTGCTAAATTTTCACATTCAGCACATACTCTCATATGTAGTTCATGAATTTTATTACTTGATACTTTCATTTTTCCTATTGGTGCTACATACTGAAAGATGGTTAAAAGTTCTTGTTCGTATATATTAAACAAGTCTAGAAAAACTTTTTTTTCATCAATTATATTGTCTCAATTTTCCATATATTAATTATTATTTTACTAAAATACGATTTTCTATTTTATCAAAAAATTTATTAGTGACTGGAATATATTTTTCAAAATCTATCAAAGATATATTCTGATTTATTATTTTTTCCTTTACATCAGCATCTAACATGTCATTAAACAAAAAGAACATTAAGAAATCAATGTATCATCTTTTTAATTTATTAATGTTTTTATTTAAAAATGAATCTAATAATTTTCTTTCTTTTAGTAATTTTTTTCAGTCGCTATCTCAATAATTTTCTATGCATTCTTTCAATACACTTCAATATGATTTAAATTTTATTTCACAATTGTAAAATATTTTTCCGTATTTTCATTTTTGTTTATATCTATTATAATACTTTCTGATATACATTTCATCGAAGTTGTCTAAACAACAATTTTCATTAGAAAGATTTTCAATTTTATCGTCTAATTCTCTCATTACTTCCTTAATCTCTTTATTTTTGGGCTTTTTCTCTAATTTTTTTACTTCTTTGTAATATTCTTTGAAATATTCCAAAATATCTTGTTGTAAGCTCTCATTTTGCCAATTTGTTTCTCTAAAAAATCTATTCTTTACATAAGAAATTAATTTTTTAAATATTCATCCTATAGCTATTATCTCTGAAATTCAGATTTCCATCAATTTTATAAGTATTAAAGATTAAAAACAAGAAGACAACTACCCATATCATATAGTCGTCTCCATTCTAAATTACTTTCTTTTCTTTTTATCTGGAGCTTGAGTCAATGCTGATCAAGCAACAGATTTTATTTCTTTTTTTGTGCATGGTTTTCATCTAAGTATCTTACTAGCTGTACTAGCGACTGGTTTTGAAGTTTTCTCATTCTTTGCCATATTAAAATTTTCAAAAAAGTAAAACTTATCTTACTCAGTTTTACTTGTAATCTAATAGGATTAAAATATAGTGGCTTTGCGAATGCTTCTATATATTCCTACTGATATGGATATTATAGACAAAACTGAATAAAATAGCACTAAAATTGAAACAGTGCTATTTTTTATATAGTGATATAATAATTAGTTGCAAGTGATTTTTATAAAAAAATTTTAGTTTTACCGGTATAAAACGATGATTTTAACAATTTAATGTAAATTAACTAAATAACATTTGAAAGTAAATCAAAATCTTCCGAGTCCTTACTATCAAAATCTCGTTTATTGTTTATGTAGAATGTTCAATTTTCTTGTTTAATTAATCAACCAATGATATGTTTGTCTTTGTGCTTTTGGATATAATCTTCTAATCATTTTGCCCTTCATTTTCATTCTTTTAATGTGAATCCAGATTTTGTATCGAAAATTCAGATTTTTCAATCATTGAAATACACTATAAAATCAGGATAAAAGCTATGATTTTCTCAATCTTCTGTATATGGAACTGCAAAATAATCTTTTGAAGATACTCAATTTTTGTACCAAAATACTATATCATCTCTAACTTCCAAAATTTTTTCAATAAAATCCTGTTCTTGTTGTGAATTAAATAACAATATACAAGGTTTCATAACATTTTTTTGATATTGATATTCTTTAGCACCATCACTAAATGTTTCCATTTGTGGGATAGTTCGCAAATATTCTTGTCATTGATTATTAAGTTTTTCTTCGATTGCTAATTTTCTAATTGGTAGATATGTATCTTTTGCTTTATTTAATACATCAATGAAAAAATCTTGGTTGTTAAGTATTAATTTTTGGTAATATGACCTTGGTTTTCACTCTCAAAAAAAGAAATGGTCTAAACTGCTATACAAAGCTTCCATAATTGGTTTGTATGACCTTGCAATGTTTGTAAATTGTTCTCTTACATTATTTCTAGCAAATTCTTCAAATTCCATTTGTACTAATTCATCTTGAGTTAATGTTTTTGTCGTACTTTCAATAAAGATTTGTTCTTTATTAAAATTATCTAAACTTACCAATGTTTTTCTATTTATTCAATCTTTTGTGAAAACGACATGAGATCAAAATTCCATTTTTCAGTTATTTATGATTTCATCTGTAAGATTTGTATTATTTATATCGATTAATTTTCATAATTTTTCTTTGTTGGCATCTCTTTCAAATTCTATGTATTCTCATCATACTTTTTCCACCAAGCTTTGAGCAACAAAAATTCTAAAAGAACTTCAAATATCTTGATAATCAACTCTTGATTTGAAATATGATTCTAATCGGAATTGTCTGTATAATTCATCTCTAAAAGCATATTGATTTTTAATTAAGTTCTTTGCTGTTTCATGGATTCCAATCATTTGCTTTGGTAAATCTGTAAAAACATAAGCCTTATTAAGTATTTCGTTTGAATAATGTTTCCATTCTGGCATTCTTAAAATTCTTCATACTGTCTGAATTTCAAATGTAATTTTCTTTATTTCACGGAACATTATCAAGATTTGTGCTCTTGGACAATCTCGTCATGTAGCTATAGCTTGCTTAAATATTAATACTTTTACAGGAGAATTTTCAATATCTATTAAATCTTTATTTGTTTTATCATTACTTAATCGTACAGCTAATTTTTGATTTTCAATTGATATATCAAATTGCTCTTTTAATATTTTCTGAGTCCTTTCAAGTTTAGTTTGGTCGATTGCTTCTGTTGTCCTTTTTTCAGATGGTAATTGTATTAATAAAAGTGGAGAAACATTACTATTTTCTTCTTTATATAATTGTTCTAATTCTGTTTGTTTATCTAAAGCTGCCTTAATAATTATTTCATCTGTTCATAAATCATCGGATTTAAATTCTTTAATTTTTTCGTTAATTAAAATTTCCTTTTTTATCATTCATTCTTGAATAACAGAATCAATAGGAACTTCTATCATAGCTTTATAATTTGTTGAATCTGGAGTTGCAGAAACTTCAATTTGTATTGTTGGTTTTATAAAATTTAGAATCAAATCTTGTGCCTTTGGTGTATCTAATGCTGTATGACTTTCATCAACAACTAGAATAATACTTCTTCATTCATTATGTGCATTTTCTAAATATGTTGGTAAGTTTTCTTTTTTTTCGTTATCTTTCATTGCTAAGACTTTCCACTCTCATGTTTTACTATCTTTTTGCTTAAGTGATTCTCGGTTTATAAATAAGATTTCGTTTTGTTTTAATGTTTTATCTTGAACATCTGATAATTCAGAAAAATATAATTTAGATCACTCTAAATTTTTCTCAAAGCTTTTTTTAGATTGTTTTGCTAAATCATTAACACTAATCCAGACAACTGCAAAATCTCAGACATCCAAATCTGTAAGCTCTTTTAAAAATTCTTGCATCATAACTGTCTTTCAACTTCCAGTTGGTGCTTTAAATACAAGAGATTGACAATAATCACATTTTTCATTTAAGATTCTTGCGGTATTTGAAAGCAAATCTTTTACGGCTCTTTTTTGATATTCTTTTAAAATCATTCAAAATATAATTATGATTAAAAGATTTTTTTATATGTTTCCAAAATATCATCTGGAATATTCTCTATTGTAATTTTATTAGAGAATTGTTGTAATTCTTCTTCACAGCTATCTCAACTTAATGAAAAGATATATACAGAAATTTCACCATCAATTTTTGAAATTAAATTTTGTAGTTTTTCCATCTCTCGGATATCATAAAGTATTACAGTATAATGATTATTTTTATGATAACATCTTAATTTATTTGATAAGAACTCGGATTTATATTCATTAAAAGTATCTTCTTTTATACATAACAACTCATCACAAAGATAAATAAAACTTTGTCTGAGGTCATCGGTAGATTTTTTATTTTGTATAAATTCTGTTGTATAGTATCTTAAATTTCATCAACCAATTCATTCAACATTTTCTCATTTTTCGTTTCTATATCATTTTAATACTCTTTTAACTCTTTCATAAGTTATGTCTTTACAGATATTTTTATTCGGATTGTCTTTAGTTTTTTCACGGTTTGAACAGAGAATACATTGACGATGTCATCAATCTTGTTTATTTAATTCAATAATTGCATGTCATGTTGTTCAAGATCATGCAAAAAAATCAAGAATTATGGAATCGTATGTTCAAATTGTATTTAATAAATATTTTATATAATCAACGGATTTCGGAAAATTAAATACTCATTTCAATCATAATTCCTCTAATGATTTACTTCATCTTGTGTTTTCTAAATATAATGATGATAGTTTTTCAAATGTACTTTTTTTAATTTGTGGATTAAATCTATCATTCTCAAAATATATTTCTGTAATAGTTCAATTTATTTTTGCTTTTGTCGGTTTGCATCAATTATTAAAAAAATTTCTCATATCATTAGAGCTTCTCCATCTTGCTTTTAATCTTACTGGATATTTTAATTTTCAGTTTTCTATTGTTATTGGATCAATATTTTCGATATTTTCGCTACTTCATGTAATTTTTCTTGTTTCATTATAAATTCAATCTTTTAAATTATAACATGGTATTCAAGCAGGGAATTCTATTATTGGCATTGTTTGGTTTTCATTTCACACAGTTCACCTGGAAATTGTATATTTTGAAATTCAATTTAATGAAAAATTAGAAATGTCTTTCGCATATAATAAGCAGTATTCGTGTTTTTGTATTGAATATGCTGTTGCTATTTCACTTGGTCTATTAACAATTCAAACTAAAATTAAATTATTTTCTCAAAATATATCATCACATAATAATTTTAAATTTGATTGTTCATTATCATCTATTGAAATGAAAATCACACCATCATCTGCTAATAAGTCTCTTGATAATCTCAATCTCTTATTCATAAAACTCAACCATTTACTATGTCTGTATGAATCTTCTGGGTCTACATAATTATCATTATATACAAAATCTTGATTTCCTGTATTATAAGGCGGATCTATATATATTACATCAATCTTTCATTTATGAGTATAATTCAATGCTGAAAGTGCATGATAGTTATCTCATTCTATAATAATGTGGTCTAAATCGGATTTATTATCAATTAATAAAATTTTATCTTCTTTAAGAACCGGTAAAGCATTTTGTGCCCTTTCTTCAAAAATTTCAGGTTTTTCTTCTCGTTTTAGTCAGTAACCAGAATTATCTTTTGCTTTTTTAAGCTGTAATTCTAAATCTTTAATTTTTTGCTGTAATCAAGCTATTGTTTGTTCTGAAGTTTCTGACATAACAAAAAAAAGTGAAAGGGTAAAAGGATAAAGCAATCCATGTCGCAAATCTTTCACTAATTTAAAATGATGATTTGCAGTGACCACAGATTGCTAGTCCTTTTCCCAACACATTCTATGTAATAGATGATTTGGTAAGTGGTATACAAATCATCATTTTTTTACATAAAATGATTAATGGGATTTTTTAGACTAGCACTTTTTGTATATCGTTTGCCATGATAAAATCAATAAAAAATATAATTTTCTCTTAATCCTATTAAAAATTTGAAATTTGTGTTAAAATGTTTATTATTCTGTTACAGATTGATGTGAAGATTAAAAAATCTTCCCCCTTGATGTCTGTGAAAATCCAGAGTTTTGAGCTCTGGATTTTTTATTTTATTTGTCAATAAAAAATATAATAATTATTGATATTTGAGTATATTTCATTATACAATACTATTGGTGTTAATTAGACTATTTTGTGAATGTGTGGCTATTGTAAATATTTATTTTTAAATTTTACAGAATGTATTTTGAAAATTGATTTATTAAAAATGAAAACATTTTATTAGAAACAAGTAACTGTGATGATTTGTTAGATTGGGAAAGTGACATCACAAAATTTTCTAATAGAATTGATGAATTAAAATGATCATTAATATGGTGAATCGTATGACAATTTTGAGTTTGAAAAAGTACTCTTATTAATAATGTAAAAAATCGTAGAAACAATGAAAAACATGATGAAAAACGATTTGAATTTGATGCATGGAAATATCCAGATAGAAAAGACCTACGGGAATGATTTGTCCTAGATTTTGCTAAACAAGTTAATGAAAAATCTTTCAATGAAGCTGTTAAATACATTGATTGAAAACAAAATGATGATAAAAAAACATTAGCAAGTGTAGTCTGAACAGCAGTTTCATTATTTGTACCATGATGAAATGCTATTTCAAATTTATCATATTTTTTTAACACATCTCCGGCAAGAAGAGTTTTTGAGGTACAAGAGATATTTCAAAAATTATTAAAAAATATTAAAGAAAACAAAATCATTATTGTTGTTGAAGATATTGATAGATCATGAGATGCTTGAATTTTCTTTTTAGAGACTTTGAAACAATTTATTTCTAAAAATAAATTCTGAAAAGAAATATTAGTTATCATGCCACTGTGAACTGATAAATATTACAACAATTTAGATTCATATTTAAAACCTATTGATTATTTTGACTTCTTTAATCCTTGAATACCAACTTTGGACTCATTTATAAAATGAGTTTTTGTTGATGAAATATTGAACAATACAATATTTTTTCAACCATTAAAAGAATTTTTAGAGTGATTGTTTGAATATTATCCAAATAATATTAACATGAGAAAATTAAAATTAATTCTTAGAAAGGCCAATCAAAATCATTTGATGATGATTTGAAAATACGACAAACAATTTGAACTTGATTGGAGATTAAATATTATATTTGAAACAATAAAATATATTGATTTTGATGATAATAATGAAAGTTTGTTTTATAGGTGTAATAGTAAATGATTTGGTGACAATCCATTAATTACTGCTTATCTCTATAATTTATTATGACAAGTAAAACGAGAATGACATAATTATTATTACAATTGAAATACTTCAACTCTTTTTGATAAAGTGTATGATGAATCGAATTGAGAAATGGTAACTATATTAAATAAACTCGATATAATTGGATTCAAATTTTGAAAATCAATTACAAATAATGAGATGATTTGATGACTTTTTGGGTGAAATTTCAGGGATGAAATCAAAAATTTTGTAATACCTGAAGCTTATTTAGAATATTAATATAGATTTATTTTTCATTTTAAAAAATTTTGTGTATAATGGTAATGATAAAAGAGGTGCGGGTCTCTTGTCCGTGACCTCTTTTTTATGATAAATTATAAAATTCACTTGCAATTAAATTTTGAAATATCTATAATCATATGTATATGTTATCATGGCATACATTTAATTTATTCATATAATTTTTTATGTCTATAAATATAACTGAAAAAATACAAGAATATCTTAATGAGTTAATTTATGATGATCTTTTATTTTGAAAGAAAATTTGAAAATTAACGCGTAAAACCATTGATAATCTAAAAAAAGATACATTAAAACAATGAATGTATGAAAAACTGTGATCAGAAAATTATGTTCTAAATCTGGAAAAGATTTTAAAATATCAATTAGATACCAATTGTACCTATGAAATTATATTAAAAACACTATTTCATATTTTATCAGCTTTAGCAAAAGACAAAGATGAAAAATATTGAGTAAATTTATGTATTATTTCCTTTCTGCAATTTTGAATGTTGTTTTGATATGATGTATTGGATAATGATTCTGATTTTTTTAATCCTGAAAAAAAAGAAAATAAGGTTAACAAATCTTTTTTATCTTTATGGTATAATATAGATACATATGCTCCCATTAATGATAATTGAGAAAAAAATTATATAAAATTTTATTCTGAAATGTTCTGAAAGATATGATATAATGAATTGAATAATTTATATAAAATACAAAATAAAAGACTAAAATATTCAACATTTTCTATTTGCTGGTTGTTATGGGAGAATAATTTTAATTTAACGTCAGATCAAAAAAAACAATTATTCAGTCCATGGAATTTAAATTATGAGTATCATCCAATAATAGTATCAAATTTAAGTATAAATGATTCTAAAAAAAGGTTAGACTATTTTCATAAAGAATTTATGAAAGTAACTGAATATTCTAATTTTTTTTGCGACTTTATGTTTGATTGTGCTTGGCATAAATTACTAATGGACAAATCAACATCAAAAAAGGGCGTTTTACCTCTTTTAACTCAATTTCATAAAAAGTACAAAAATATAAGTAAAGTTTATAAAAAAGAAGGAGCTACCGAAGCAGAGTTTGAATTAATGAAAAATCAGTTTCTTTTTATAGATCTGTTGATATCTAGGTATAATGTTGAATATATTTTAGAAACGTCTTCAATAGAGGATTTGAGAGAATTATTTTATTATTTTTACGATAAAACACCAAAAACTTCTTGGTTTAACTATGCAAAAGATCATAAAGATGATAATATTTTTTATTATTGGTATGTAATTTTTGAACTATCAAGAATATTCTTGCATAGACAGATAAAAAAAGAACAATTTGATCAATTGCATGCTCTATATGAATACACAACTAAATATCCAAAAGTCGCTTTTCTTTATAATTTAACATTGTGAAAGTTTTCTTTCTCATTCGTGCATATATGAACAGAGTATTATCTACAATGATATAATCTGCTATTAAAACAAATGTTTAAAAATTTTCGATTAAATAATGATTGACAATGACTTGAAGATTTTAAAAACATATGAAAAGAGTGATCAAATGCAATGTGATGGTATTATGAGGAAACAGATGAGGATATTTCAAAATTAATATTCGCTGATGAATGAACATGACATGAATTCAAAGCATCATTGTGGATGGATCGAAGAAAAAAATTACAGACCTGAAAATCGGAAGCACTACCTCTATTAACTATAATAAAGCCTATTGTAGCATTTTTAAATTGAAATGTTCCTGGTAAAATAATTGTATGAATTCGAGAAGGAGAAAAAGTTAAAGAAGAAGTTGAAAAAGAAAAATATTTTGAATATAAAAATCTAAAGGAATATTGAATATGATGTGATAAAAAAACTAATTTTCATTATATAACATGAATCGATTTAGAAATAGCTGATTTATTATGAAATAAAAGTGATGACAATTTAAAGCAACGAATTGATAAAGAGATTTCAAAACACATATTTCCCGCTCCTCAAATATGATGATGAACAATAAGTATTGATGTAAAAAAATTTTTGTGAAAAAAAATACTAATTATCGATATTAGACCCTGAAATACTGTTTTTTGTCTAAAAACAGAAACTAAAAAATGAAAAGAAAAAATAGAAGAACAAATTATATATGTAAGAAAAAATTGAGCTGATGAAAAAGTAACTAAGCCTATGGATATAATAAAATTAACTGAAAGTAAAAAATGAGATATCGACCATTCTGATACTTAAACTAATATATTTCTTAAACTTCAATTTCTCTCAATCAAGCTCAACTGAAATAGTATCATCATTATTTATTTTTCACTTAAAAAATCTTGTCAAAAAAAACTTGGAAAAAGATTTGCATTTAAAAAATTTTTGTGTATACTAATATCAACAAAGTAAATCCCCATAGTGCGGGGGTTCGGAGAACCCTCATAAAGTGTGCTATGGGGTTTTTGTTTACTTAAAAAATCTTGTCAAAAAAAACTAAAAAAAAGATTTGCATTTTAAAAAATTTTGTGTATACTAATATCAACAAAGTAAATCCTCATAGTGCGGGGTTCCGGAGGTTCCTCATAAAGTGTGCTATGGGGTTTTTGTTTAATTGAAAAATCTTGTCAAAAAAAATGCGAAAAAAGATTTGCATTTTAAAAAATTTT
>Ga0247608_10000510_pt1 | contig 62159 bp, 52 predicted proteins | sample 176DNAGHGlowgp2_FD_193490 | JGI IMG/M metagenome (GOLD analysis project Ga0247608, IMG submission 193490) | Sheep rumen microbial communities from Palmerston North, Manawatu-Wanganui, New Zealand - 1766 DNA GHGlow gp2 | ecosystem: Host-associated > Mammals > Digestive system > Stomach > Rumen ... | reverse complement strand
CAGGGCTTCGAGCGTTATCGGGCGGTCGTTGAGCACGAACATCACCGTTGCACCGTTGTGCGAAACGAGCGGATTCGCGAGCGCGAGGACTGCGAAAAGTGCGATGAAAAAAATGTGCGAGCGCAGGTGCTTTGTGCCGTTTCGGACTGCGAAGAACAGCATCGCTCCCGCGAGCGATATCACCATGAGGAGCGGGTGTCCGCAGAACATCGCCACTCCCGTGACGCTGAAAAACCAGACCGTCAGCGCGACGGGGTCAAATTCCGAAAAGCTCCTCATTCCTCGTACACCTCATTCAGGTCGCGTCCGAGCTCGCAGGTATACAGCCACTCGATGACGTCACCGTCCGAGAGGACGTAGTCGCCGCTGTTGCGCGAGGGCGAGATGCCGTTGACATGGTACACCCAGCCCGATAAATCGCCGAAATCGAACTCGTACAGGTAGTTTATGCCCGCGACGTATATCATGCTCTTCGAGCCGCCGTGCGCGTCTATCTGCAAGCCGTAGGTCTGCGCCGCGTCGGTGAGGACGTCGTAGACTGTGTCGCCCGCCTCGATATCGAAGCTCGTCACGGGCAGGATAACGCCGTCCTCGGGGATGTACTCGCTGTCAGACTTGCCGACAGCCGTGTCGCAGCGTATCTCCATAGTTACCGTACCTACGGCGTTTTCCTTGACTGCGGACGAGCCGTAATACTCGTCTGCGGAGCGTATATCCGTCACGAGGACGATGATGACTCCCGCCGCGGCAGCAGCTCCGACGAAGAGGAAGTTCTTGTAGCTGCGCTTGCCGAGAGCGAGCAGCAGCACTGACAGCAGCGCTCCCGCGCAGATGATGACGAGAATGGCGACAGGCTTGTAGCCGCCGCGCGTGTTGTCGGAATTTGCCGATATCACGGCTTTTGCGGTGGTCGGCGACGTAGTTGCAGACAGCTCCGACGAAGCGGAGGTCTGTACTGACGAGCCCGCCGCCGTTACGGTCGCTGTAGACTTGACAGAAGCGGAGGTGTGAGCAGTAGAGCTCCCCGCCGATACTGCTGAGGAGGTCACGGTCGTCGTCGAGCCCGACTCCGCGGAATTACGTGCAGTCGTGACCGCGGAAGCTCCTGCCGCCGTAGTCGCAGGAGCGGTAGTATTCGGCGTATCACCGCCATTTGGCAAAAGCTCGCGGCGGTTGTCCATGATGTAGAGCGAGGGCTTGCCCTCGAGCAGGCGCTTGTACGCGACGAAGGAATACATCGCCTGAATCGTCGCTGTTTCGTTGAATCCGCCGCCCGCCTCGTGGCAGTAGCTGCCGTCGGCGAGCCGATACGTCACCATGCTGTCGATTATCGTATTGCCGTCCTTGATGAAGCGGCTGTCCTCCTGACAGTCTATACCGAGCGCCGAAAGCGCGGTCAGCACCTGCGCAGAGCTCTCGGGATTCGGCTTGCCGAAGCCCTTGTAGCCGCCGTCGTCCATCTGCTTGCGCGAGAGGAAGTCGAGTCCGCGGTCGACTGCCGCCTCCACGTCGGAGCGCTCGTCATACTGCGGAGCAAGAGCCTGTATCGTCATCGCGGTGACGTCGATGTCGCCGTAGTCGCCGAAAAGCGCCCAGCCGCCGTCGGGATATTGCAGGTCTAGGAGCTCGTCCGCGACCGACTCCGCCGTGTAATCTCCGCAGGTGTAGCCGTTGTTGAGGACGTGGAGCCCGTATATCCTGCTCATTATCCCGTTCGCACCTATGGAGCCGTCGAGTATGTCGGCGATGTAGCTGTCGGAGCTCCCCGCCGCACACAGCGCCAGCGCGAGCTTCTCGCGGGTGGTCGCCGAATGTATCGTATTCGAGCTGATATAGCCTCTGAGCGCGCGCTCGTAGGAGTCCATACCGCGCACGCCGTCCTGACTGAGGGCGATGATGTACCACTCGGACATCGTGCCCGCTTTGTCGGTGAGATAGCCGTCTATCCACTCCTGAACGTCGTCCGCGCCCGATTCTTCGAGCTTATATGCAAGTATACCGCCGATAAGGTCATCGACCTCGTCGGCGGTATATTCATAGCCTGCGGCTCTTATCGGTACGAGCGCGAGCGACAGTACGAGCACTGCCGCCCACGACATCAGCCCTCTCAGAGCTTTAGTTCTCATGCTTCTTTCTCAGCGAGAATGCTGCAAATACGCCTGTTCCGAGGAGAACGAGCGATACTGCCGCGCCTGTGTCGCCAGTCTTGGGTGACGTTGTTCCTGCGGCTGTAGTAGACTTTGCAGTAGATGTGGAGGCTGTAGTTGTAGCTGTAGTAGTTGTGGCCGTAGTGGTTGTCGTAGTCTCAGTCGTAGTAGTTGTGGTCTCCTCGCCCTTTACGTCAGCGATGAGTACGGGCGGGATGAGTATCGAATCGCCGTCGAGCGTTGCGCTGACAGTGAGCTTGCCTGCCTTGTCGAGCTTGACCTTAGCCTTGCCCTCGGCGTCTGTCTTGACATCTGTAGCCTCGCCGTCGATAGTGATAGCTGCGCCCTCGACTGCAACGGGCACGAGCTGGTAGTTCTCGTCGAAGGAAGCGCGCTTGAGTGTGAGCTCGAGCTCATCGCCCTGCTCAGCCTCAGCAGTGTTCTTGTCGAACCAGCTGTAGTATGTGGTGTTCCATGCGTTGGGGTCGGGATAAACGAAGGCGTTGAGGTAGTCGCCTGCCTTGACGGGGTCTGTCAGACCCATTGACATCGTATTATTGAGGTAGTAGCCGTAGCTTCCGCCGTTCTCTGTTCCCCAGAGCTTGTCTATCGAGAGTCCGTACTGACCCTCAACAGCCTTATATCCTGCCTCTGAACCGCCGTCGAAGAACTTGTCGTGAGCACAGACGAGCGCATCGTTGATAGTGAGCTTGCCGTCGCTGTCGGCGTCTGTAACGGCTACGGACTCCTGAGCGACCGCTATCTTTCCGTCCTTGTCGGAAATGGTTACGAATACGTCAGCGGACGTCTCCTCAGCGAATGCTGTGATGCTCATTGCAGAGCAGGTGATGAATGCGGCAGCAGCCGCGGCGATGAATTTTTTCATGATGACCTCTCCTTTTCCGAATTGTTCCACGTGGAACAACTCTCTGATGATAGGGCAATAAAAACGCTCTCCGTCAAGGAAAGCGGCAACGGATATGACTTGTAAGCCCTTTGCGGGTTCAGACGTTCCGTTTTTCACTGTCCAAAAACGTGAATATCCGCATACCTGACGAGCGACCCGACTCGGACACGCGTCCACACGGTAGTGACTGCTGCGACGGATTCTCACCGCACTTCCCTCAGCTTCAGGCTGCAACATATATTATATCACGCGCTCACAATATTGTCAAGACGGAGCTTTCAGCCGAACGCCGCGTCCGCTCCCTCCTACATTTTGTTTCGAGTCAGAGCGGGCGATACCATATATTGTGACGCGGGATTTCGTTTGTAATAAATAATAAGAAATTGTGGACGATGTGTAAATTTTTGGAAATTTTTGTTGCGTTTTTACAGAATGTGTGTTATAATTGTGTAGGAATCTTATACACATTTGCTATTCGCATTATTGTTAGGTCAGGTGATAATATGAGAGACCAATACTCTATCATTTTTATTTTCCTGATAATAGCGCTCGGAGGCTGCTCCTTAGCCGCTCTGAAGTCAAAAAAAGCAATCGGCTCGACGGTGTCGCTGTTCATGGCATCTGTCACTCCGCCTATTATCGGAAACCTTATTATCGTCCGCTCGGGGACAGAGCTCCCCGCATCAATAGGATATTACATATACTTTCTCGGCATGGACCTCATGATATGGTCAATGCTGAAATTCGTCGTGGAATACTGCAATTACAAGTGGAAAAAAGGCAAGCTTCGCGCCGTTCTCGAGATATTCCTCGTGGTGGATATACTACAGTACGGCTTTGACCTCTTCTTCGACCAGGCGTTCTCCACGGAGCCGATAAAGGTCGACGGCTTCAACTACTACCGCCTCGTGCCGCACATCGGTCAGGCGTATCACCGCGCCGTCGTATACGGCATCCTCGTCGTGATACTGATAATGCTTCTCGTCAAGACGATACGCTCCTCGAAGATATACTCCGAGCGCTACTCCGTCATTTTCGGAACGCTCGTTTTCGCGGCGCTGTGGCAGACCTTCTACATCTTCTCGCGTACTCCCATAGACCGCTCAATGATAGGCTTCGGCATATTCGGTCTGCTCATATTCTACTTCTCGCTGTACTACCGCCCCATGCGGCTCCTCGACCGTATGCTCGCGAACATTGCCTCGGAAATGCCCGAAGCGCTGTTCTTCTTCGACTCAAACAACAAGTGCATATGGGGCAATAAGCCCGCTCAGGAGCTCACAGGGCTGACCGATGAGACCATAGACAAAGCCAATGAGGTGCTCGACGCGAAGTTCGGCGATTGTACGGGCAAGCCCGACAACTGGTTCTCGGGCTTTACGCTCGGGACGGACGACGACGCGCAGTATTACGTCATCGAGAACCACTACGTCACCGACGACCAAGGCAAAACTGCGGGCTCGTTCCTCAGTATCCGCGACAACACCGATGAACAGCGCAAGCTCAAGCGTGAGCTGTACAACGCCACGCACGACAGGCTCACGGGACTGTATACCAAGGAGTATATGTTCCAGCGCATCAGCGAGATGCTCCACAGCTCGCCCGATGTGAAGCGCTATATCCTCTCGCTCAATATCCGCAACTTCAAGATAGTCAACGATATATTCAGCCCCGAATTCGGCGACAAGGTGCTCATTTACCTCTCGGAGCGCATCCGCGCCAACCTCACCGACAACAGCATTTTCGGCAGGCTCGGCGGCGATGTTTTCGGCGCCTGCGTGCCCGTCGGCGAGTTCGACCTCGACGAATTCGAGAAGAGGCTCTCGACATTTAAGGTCGCTGATATGGCTGTTGAATACAATATCCTCATCCACGTCGGCGCCTACGAGATAACCGACAAGGATACCGACGTCGCGGTAATGTTCGACCGCGCTCACCTCGCCATACAGACGATAAAGGACGACTACCACAAGCACCTCGCGCTGTATGACGACAATATGCGCCAGAAGGTGCTCTGGGACCAGCATATCACGGCTCAGCTCTCCGCCGCTCTCGCAGACGGTCAGATACGTCCGTATCTTCAGGCGATAGCCGACACCAACGGCAAGATAATCGGCGCAGAGGCGCTCGCAAGGTGGATTCACCCGACCGAGGGCTTCCTCTCGCCCGCCAAGTTCATTCCCGTGTTTGAGAAAAACGGCATGATAGTCGAGGTAGACAGGTCCATGTGGAGGAGCGCCTGCGAGATACTCGCGCGCTGGCAGAAAGACGGCATCGACCTCTTCATCTCCGTGAACATCTCCCCCAAGGACTTCTACTTCATGGACGTCTCCGCCGAGATACAGGAGCTCGTGAAGCAGTACGGCGTCGAGCCTGCGCGGCTGAGGATAGAGATAACCGAAACAGTCATGATGACCGATATCGAGAACAAGATGAGGATACTCGACGAGCTACGCAAGGCAGGCTTCATCGTAGAGATGGACGACTTCGGAAGCGGCTATTCATCGCTGAATATGCTCAAGGATATGCCCGTCGATGTGCTCAAGATAGACATGAAGTTCCTCAGCAGGACGGAGGATGTGCTCAGAGCGCAGACCATAGTCCGCAACATCATCAACCTCTCCGACGACCTCGGCATCTCCGCACTCACAGAGGGCGTCGAGACCGAGGACCAGTACCACGTGCTTTCGGATATGGGCTGTCGTATGTTCCAGGGCTATTACTTCTCAAAGCCTATCCCCGTCAGCGAATTCGAGAGCCTGTATCAGTCAGGCATCAAATCATTATAAGCAAAAAAGCCATAAGGAAGCAGGAGCTTCTTTATGGCTTTTTAAGTGAATAGTTACCGAGAGGGCTTGACCGCTTTACTGTCAAGCCCTCGCTTTTATTTCAGTATCTCTTCGAGGTCGTATCTGTGCATATTCAGTATCTTCTCGAATCGGTCGCGCGGGAGGGGCTTGTCGAAGATGTAGCCCTGCGCGTACCGACAGTGGTTCGCACGGAGTATCTCTATCTGCTTCGTCGTCTCAACGCCCTCGGTTATGCATTCAAGTCCGATATCCAGCGCCATTGCTACAACGTGACGGTACATCAGACTCGTTACGCTCGATTCGTTCTCGTCGTCAGCGGGAAGGAAACAGCGGTCTATCTTCAGCACGTTCCACGGTATCTCGCGGATGAGGTTCAGCGACGAATAGCCCATTCCGAAGTCGTCGACGGAGGTGTATATCCCGAGCTCCTGCAAGCCGCTGACTATGCGCTTCAGCACGCGGAACTCAACGTCGGTGGTAGTCTCGGTCAGCTCTATCTCGATGTACTGGTGCGGCACGTTGTGGGAGTCGATGATGTCGATGATGTGCTGAAGCAGGTCGATATCGACGAGGTGCTTACGCGAGAGATTGACCGACGTGCGGACGGGCTCTATGCAGGCGTCGAGCCACCTGCGTATATCCGAGCAAACTACGTCGAGGATATAGAAATCAAGGCGGCAGATGTCGTTGCCCTGCTCAAGGACGGGGATAAATTCAGCGGGAGAGATGATGTCGTCGCCGTGAATCCAGCGGCAGAGAGCCTCCGCACCGATGACCTCGCCAGTCTCGACGTCGACCTTCGGCTGATAGAACACCTTGAATTCCTTCTTGCTGATAGCAGGCTCAAAGAGCTGCATAATGCGCATATCATTGTCCTTTTTCTTCAGCATATTCTCGCTGTAGTAGGTGATGGACTCGTTGCCAGGACGCTTTGCGGACTGATACGCGCTGAGTATCTTATCCATGATATCGCTGGCGTTCTCGAACGTGAAATCCTCGGGAATATGGTATATTCCCGCGCTCGCCGAGACAAGCACGCGCTTCTCGTTCTCTCTGTCGTAGTATATCGGCACTCCGCGCAGTATCGACGTTATGTGCTCGACCAGCTCGTTGCGCAGCAGAGCGATGAAGCTGTCTCCGCCGAGTCGGCTGACGATGCCGTCGGTGTCGGCTATCGCCGAGAGCAGCTTGTAGAAGTTGCGCAGGACAATGTCGCCGTTCGAGCGTCCGATGTCCTGATTTATTATCGAAAAATGGCGCATATTCATCATCAGCGCCGAATAATTGCCGTTCAGCTTGTTCTGTCCGTAGAGGTTCTCGACCTGTCGGAAGAAGGCGCGGCGGTTCTTATAGCCGAAGTCATCGTAGAAGCCGAGCGCCTCTATCGCCGAGGCAAGCCTGTTCCTCGCAACGAAGCTCAGCAGCTGGAGCACGATGAGGTCGAGGCGCTTGAGGTCGCACTCCGAGAGAGGCTCCTCGTCCTCGGCGCGGTAGATAGTGCCCTTGATAACTGCCTGTGATTTTGTAACGATTCGGTGATATATTATAGCAGGACCACCCTTGCCGTTGTCGAAGTCGATAATTATCTCGCCCTCGCCTATTTTTTCCTTATTCTCGTTCGTATAGAACTCCGTAACACCCTTTGATATGCGGAACATCTCCGAGAGCTGAGTCAGTATGGCGACGAAGCGGTCACGGTCGAAATTCTCTATGTTGTTCATTTCCTCTACCATCTGCTCAAACAGCGCATAGAATCTGTCGCTCGGTACAAGGTTCATATCTAAGCCTCCCTTCACGGCTGATAATTGTTCAATGTCTGGGCAACAACCGCCTGAAGGAGGTTGTTGAGGACACTTTAATTATAACACATAAACAAAAAAATAGCAACCTTTTTTTGATTTTTATTCAACTTCTCACTTAGTGACGCATTATGTGCGCCGTCTGCAAACGATATAGTTTACCGCGCGGAGATTCACGAAAAAAGAGCTCCTAAGAGCTCTTTTTCTGTTCGCAACTTATGATGAAATACAGCAGTCCGACGGACGCCGCCATCATGATGACCTCCGTTATCGGCTGCGCCCATATCATGCCTCCGAAGCCGAAGACGCAGTCCAGTATCAGCAGCAGCGGCACGTACAGTATCAGCTGCCGAACCAGTGTTATCGCAAAGGCGTAAACGGGCTTGCCCATGGCTTGGAACGACATACGGCTCATGGAGACCGCTCCCACGAACGGGAGTATGCACATCAGCGTGCGGAGCACCCTGCTGCCCGTGGATATGACCTCGGGCGTATCGGAGAATATGCCGATGAGCAGCGGCGCAAATATGCCGAACACCGCCATTATGCAGAGCTCCACGGCGCTGACTGTCAGTATGCCCGCGCGGAGCACGCTCATCATGCGCGAGTAATTCTTTGCGCCGTAGTTATAGCCCATGAGCGGCTGAGTACCCGCCGCAAAGCCCTGATATACGTAGTTTCCGAGCGAGAGTATCTTCTGCGCGACGCCCATTGCAGTGACGGTCATCTCCCCGTATGCGACAGCGAGGTTGTTGTTGATGATGTAGGCGGCAGAGGTCAGCAGCGTCTCGAGGGTCGCGGGAATGCCGACCCAGAATATCTCCAGCAGTATCTCCCACGTAGGGCGGATGTACCTCATGCTCGGGCGCAGGATAGTCCTTCCGCTGACGTAGAACCACAGCGATATGCCCATGCTGACGGCGTTGCCGAGTATGGTCGCGAGCGCCGCTCCGCGTATCTCCATGCCGAGGAGGAATATGAACACGGGGTCGAGGACGATGTTCGTCACCGTGCCCGCTATCATGCCCGCGATAGAGTGCTTGACCGAGCCCTCGCTCCTGAGAAGCTGCCCGAATGTGTAGCTGCCCATAGTGAAGACGCTGCCGAGTAGGATAATCAGCACGTACTGCTTCGTAAAGCCGAAGGTGTTGCTCTTTGCGCCGAGCAGCCGCACTATCTGCGGGAGAAATGCCACTCCCGCACCCGCGACTATACAGCTGTTGAGCACCGTCAGCGCAAATCCTGCCGTCAGGGTGTGGCACGCCTTTTCCCTGTCCCCTGCTCCGAGGCTGCGCGCGATGAGCGACGATGCTCCCGCGCCGACCATGTTCGATACAGCGACCGATATCATCATCACGGGGTACGCGAGGTTGACCGCCGCGAGCTGATAGTCGTCGCGCATGAGCCCGATGAAGAAGGTGTCGACGAAGTTGTACAGCACCATTATCATCATGCCCGCGATGAGCGGCACGCCCATTTTTATGACCGCCTTTGCGGGCTTCTCCTGACTGAGGACGTAAATTCGCTTGTCTTCCTTGTTTTCCGTCATAGCATCACCTGTCCGCAGTCACGGTCACGCAGTCTTTGCAGCCTGCTCGGGGTATTTGTTGAACAGCAGCTTCAGCAGAACGGGAGTGACGATGCTCGACACGATTATCAGCAGTATCACCGCCGTGAAGTAGGACGAGTCGATGATGCCGAGCCCGAGCCCCTTGTTCGTGATGATGAGCGCGACCTCTCCGCGGGTCATCATGCCGACGCCTATTTTCAGGCAGTCCGCCCATCTGTAGCCGAAGCACTTTGAGACAAGTCCGCAGCCGATTATCTTGCTCAGCAGAGCCACGACAACGAATCCGACCGAGAAGAGTATCATGCTTGTGTCAACTCCGCTGAAATCGGTCTTGAGTCCGATACCGACGAAGAACATCGGCGCGAAGAACATATAACCGTTGATGCTGACCTTGCGGTCGATGTACTCGGCATCGCGGGTGTTGCAGAGGATTATGCCCGCGATGTATGCGCCCGTGATGTCGGCGATGCCGAAGTATTTCTCGGCAACGAACGCCATGACGAGGCAGAGTCCGATAGCTATTATCGGTATGCGGCGCGTGTGCGAGTGCTTCTCGTCGTACCACTTGAACAGCTTGTAGAATATGTAGCCGAGTATGACCGACAGCACAAGAAACAGCACTATCTTGCCCGTCACGAGGAGGGTGTTGCTGTCGGGGTCCTTGAAGCCGAGGACGAAGGTCAGCACGATGATGCCGATGATGTCGTCGATGATAGCGGCGCTGAGTATCGTCTGCCCGACGCGGCTTTGGAGGTGTCCCATTTCCTTGAGCACCTCGACCGTTATGCCGACCGAGGTCGCGGTCATGATACTGCCGATGAAAACGGCTTTGAAGAAGTGGTCGGTGCCGACTGCCGCGAAGCCGTACATACCCATATAGAGGAGACTGCCTCCGACGAGCGGCACGAGGACTCCTACGCACGCGATGATGAAGGCGGCAAGTCCCGATTTTTTGAGCTCCTGCAAATTCGTCTCAAGTCCCGCGGAGAACATGATGAGTACGACGCCTATCTCCGCCATCATGCTGATGAACTCGGTAGGCTTGACGACGTTCAGCAGACATGGTCCGATGACGAGTCCCGCGATTATCTCTCCGACGACCATAGGCGCTTTCAGCTTCCGCGCGAGCAGACCGAAGAACTTTGCGCATACCACTATCACAGCGAGATCGCGGAGAATGTCAATAGTATTCAATTATCTCATTCCCTTTCACGAAAATAAAGAGAGCCTCGGGCTCTCCGTCTGATATTATAGCACATCGGAACCGAAAATGCAAGCCTCGCGGGGTCGAAGGCGCGTTTTCTGCAATAAAGGCTGTGACCAATCACGCGCGGAATAATTCCGCGGGCATACCAATCGCAGAACGCCACAAAGGGACGCCCTATCTTGCAGGGCGTCCCCTTTCAGAAAACAGCCCAGTGGGCTGTTTTCTGATTCACCCCTTGCGGAGCGCACTTCGTACCCAAGGGCTCTGCCCTTGGAACCCGCCAAGGACGCTGTCCTTGGAACCTGCGGGGCTCTGCCCTCGACCCGCAAGCCTTTGAAAAGGCTTGAGCGAAACTTTCGGTTTCGCGCTGTAGTCTATCAGAAACGTTAGCAATCGCCGCGCGGCTAACAAAAAAAGCGGGGAATCAGGCTGCTTGCCCCTTCCCCGCCTTTGCTTATTTCATCAGCTCGTCAGCCATAGCCTCTATCTGCGCGGTGCTCTCGGCACTGAGCGCAGCCTTTATCGTCACGGTCGTATCGAGCCACGTGATGTTCTTCGACTTCTCAAACTTTGCCTTTATCACCCTCGCAGCCGTGGGAGCCCACGTGCCGTTCTCGATGATACCGATAGTGCGGTTCTGATAGTTCCTCTCGATGAGCCAGTCGATGTACTGGTTCATGAACGGGAACACCTCGCCGTTGTAGGTCGTGGTCGCGAGCACCAGCTTGCCGTAGCGGAAGCCGTCCTCGACCGACTCAGCCATGTCCTCGCGCGCGAGGTCCGCTATAGCGACCTTCGGGCAGCCCTTCGCAAGAAGCTTCTCACGCAGGAGCTCCGCAGCCTGCTTTGTATTGCCGTAAACGGAGGTGTAGGCGATGAACACGCCCTCGGACTCTACGCCGTAGCTCGACCACGTATTGTACAGGCCGAGGTAATAGCCGAGGTTTTCGGTGAGCACAGGTCCGTGGAGCGGACAGATGATGCTGATATCGAGCGCCGCCGCCTTCTTCAGCAGTCCCTGCACCTGCACGCCGTACTTGCCGACGATACCGAAGTAGTAGCGTCTCGCCTCGCAAGCCCAGTCCTCGTCAGCGTCGAGCGCCCCGAACTTGCCGAACGCGTCAGCGGAGAAGAACACCTTGTCGGTGCTGTCGTAGGTCATCATGACCTCGGGCCAGTGCACCATCGGAGCAAAAACGAAGCTGAGCACGTGCCTGCCAAGCGGGACCTTGTTGCCCTCCATGACCTCAATTTTATTCGTGATAACAACGTCGGGATAGAATGCGGAGATGAACGCGAATGTCTTGGCGTTGCCGACTACAGCCGCATTCGGGAACTCCTTGAGGAAAGCGCCGATATTTGCGGAGTGGTCGGGCTCGACGTGCTGGACTATGAGGTAGTCGGGCTGTCTGCCGCCGAGAGCTTCCTTGAGGTTGGCGAGCCACTGCTCGGAGAAATTCTTGTCGACCGTATCGAGCACGGCTATTTTTTCATCGGCTATCATATAGGAGTTGTACGCCATGCCGTTGGGCACGTCGTACTGTCCCTCAAAAAGGTCGAGCTCGCGGTCGTTTACTCCGATGTAGAAGATGTCTTTTGTTACGTTGTTCATTTGTTTTACCTCTTTCCGTTATTTTCCGACGTGACCCTCTACTGCGGGAGCCTCTGTCGTGAAGTTGGTCTTGGGGATATAGCCTACGACGTCCTTTGTCTTGACGAGCAGCCAATCGCCCTCCTCCTTGTAGACCTCGGCAGGGAAATCGGGGTAGGCGTAGCCGTTGAGGTACTTGTCATTGGGCGAATTGAAGATATTGATGTACTCCTTGCCCGTCGGCATTTTTATCCAGCCCGTGTAGAGGACATCAAGTCCGTCCACAGACACGGGGACGTAGTCATTCTTGGAAGCGGGCTGTGTAGTCTCCTCGCTCTGCACCGTCACGGACGTGGAGCGCTTTCTTGCGGGCTTGTCGTCGCCGTTGCAGGAAACTGCTCCCGCACAGAGAGCCGCACACAGCAAAGCTATCATAATTTTTCTCATATTTGACCTCCTGTCAGATAGGTTGGTTCTATCATTATAACATATTTTGCGGGAAATGTCAAAGAAGAGCACCGTACTCAGCTTGCCGCTCGTATGATATTCCCCTGAATCATATCCGTTCCTTCCGCCGTTTTGCCTTCGGCTCGCCGAGAGTGTTCTCGTAGCTGAGCCGCAGGAGCGCCTCTACCTGCTCTCTGTCGGCGCTGCTGCCGAGCAGCAGAGACACCCACCGCTCCTTGTTCATGTGATACGCGGGAAATATCCCCTCGCACATCAGCAGCGAGCCCGTCATCATCGCTCCGCACTTGACATTCACGATGTCGACGCGCTCGGAGCTCTCCAGCCCGAGCCTGTCCGCGGGTATCCTCATTATTATAGCGTACCATTTGCGGTTCTCGCTGTGGCGAAGCACTGCCGCATCAGGAGTAGACTCCCAGAGGTATTCGGGCTCGGTGCCGTACGTCAGAGCTGCAAAGCGCAAAAGCTCCTCGCGGGAAATACCGCTCATTTCTTCTCGCCCTCTCCTTTTGTCCACTCGGTCACGGCTTTTCTTCGTCTCATTCTCATGTAGATGCCGTTGCATATCTCGCAGTCCACGTCCGCGCGGTGAGCCCCCTTCACGGGCAGCTTCAGATACGAGGCTACCTTTGTCTGCGTCTTGCACTCGAGCTCGGGCAGAGCCTTCCGCACATATCTCAGCACGTCCACGAAATCGTTCCTGAAATACACCCCGTGACATTCGAGCAGCGCGTCGTAGATGAAATTGACATCAAAGTTGACGTTGTAGCCGACGAGGATATCCTCGCCTATGAATTTGCTGAAGTCAAGTATCGCGTCGGATATCGGCGGGGCATCCTCGACCATCTCGTTCGTTATTCCTGTTATGTTCGTTATGAGAGCGGGTATCCCCTTCTCGGGCTTCACGAGCGTGTGAAAGCTGTCTATCTTTTTGAGCTGTCGGTATCTCACAGCCGAGAGCTCTATCACCTCGCAGTCCGACGGAGACAGACCCGTCGTCTCGATATCGACGACGCAGTAGTCCTTCGGCAATATCAATCTGCTGTGACCCTTGTTGACTCTACTATCTCCCATGGCTTCCTCCTTGTTTTATTCATGTCATCATTTTATATTATAATACGACGCCGCCAAATTGTCAAACATTGATTGTTCCACGTGGAACACCAGTCCTCACTTTCACAGGATAAAGCTGCGGTATCAGAGCCGCCGAGACGGTGGAAAGCGGTTGAGAGTTCAGCCCACTCCCCCACTCCCCTGCCCGAAAAATCGGCGGGTATGAGCTGTTGACGGAGCACGGGGGAGGTGTAGAACTTTCGACACTTTCAACACTGTAAGCCGCCGAACCGCCATGATTTGCTCCGTGCTCCGACAGAAAAAACAAAAACAGCGGCGATGAGCCCGCCGCTGTTTCATGCTCCCCCGCAGATAAAACGGAGGGTAAGATATTACTATTTGCTGACCGAGTGATTGAGCGTCCGTACCGCGGGCAGAGCCGCGATGAATGCGATGACAACATTCAGAGCCGCAGATATCACGAGCGTGATGACACCGAAGTGGAACTCCGTGCGCTCTAAAACGAAGCGCATTATGAGCTGGTAGCCGACCACGCTGACGAGCGTGCCGCCGACCGCCGACACCGCCGAGAACAGCAGGCTCTCAAGCACGACTGTCCCCGTGAGCTGCCTGCGCGTCATGCCGACCGCCCTCATCATGAGGAGCTCCCGACTGCGGTTGAGGGCGCTGGTGTTTATCGTGTTCATCATCGAGACGATGCCGCAGAGCCATATCGAGAGCATGAATATCACAGCTATCTCGACAATGGTCTTGATGAAGTCCAACAGTCCCGTGCCCGTCTTGAACTCGTCGTAGACAGTGTCGCTTTCCGTCAGCACTGAATTCAGCGCCTTCTTTGCGGCGGGGTAGCTGTCGGAGTCCCTGACGGTCAGGTACATATTCGCGTACATATTCATTCCGCTGTTGAGCAGCTCCTTCGCATAGCTCATCGGCATGAGGATAACGTTATTGTAGCCGCAATGGGCTATGCCGGCTATCTCAATCTCTATACCTTTTTCGGCGTCGGTGAAGGTCATGGGCTCGGAGAAAGCCTCGTAGCCGTAGCCGTAATCGGTCGAGTCCTCATGATGTCTCTGCGGGAGTAGCAGCACGGGCTTGCCCATTGCCTCGAACTCCTCATAGCTCATGCCGAGGACGTCCGCATAGCTTGCTTTCCTATCGCCTGAGACGTTGAAATCGGCGAGGCTATCGAGCTTGTACTCGAACTCGCCCTTGTTCATAGTATTGATGTTGACAGAGTGACCGAACTGGCTGCCCGAGCCCATAGCCGACATAGCCTCGAGGTTGCTCTTGCCGAGCTTTTCGAGCTCCTTCCTCTCGAAGTATGCGCCGGCGTGGCACTGGTACTTCGCATAGGAGAAATAGCCGCTGTCCATGACTTCCTTTTCGATGTCGTCGATGCGGAGAGCGTCGGTGTGGACGTAGAAGTCGGAGCGCGGCTCGTTGAGGTCTATCTCCTCGCGGAGCTCCACATACAGCGACGCTCCGAGCTGTAAGCAGATGGTGAATATCAGCACTCCGAGCCCCATAGCCACCGATGATATCAGGAAGCGGCGCTTGGTGCGGAGGATATTCTTGAACGTGTAGCGCACCATGAAGCGCTTGGAGCTGAGATTGAGCCTGGACTTCTTTTCCTTGTGCTTGCGCTTGGACTTCTTTTTGCTCTTGGGCTTGCCGTAGTTGAGCGCCTCCACGGGCGAGAGCTTCCTCGACGCCCACATCGCTGAGGTGTAGGTGGAGATGAATATGCCCGCAAGACACAGCGCCGCGCATATCAGCAGAGTAACGGGGCTCGCGTAGAATTCGAGCACGTCAAAGCCTATGCTGTTGAGCGAGCTGAACACGTATCTGCACGCGAGAGCCGAAGTCACCATGCCGAGCGGCAGAGCCGTCAGCGCGTAGAAGAGCCCCTCCGTGAAAACGAGAGTAGCGAGCTGCCCCTTTGAGGCTCCCATGACGCGCAGAGCCGCGAACTGCACACTGCGCTCCTGCACCGATATCTCGAAGGCGTTGTCGATGATGAAGCGCGAGAAGAACCACACGATGAGGAGCAGTATCAGGTACGCGCCGATGTACGGAACAGCCTTGCCTATGCCGTCGATGCTCCTGAACGAGGTCAGCATATAGGGCGTGTTGAGCTCTATGCCATAGCCGTGCATCGCGTTTTTGAAGTCGTCGTAGGCGTTATCGTCCGTGAAGCCGAGGTCTTTCAGCAGGAGCTCCATATTGTACTCGAACGGGGTGTTCGGGTTGGTGAGTATATGGCATACGCCCCTGTTATCACGGTTGAACGGGAACGGCGAGCTGTTCAGCGGCGAGAGGTCAACGGTGGTATCAAACGCGGTCGAGAGCCACATTCTTATTTTAGAGCTGCCAAAATCCGAGGTGTCGAAAGCCGCTATCTTAGCCGTAAATGTGACAGGCGTGCTCAGCTCGCGGTCTTTGAGCTCGATGGTGCTCATGTCGGAGTAGGTGTCAATGAGGCTTATCAGGCTCATTTTCGAGAGCCTTCTGCCGTTGCGGGCGGTGTTGTCCACCTCCTCGCCGTCTATGACGTAGTAGAACTCGTCCGATTCCGCATTCATCTCGGCGAGCTTTTTGCGTATCGTCAGCATTGGCTCGGCGTTCTCGTCGAGCGTGCCCATTTCGGGAGTTATCGTTATCGTTATCGTATCGCCGACCTCATAGCCTGCGTCCTGTATCCACTTCGGAGCCTGTATCTCGTCGGGAGCAAGCCCTTCCTTCGTCTCAGCAGGGACGAACCAGTTGTGGCTTCCGCGCTCAAGGTTGCCGACGCGCGTGGAGCGAAAAACGTTCGTTACGCGGTTTTTATAGCCGTTGTCGAGCTCGATATCAAAGAAGCCGACAGGTCCGCTCGGGTCCTGCATGATGCCGAACTCATACGAGTCGAAAACGTAGAGGTAATACTTGTCGACGGCGACGTGGTCGGAGATTATCTCAGCCGCCTCAGCCGCGGACTTCACGGTCTCGGACTCGCCGTTCGCGCAGGCGTCGAGCACGCCGCTGATATTAGCCTCCCACTCGCCGTTTTCCTCGACGACAGCGTTGCGTATCGAGCGTATCGTGCTCGAGGTGTACACGAGGAAGGTGTTCAGCACGAACACCGACAGCGCCACGCTCAGGAACATCAGCGCCGTGCGGAGCTTCTGCCGCGTCACATATTTGAGCGCAAGTCTGAAAAGGTGTTTCATTTCAGCGTCCCCTCGCTTTCCGTGAGGATGCCGTCCTGCATACGGAAAATGCGGTCAGCCTGCGCCGCAATGGACAGGTCGTGCGTGATGAGGATGAGCGTCTGCGCGTACTTGCGTATCGAGCTTTTGAGTATCTCGATTATCTCGCGGGAGTTCCTGCTGTCGAGGTTGCCCGTGGGCTCGTCCGCAAGTATGAGCTCGGGCTTGTGTATCAGCGCGCGCGCAAAGGCTACCCTCTGCTGCTGACCGCCCGAGAGCTCGCTCGGGTAGCTCCTGCGCTTGCTCGTCAGACCCGTCAGCTCGAGCAGCTCATTGAGGTACGCCATGTCGGGCTCGGTACTGTCGAGATTTAGCGGAAGCACAATGTTCTCCTCGACATTGAGCACTGGAATGAGGTTGTAACTCTGGAATATGAAGCCGATAGAGCGCCGCCTGTAGGTCGAGAGCTCGTTGTCGGACTTCCGCGTCATCTCGTCGCCATTGAAATAGACCTTGCCCGAGTTGGGCGTGTCGAGCGAGCCGATGACGTTGAGCAGAGTGGTCTTGCCGCTGCCGCTCTCGCCCGTGACGGCGACGAACTCCCCGCGCCGAATCTCCATATTGACGTTGTCGAGCGCCATTACCTTTGTCTCGCCCTCGCCGTACTGCTTGAAAAGCGAATCGGTTTTGATGATAATGTTGTTGTCCATAAATAGACCTCCTTTCTTTATGAGGTCATTGTAGCACAGTAATCTTACGCTAAAGTTACAAAATGAAGGTCATCACAAATTTTGTCCCGCGTCCCTCCTCGGAGTAGACGGTGATGTCGCCGCCGTGCGCGACGGCTATTTTCCGCGCTATTGACAGTCCTATGCCTACGCTCGTCATACTGCGACCCTTTGTCGCCCTGCCGAAGCGCTCGAACAGCCGCGGTATCTGCTCCTGCGGGATACCCCTGCCGTTGTCGCTGACGGACAGCCTCACCGCCGACGGCAGAGCCTCCGCCTCCACGCGAATCTGCGAGCATTCGGAGTGGTCGACCGCGTTCTTGATGATGTTCTCGACAGCCTCGCAGAGCCACGCCCTGTCGTGCGCGAACTCTATATCGGGACAGCTCACCTCCGCCGCAATGCCGCTCTCACGCAGCAGCGGAGCTATGCGCTTGACCGCCTCGCTGCACGTCTCCGCGAGGGACTGCGGCTTCATTTCGTATTCGACCACCCCTGCGTCGAGCTTGGCGAGCTTCAGCGCCGCGAGGACGAGCTCCTCCATGCCGTCGACGTTGCCCGTCATCTCGTCCGTGAGCTGTCTGCGGCGCTCAGTCGGGAGGTCGTCCACTTCCGCGAGTATGTCGCTGTTGAGGCGTATCACAGCGAGCGAGGTCTTGAGCTGGTGGGAGAGGTCGGCGAGGAAGTCCGCAAGACCGTTCTTTGCGTCGGTGAGCTGGGAGTTGATGTGCCCGAGCCGCCGTGAGGTCACGGCGACGCTGTCCGAGAGCCGCCGCACGCAGCTCATATCGTCGCCGATGACGGCGGGCGTGCTGCCGAGCCGCTCCGAGAGGTCAAGGCACTGCACGCGGACGCGCTCTATGCCGCTGTACACGCGGAAGAGCTGGGAAAGTCCGAATATCAGCCAAAGCAGGTCAGCCGCCGCGAAGGCTCCGAGTCCGAAGAAGAATACCTTCATTCTCAGCTCGCCGTAGCCTCCCATGAGGCGCGGGCTCATGTCCGCAGTCACGCCGTAGCCCTGCGCGAGCTCCGCACCGTGCGCGATACAGTCCTCGTCGGGGACGTCGGTGAAGCGCTGTCCTGCGCTGAAAGCGAGGGCTCCGTTTATACGCTCCTGCATGGCGGCGTCCGCAATCACGCCCGAGAGCAGGTACCATGCTCCTGCGAACAATAAAAGTATGACCGCGAACATCAGCAGCATACGCCTCGGCTCGCGGTTATTTATCAGCTTGTCTGTTCTGTCCATTTGTAGCCAACACCTCTTTTGGTGATTATCTGACCTCTGCCGTGCTCTTTCAGCTTGTCGCGCAGGCGGCTGATGTTGACGGAGAGGGTATTGTCGTTGACGAAGCAGCCCTTTGAGTCCCACAGATAGGCGAGAAGCTGCTCACGCGTGAGGAAGTGCTCGCGGTTGAGCATGAGGTACTCGAGCAGCTTCTGCTCCACCGCGGTCAGCTCCATATCGGGGACTTCCACGGTACATCTCCGCAGTACGGCACGCACGCGCGAGAGCAGTACCTTCAGGCGGAAAGGCTTGGTGATGTAGTCGTCGCCGCCGAGGTCGAGCCCGCGCAGGATATCTGCCTCCTCGTCGAAGGAGGTCAGGAAGATTATCGGTATATCGGAGGTCGAGCGTATTGACTTGCAGAGCTCAAAGCCGCTTCTGTCGGGGAGCGAGACGTCGAGCAGGACGATGTCAGCCTCCGCGAGACGAGCCTCCGCCTCATCAGCCGAATAAGCCTGTATTACGCTGTGCCCGTCCGAGCCGAGCGCGAGAGCGATGCTGCCGCTGAGGGTCAGGTCGTCCTCGACGAGAAGGATATTCGCCATTTTGCACCTCCGTGATGATACTATGTGAGTATTATAGCACAGAATCATGACAATATCAAGCAAGGGCTCTGCCGAAACAGTGCCGCAAAAAAAATGTTTACATCAAAATTTCTCGGGCATAATATAACAAAGAGGTGATATTATGCTCGGATTCATTCTCGGCAGCATTTTCGGCGGAAGCGTCGGAGTCCTCGCAATGTGCCTGTGTGTGGCGGCAAAGTGGGGCGACGGAGGGGAGTCCCCTCTGACGGATTCTCAGGTTACTAAATACGAACCGTAAATTTTCAGCTCAGTAGCCCGCTTTTTTCGTTGAAGGAAGCGGGCTGAATTTCTCACTATCAAGTATATGATTTACTCTTTGTAATATCCGCAAAAAAATTTGAAAAACGTAGTATTTTTTAAGACTATTTTAAGAAAAGTGTTCCATAATATAGGCAGAAAAAGATGAACGTGAAAAAATTACAAGTGAAAGAGGTGAGTTCTGTGATAGAGATGGCGATAGGAGTCCTCATAGGCGGGACAGTCTCATTATTTTCATTCTGCCTTTGCGCAGCGGCAAAGCAGGCAGATACACAAATGCTCGACAAATAGACTTCCATTTCTTTACACCCGACCTTTCCTAACATGAGAAAGCGGCTGCAAGTACAAAACTTGCAGCCGCTTTCTTTATATCTGTTACTTCTTTTCGGGAACCTTGATGATGTCCTTGCGCATATAGGACTGGAGCGCCTTGGGTATGCGGATAGAGCCGTCCTCGTTGAGGTTGTTCTCGAGGAACGCGATGAGCATTCTCGGAGGAGCAACAACTGTATTATTGAGCGTGTGAGCGAAGTATTTGTTGCCGTCGTCGCCCTTGACTCTGATGCCGAGTCTGCGAGCCTGAGCGTCACCGAGGTTCGAGCAGCTGCCGACCTCGAAATACTTCTTCTGTCTCGGCGACCATGCCTCAACGTCAAGGCTCTTTACCTTGAGGTCAGCGAGGTCACCCGAGCAGCACTCGAGCGTGCGGACGGGGATATCGAGCGTGCGGAAGAACTCGACTGTGTAGCTGTAGAGCTTGTGGAACCAGTCCATGCTCTCCTCGGGCTTACATACGACTATCATTTCCTGCTTCTCGAACTGATGTATGCGGTAAACTCCGCGCTCCTCGATGCCGTGCGCGCCGACCTCCTTGCGGAAGCAGGGCGAATAGCTGGTGAGGGTCTTGGGGAGCTCGCCCTCGGGGATGATAGTGTCGATGAACTTGCCTATCATCGAGTGCTCGGACGTACCGATGAGGTAGAGGTCCTCCCCTTCTATCTTGTACATCATGCCTTCCATTTCAGCGAAGCTCATAACGCCTGTAACGACGTCGCTTCTTATCATGAAGGGCGGGATATAGTAGGTGAAGCCCTTGTCTATCATGAAGTCGCGGGCATAGGAGAGTATGCACGACTGGAGCTGTGCGATGTCGCCGCAGAGGTAGTAGAAGCCGTTGCCGCTGGTCTTGCGGGCGCTGTCGAGGTCGATGCCGTTGACCTTCTCCATTATGTCGACATGGTAAGGAATCTCGAAGTCGGGCACAGCGGGCTCGCCGAACTTCTCGACCTCAACGTTCTCGCTGTCGTCCTTGCCTATCGGTACGGAGTCGTCGATGATGTTGGGGATAACGAGCATTATCTGACGGATATCGCCCTCGAGCTTTACCTCGAGCGCCTCCATCTCCTCGAGCTTTGTGCCGAGCTCGGATACCTCAGCCTTGACCTTCTCAGCCTCGTCCTTCTGACCCTTAGCCATAAGACCGCCAATTTCCTTGCTCTTTACCTTACGCTGGTTGCGGAGGCTGTCGCACTCCACCTTAGTCTCTCTGTACTGCTTGTCGAGCTCAACGACCTTGTCAACGAGCTCGAGCTTCTCGTCCTGAAACTTCTTCTTGATATTCTCCTTGACGAGCTCGGGATTTGTTCTTATCAGCTTGATATCTATCATTTTTCCTTCTCCTTAATTATTCATATTATAGATTCCGTCAGCGAGTGCTTTGAGGTCGTCCATATCGTAGAACTCGATGACGAGAGTACCCTTTTTCCTGCCGTGGTGGACTTCAATCCTGCGTCCGAGAGCCTGCTGAAGGGAAATCTCGACCTCTTTGTAAATGGTGTCCTCCTTCTTGGGCTTGGACTCCTTCCGCGAGTTCTTAGCATCGGCAGCCTTCTGAGCGAGGCGCTCTATCTGGCGGACGGTAAGCTCGCCCTCTGACGCACGGTTCGCAACAGCAATGAGCATTTCCTCGTCGTCGAAGCCGAGCAGAGCCTTTGCGTGACCTGCGGAGAGCGTCCCCTCCTCCACCATTTTCAGCACGCGCTTTGGAAGAGCGAGCATTCTCACGGAGTTAGCGACCGTTGAGCGCGACCTGCCGACCATCTGCGCGACCTTTTCCTGAGTCATGCCGTACTTGTCGATGAGCTCCGCGTAGCCGCACGCCTCCTCGACGGGGTTGAGCTCCTCGCGCTGGAGGTTCTCGATAATGGCTATCTGCATAGCCTCGATATCGGAGAGCTCGCGGATAGTAACGGGAATCTCGCTGAGTCCGAGCATACGCGCCGCACGCCATCTGCGCTCGCCCGCGACTATCTGATAGCCGCCCGTACTGAGCGGACGGACGAGTATCGGCTGGAGCACGCCGTGCTCGCGGATAGATTCCGCGAGGGCTGTGATAGCCTCATCACTGAAGGTCTTACGCGGCTGGTCACGGTTCGGCTCGATATCCGAAAGACGCAGGGTCTTTTTGACCTGCACGTCGCTGGTATTATCGTTGAAGAGCAGGTCAAGACCCGCGCCTAAACCACCTTTTGCCATTTTATCATCCTTTCGATTTGATAAGCCATTAGCTTTAGTTATGAGCTAACCGCACAAAATCATTTTTTCTTTTTCTTCTTGTTGAAGTTAAATATGCCTCTTCTCTTCTTCTTAGGGAGCTCAAGCGGCTCGCCGAGGAGCTCGAGTCCAAGCAGGGTATACGAATCAGCGCCCTTCGAGCCCTTATCGTAGTAGACAATGGGCTTGCCGTGGCTGGGAGCCTCGGAAATACGTACATTTCGGGGTATCCTCGTCTTGAACACCTTATCGGGGAAGTACTTCTCGACCTCCGCGACAACATCATTCGCAACATTGAGTCTGCCGTCGAACATCGTGAAAAGAATGCCTTCGATGTCGAGTGACGGATTGTAATTAGATTTAACTATCTTTATAGTATTCACAAGCTGAGACAGTCCCTCGAGTGCGAAAAATTCGGCAAGCATGGGTATCAGCACGGAATCAGCGGCAACGAGAGCATTTATCGTCAGCGTGCCGAGTGCAGGCGGACAGTCGATGAAGATGTAGTCGAAGCAGTCCTTGAGCACAAGAACCTGCATTTTCAGGCGATTCATGCGGTTTTCCATGTTCAGGAGCTCGACCTCAGCGCCCGCGAGGTTCTCGTTAGCCGGGATAACGCAGAGGTTATCGAACTCGGTCGCAAGAACAGCGTCCTGAATGCGAGCTTTTCCTATGAGAACGTCGTAAACAGAGACCGCAACGCCCTTTTTCTTAATACCGAAGCCGGTCGAAGCGTTTCCCTGCGGGTCAATATCGATGCAGAGCACCTTTTTGCCGCGCTGACCGAGATACGCCGCAAGATTGATAACAGTGGTAGACTTTCCAACGCCGCCCTTCTGATTTGCGACGGCAATTACCTTACCCATACGTTCACCCTCCATTCATAAAGTAATACTATTATAACACTTTCGGGAACGAATGTAAATACTTGCGGACTTATTTTCGCCGAAAAACACAAAAAAATGTTCCACGTGGAACATAAATCACGCAGAAAAACGCGCAAAAATGTTCCACATGGAACAATTATCAAGCAAAACAGCACGCAGCGATGTTCCACGTGGAACAATCACGTCCTCTGAATCGGTATGCGGACACGGTACTCAACGTAGTCCTCACCCTGAATTTTCCGCGAATCAGCGAGGATCCCAGCCGCCTGCATGGTCTCGACAGCCTTATTGATAGTGTTCACGAAAATTTTCACATTCTGAAACACCTTCGACCGCTTTTTGTAGCTATGCTTCTCGCGGACAGCGCCTATGTAGTCCTCAACGAGCTTTTCAGTCCTGTCAACATTCAGGTTGTTCGTTACGACCTTCTCTAGGATGACCAGCCTCTCCTCGGGACTTGCGAGCTTCAGCAGAGCACGCGAATGACGCTCCGTAAGCCCATATTTCGCGATTAGCGCGCGCTCGTCGGGAGTCAGGCGGAGCAGTCTCAGCTTGTTGGCAATCGTACTCTGTGCCTTTCCGAGCTTACTTGCCGCCTCTTCCTGCGTCAGACCGTAGTAGCTGATGAGCTTCTCGATAGCCGCAGCCTCATCAAAAAAGGACAAATCCTGCCTCTGGATGTTCTCGACAAGCGCAAGGATTGCGGAATCGCGGTCGCTCAAATCGTGGATTATACATGGAACGCGCTCCAAACCGCACAGCTTAGCGGCTCGGAGGCGGCGCTCACCGGCAATCAGCTCATAGCAGTCCCCTGCCCTGCGAACGGAAAGCGGCTGTAATATGCCATTTTGCGCTATTGACTCGGAAAGTGCCGAGAGCTCCTCATCAGAGAAAGCGGTTCTCGGCTGATTAGGGTTCGGGACAATTTTTTCGATGTCGAGCTCAACGACTTTGTTTATCTGCTTTTCTTTTGTAAAATTCAGTAAAACGGGCATTTTATCTCCTCCAATGTTTTTTTCTGCTTCAATTCTAACATTGTCGGGAAATAAAATCCATAAAAATATTCCGCCAAAAATCGACGTTTTGGCGGAAAAAGTGAATAATTATTCATTTTTCAGAGTGGTTTCTTTTTTATCTGAGCGCTGTTTCTGGGATATTTTGACGGGGTTTGCGATATCTTTTTCACAAGCACAAGACGCCTTCCCTCACCGTCAATCTCGTAGTCGATAACATCACTCAGTTCACCACCGAGCAACTCGATTGCCCTGCTCGCAGATTCAATATCTTCACTTGGACCCTTGAGCGAAATGAAGGAACCACCCACCTTCACAAACGGAATACAATACTCGGATAGCGTCGACAAATTTGCAACTGCACGCGCGCAGGAAAAATAAAATTTTTCGCGATATTCCGTCATTTTTGCAATATCTTCAGCTCGTCCGTGAACGAAGTCAGCTTCAATATCAAGCTTATCACAGAGCAGTTTAAGGAACGTTATCCGCTTGTCAAGACTGTCAAGAAGAGTCAATTTAAGGTCGGGGCGAAATATCTTCATCGGGACTGACGGAAAGCCCGCACCGGTCCCGACATCAATAATAGAAGCACCCTCAGGAACAGAAAAAAAGTTTAACGGAGCAACACTATCAATGAAATGTTTCACAAGAATATCATGCGGTTGAGTGAGAGCAGTCAGATTCACTTTCTCATTATATTCGACAAGAAATTCTGCATAAATATTCATTTTTTCATATTTTTCATTGTCGAAATTGGCAATATTATTCTTGGAGAACTCAGTGCAACATAATTCAAAATCAGGAAGCATACTCTCACCTCTTCTCTTTGTGCAGCCACACAACCAGCATAGAAACATCAGCGGGAGAAACTCCCGAAATACGAGAAGCCTGACCAATGGATACAGGCTGAATCTTGTTCAGTTTCTCGGCAGCCTCGAGACGAAGCCCATATACTTGCGTATAATCAGTATTTGGAGGAAGCAGCTTTTCTTCAAGTTTTTTCATCTGTTCAATTTGCTCAAGCTGCTTACAGATGTAGCCTTCATACTTTATTTGAAGCTCCACCTGTTCACATACATCATCAGGCAGGTTAGGACGCGCCTCATCAAACTGAGCAATATCGTTATAATTCAGCTGCGGACGTCTGATGAGGTCAGCGATCTTGCAACCGCTTTTAAGGGGTGAAGTACCCATAGATTCTAAATAATTATTCAATGTTTCACGTGGAACAATGGTCGTCGACTTAACTCTCTTTATCTCTGCTTCTGTCTGTTTGAGCTTCACCTCGAGCATTTCAAGACGTTCATCACTGATAAGACCAATTTTATGACCAATAGGCATAAGGCGCTGATCTGCGTTATCCTGCCTGAGAATAAGCCTATATTCGCTTCGCGAAGTCATCATACGATAAGGATCGGAACAGCCTTTGGTCACAAGGTCGTCCACAAGCGTACCGATATATGAGCTCGCACGGCTCAAAATCAAAGGCTCTCTCCCCTGAATTTTAAGTGCTGCATTGATACCCGCGACAAGTCCCTGCGCTCCAGCCTCCTCATAACCTGAGGTTCCATTGAACTGCCCAGCGCCGTAGAGTCCCTTAACCTTCTTAAATTCGAGAGTCGGGAGCAGCTGAAGCGGGTCACAGCAATCATACTCAATCGCATAGGCGGGTCTCATAATCTCAACATTTTCGAGCCCCTTTATTGTGCGGAGAAATTTCAGCTGAACGTCTTCCGGAAGTGACGAGGACATTCCCTGCAAATAGTACTCCTCTGTTGACAAACCCATTGGCTCAACAAAAAGCTGGTGCCTTGGTTTATCCGAAAAACGAACGACCTTGTCCTCGATTGACGGACAGTATCGAGGGCCTACACCCTCTATTCTTCCACTGTATAAAGGGGACCTGTCGAGGTTTGAAAGTATCACTTCATGCGTATTACTATTTGTATATGTAATATAGCAGCTAACCTGATTTTCAAGACCGTCTGTAGGAGTTTCAAATGAAAAAGGGACTATTTTATCGTCGCCGTCCTGACGTTCCATTGCAGAAAAATCAATACTTCGTTTATGAACACGACACGGAGTTCCCGTCTTGAAACGGCGAAGCTCGATACCATTTTTTATTAAACTTGCAGACAATCCCCTGCTCGGGAGAGCAGAATCAGGTCCACTTTCGTATGAAAATTCACCAATATGTATCTTTCCTTTGAGGTAAGTACCCGTTGCAATGATGACTGCCTTGACCGAATACTCAGCTCCGAGTGATGTTCGCACGCCTGTTATCTGACCGTTTGTGCAGACAATTTCTGTAATTTCAGCCTGTTTTACATACAAATTTTGCTGTTTTTCGCAGACCTGTTTCATATAATTATGATACTTAACTCTGTCAGCTTGCACTCTGAGACTGTGGACCGCAGGACCTTTTCCGCGATTTAGCATACGACTTTGAATGAAGCAGGCGTCCGCCGCCTTACCCATTTCTCCTCCGAGAGCATCTATCTCACGGACAAGATGCCCCTTTGCAGTGCCTCCGATTGACGGATTACAGGGCATATTCGCAATCTGGTCAAGCGATATCGTGAACATAACAGTACTGCATCCGAGACGTGCGGAGGCAAGCGCAGCCTCGACACCGGCATGACCTGCGCCGACGACCGCAACGTCAAATTCTCCCATTTTATATGACATATGAACTCCTTAATTGTTCCACGTGGAACATTATTTACCTACACAGAAGCGCGAGAACACCTCATCAACAACAGCCTCTGTAATTTTTTGTCCGGACAACTCAAGCAGCGACTGTTCCGCATCATCGAGAACGACATTGAGCGCATCGTACATTTCACTGCTTTCAATGATACCGATTCCCTCGTCAACAGAACATATAGCGCGTTCGATGCACTGCTTCTGACGTTCGTTTGAAGCAGTTGCAACTGAAAACGACTCCGAATTAATTAAGAAAAGCTCTTTGACAGCGTTCTCGAGCTGCTCAATTCCTTCATTTTGCTTGGCAGAAATATATACTATATGTTTAAAAAACTGACTCAGTTTTTCTGATTCAATGAGCTGTTCGCGGTCTGATTTATTGACAACAGCAATGCATTTTTTATTATTAATTTTATTAATTAAATTAAAATCGTCCGCCGACAGAGGACAGTTTCCGTCAAAAACAGCAATAACAAGCTCAGCATTTTTTGCAGTTTTCTCTGCAATATCAATGCCGATACCCTCGATGATATCCTCCGTATCGTGAATACCCGCCGTATCTGAGAGGCGAAGCACGATATCTCCGAGACGGACAGTCTCCTCGACAACGTCACGCGTCGTGCCCGCAATGTCAGTTACAATGCTCCGCTCGCAGCCGCTGAGGCAATTGAAAAGTGTCGATTTACCGACGTTCGGACGTCCAACAATAGCAGTCGCGACGCCCTCCCGCAGGATACGTCCGCTGTCATAATTGCGAATGAGCGAGGCGAGTTCCCCGCGGATAGCTGTAAGCTCCGATTTAATCGCAGTCGGCTCGATTTCGGGGATATCCTCGTCGGGATAGTCAGTCCACGCCGCAATGCCGCTGAGAATTTTCAGAAGTCTGTCCGAGCACTCGCGCGCCTTTTTGTACGCCGCACCCTCGCGGAGCTGCTCAGCCATGCGGAGCTCAGCCTCGCCGCGTGCCGATATCACGTCCATTACAGCTTCAGCCTGCGTGAGGTCGAGCTTGCCGTTGAGGAATGCGCGCTTCGTGAATTCGCCTGACTCAGCGCTGACTGCACCATTTTTCAGAGCCGCGCGCAGTATGCACTTTGAGACGTACAAGCCTCCGTGGCACGATATCTCGCAGGTGTCTTCGCCTGTGTAGCTGTGTGGAGCGCGAAATACCGTCAGAATGCAGTCATCGATGCGCTCGCCGTCATCGTGAGCGATGCCGTAAGCGCAGGTGTAGCCTTGCATTTCGGCGACTATTTTCTCGCCGTAAGGACGGAAAATCTTATCCGCGACTGCAAGCGCACGCTCGCCCGAGATGCGGATAACTGCGATTCCGCCGACGGCATTCGGAGTCGAAATTGCGGCAATTGTCGACATTTTATCACTTCCTAAAGCGGAACGCCGAGGACGGCGTTCTCTACGATATGGTTCATTCGTAAATTTGCGGGCGGATAGTATCCCCCTACATATACAGGTAGGGGCGCACCAATATGTGCGCCCCCATTATTCATTAATTTACGGGACGCTGTCCCCTACAATTGGCTCAGAGCTCTATCTTGCCGTAGAGTCCGCCCTCCATGCTGTCCTCGGGCTTGGGCTTCTTGTAGTCCTTCTCGAACGAGGTCGAGAGGTCTATTGCCCTCGGCTCGAACGGCTCACGTCTCTCTCTGCGGCGACCGTTGCCTCTGCCGCCTCCGCGTCTGTCGTCGCGTCTGTCTCTGCGGCGACCGTCTCCGCCGCCTCTTTTCGGGTTATTGGAGGAGATGATAATCTTTCTGTAAGGCTCCTCGCCGACCGAGCGTGAGGAAACGCCTTCAATCTTGGAAATAGCGGAGTGGATAACGCGTCTCTCGTAGGGATTCATGGGCTCGAGGGGCTGACTTCTGCCTGTTCTGAGCACTGACTTAGCCACCTTGTTTGCGAGCTGTTCAAGGGTCTCCTTGCGCTTGCTTCTGTAGCCGAGGCAGTCTATAGTGATGCGGAAATAGTCCTTATCGCCCTTATTAGCGATGATAGAGCAGAGGTACTGGATAGAATCAAGGGTCTCGCCTCTTCTGCCGATGATAGTACCGTTATTGTCGCTCTCGATGTTGATGACAGCGCCTGTCTCGTTCTGATACACCGTGAACTCGGCGTCGATGCCCATTGCACGGAGAATGCTTGTGATGTAATCCTTAGCTATCTTGACCTTGGGGTCGTACTCTGACTCGTTCTCTATGAGAGTGAACTTATCGAGCGAGAAGTCCTCCTCTTCCTCTGCGGGAGCTGCCTCAGCTGCGGGAGTCTCTTCAACCGCCTCAACTGCAGCAGCAGCGGGAGCTTCTGCCTCAATAACGGGCTCTGCAACGGTCTCAACGACCTTCTCTGCTGCCTCTGATACTGTCTCAGCAGCTGCGGGAGGGATAACAGCGTCATAAGTAGCCTTTACCCTTGCGTCCTTAGCACCGAGTCCGAGGAATCCGCCTTTTTTGCCTTCTTCAAGAACCTCGAATTTGATGTCGCTCACGCTCTTGCCGAATTTCTGAGCTGCCAGATTCTTTGCTTCCTCGACTGTTTTTGCTGTAAAAATCTCAGTCATTTCTATAACCTCCTATTTAAGCCTGTCTGAGACAAGCCTTATTATTCTTCGTCATTATCATTGGAATCGTCGTATTCGTCGCCGTACTTTTCAGCCATACGTCTGCGCGCTTCCTTTATCCTGTCGCGGTTCTGCTTGTTCATCTCGGAACGGGATATCTTCTCGCCGTTCTCGTCAACTCTGAGAGCATTCTGCTGCTGCTCGAGGTTAGCCTGCTGTTCCATCATGCGCTGCATGAAGGACTTCTTGTTCGGGTGCTTTTCGGCGTATTCCTTAGCCTTCTGCTTTTCCTTCTCGTTTATCGCGACTATCCTGTCCTTAGTGAAGTAGCAGTTGAGCGCGAAGGTGATAAAGAAGCTGAAGAGCGAGGAGAATATCCAGTAGAAGCCAACGCCCGCGGGAACCTCGAACGCTATCCATACAGACCATACAGGCATCAGGAGTGTCATAGCTGTCATACAGCCGCCGCCTGCCTGCTGAGCCTGAGGATTAACCTTTTTCTGATGTATCTGTGAATATACGGAGAATATGAGCTGTGCAAGACCTGCGAGGAAGGGGATACAGAAGAGTATTATCGACTCCTTGTTCCATACTTCAGGGTGAAACTCGGGTGTTTTTCCGAGGTTAGCACCGAATACGCTGAACGTATCAGAGAAGTCCGCTACCTTGCGGAAGAAGTTCTCGGCGAAGTCCGTAAACTCTGAGGGGTGCTTCTCGAGAGCCTCTGCTGTGAGAAGCTCACATCTGAGGTTTGTTGTGGTGAAATCCTTGCCCTTGTTGATGTCTCCATACTGCACTGCAAGCTCGGATGCCTTCTCGATAGCGGCTACTCTTACCGACTTGGTGATGTGAAGAATGTGGGTTATCGGCTTGTATACAACGTCGATAACGCCGAAGAGCAGGAACATCTGCACGAACATCGGCAGACAAGAGCCCATGGGGTTGATACCCTCCTGCTGATAGAGTTTCTGCTGCTCCTCCTGAAGACGCTGGGGATTGCTGCCGTAAGCCTTTTTGAGCTTTTCGAGCTTAGGCTGGAAGAGCTGCATTCTTGCCGCGTTCTTCTGGGTCTTGTAGTTGACGGGGAAGAGCAGCAGCTTTGTCACCAGCGTAAAGATGATGATAGCGATAGCATAGTTCGGCACTATCTTATAGATAAGGCTCATCAGATAGCCGAACGGTATACCTATAAGGTCATATAAGAAATTCAAAATTTATCCTCTCCATTGTGCGAATCATTGTCAGATTTTCTCTCATGCGGAAAGTTCTCGTAATCATATTTTTTCACTTTAAAGGTAAACTTATCGGGGACATAGTCTATGCCTCCCATAGACCACGGATTGCAGCGCAGTATCCTCCACGCAGCAAGAGCCGAACCTCTTATCGCTCCGAAGCGCTTGACCGCTGTGAGAGCGTAGCAGCTGCAAGTGGGATAATACTTGCATTTAGGCGAGGTCAGGGGAGATATGAACCTCTTATAGAACCTTATGAGCGAAATGATGATATATTTCATTTTATCTTTTTGGCGATCTTCTCGATCTCGCTGACTCCGTACTTCTTCATGTACGCGCAGTACTCGTCCGATTTTATCTCGCAGATGTGTGCGCGCGCTACGATAACGATGTCGATCCCGACGGGCATATTTATCTCGCACTCGCGGTAGGCGAGGCGGATAAGGCGTTTAGCCCTGTTCCTGTGGACAGCGTTGCCTATCTTCTTGCCTGCGGTTATGCCGAGGCGATTGAAGGGGCGTCCGTTGGGGCGGACATATATCACGGAATATTTTGAGGGGATATAGCGTCCCCGTTTGTACAGATTCAGGAAGTCCTTATTATCCTTGAGAGTTTCCGTATAAAGCATAATTTTTTCCATATGAGCCAATAGCCGTAAGCTCTTAGCCGTTAGCCGATGTTGTCTGCTCCGCAGACATATTTTCAAATCTTATCGCCGCATGGCGATACCATAAGCTAATGGCTAAAGGCTAATAGCTAAAGGCTAAATACAATCATAACAAAAAAGACCACAAAAATTTTAAGAAATTTTTGTGGTCAGCGTCGTCAGTGAGTTAATCTTGCTCTGCCCTTAGATCTTCTACGAGCTAAAACCTTTCTGCCGTTCTTTGTAGCCATTCTCTTCATGAAGCCGTGCTCCTTCTTTCTGTGGAGCTTCTTAGGCTGATATGTTCTTTTCATATTCAGTGTCCTCCTCTCTTGACTAATGTTATACAAGAGCCGCTCTGTTGACCGACTCCTAATTGCAGTATGGACGTACATCTGTACGCGTTACACTATAAGATTATACTTCATTATTACGCTCATGTCAAGCAATTTCCGAAATTTTTTTTGATTTTCCGCATTTTTGATGATTTTGAACAATGTCCGCACGCCCTTTACTCTGCCTTTTTATCAATTTGGTGTATTCGCCGCATTTGCCGTTATACGCGGGTTTGCGCCGCCGCGAGCTCGCCGCGTGAACTAACAGCCGACTGTCAAAAACCTGTCAGTCTGTTGAAAAGCACTGTTGAAATGCTGTTTGCAGATATGTCAAAAGCAGTATTTCAACAGTCGTATTTCCTTGATTCTACGGTAAATAATGAGATTTTAAACATATGCCATACATTTCAACACAGTTTTCAACAATCTGCCAAATAGCTGTTAGTTTGACAGGCTGATTTTCTATATCTCTTACATATTAAAATAGCTTGCATTTTCCACACCCTTATGTTATAATATACTATATATTAATATAGGGGAGTATGGCTTCCCATTCATTTTTTCATACGGAGGTTGCATATGAACTCTTTCGAGGAAGTTTTTGAAAACGTAAAGCAATACTGCCGCGATAACGACAAAATACCCGCTATCGCCATAAAAACCTGGATAGATCCGCTCAAGACCGTCAGCTTCGACGGCAAGGACGCCGTATTCTGCGTAGGAACAGAATTCCAGAAGAATATCGTCATGACGACCTATGCGTCCGTGCTCAGCGAGGCTTTCCTCAACGTGCTCGGTCTGAATGTAAACATAATCATCAACGTCGAGTCGGACGAGCCCGACATCGGCGGACAGATACCTACCGACGACGAGCTCGAGAAGAAGAACGCCGAGCTTGAGAAGTCGTACAAATTCGCGAACTACGACTACACCTTCGATACCTTCATCGAAGGACCGTCGAACAGCTTTGCGCTCGCGTGCAGCAAATCGGTAGCGAAGAACTGCGGCGAGAGGGAGATATCGGGCTATAACCCGCTGTTCATATACGGACCGTCGGGCATGGGCAAGACCCACCTCATCACAGCTATCGCAAATGAGGTCAGAAAGCACCACCCGAGCTTCAATATCGTCTATGTCACGAGCGAGACATTCGGAAACGACCTCGTTTCGGCGATAACAAACAACCTCATATCCGATTTCCACGAGAAGTACCGCAATGCTGATATCCTCCTTATCGACGATATCCAGTTCTTCGCGGGCAAGGAGCGTATGCAGGAGGAGTTCTTCCACACCTTCTACAAGCTTCATCAGGAGGGCAAGCAGATAGTCATCACCTCCGATAAGCCGCCGAAGGAGCTCATCACGCTCGAATCCCGTCTGCGCACACGTTTTGAGGGCGGACTCATCGCTGATATATCAGCTCCCGACTACGAGACAAGGCTCGCAATCATCAACCGCAAGAGCGAGCTCCTCGATATGAAGATGCCCGCTGAGGTGTCGGAGTTCATGGCAAACCGCCTGAAGTCGAACATACGTCAGCTCGAGGGCGCAGTTATACGCCTGAAGGCGCTGAATCACTTTGCAGGAAGCCCTATCACGATATCCATGGCACAGAGCGTTATCCGCGACGTGCTCACAGATGAACAGCCCATACCGATAACTGTTGAAAAGATAATCTCCGAGGTATCGACCGTCTACGGCGTATCGCCCGAGGACCTGCGCTCTAACAAGCGCTCTCAGCAGGTATCCATCGCCCGCAAGGTAGCTATATACGTTGTCAGAGAGATAACCCAGATGCCGCTCGCTTCCATTGGTACGGAGTTCGGCGGACGCGACCACTCGACTATCGTATACTCCGTAAACAGCGTAACAGAGGCGATCCAGAAGGACCAGAACCTCAGCAACCTCGTAAACGACATCATCAAGAACATACGCGACAAGAGCAAAACATAATTCCTAATCTGACAATTTTTACAGGTTGGAAATGTTGAAAAAAGCTGTTTCAACTTGCTTTTCAACAATATGTTGAATACTTTTCGGCGGTATTTTCACAGCTCGGACAGGTATTCCACCGTGTCCACCCTGCCGCTTCAACCCTCAACGTGCTGTTGAAGTGAAAAATATTATCACTATCTGTAGAATCAACAGATTTCTTCACTTTTCTTCAACTTCAACTCCACCTAAATCAACCTTTTTCACTTAAATTATCCGTGATGAAAAAGATTCCACGGCTGTCCTAAATCTGACAACAGCAGTATGTGGACAGGTTTTCGCCTGTATGAAGGGGCTGAGGGCTTGTCCCAACTTTTCCACCGCCTATACTAATACGACTATATTATTTATATCATAACATATCATATCATTCTGTGTGTGGTATGCTGTACTTGAAAATGAAACACGGAGGTAATCTTAAAATGAGATTTATTTGTGACAGAGACGCGCTCAGCGAGGCTATAACCAACGTCTCCCGCGCTGTACCTCAGAAGTCCACGATACAGGCTCTCGAGGGAATAAAGGTCAAGGTCGCTCCCGATACAGTGGAGCTCACGGGCTACAACCTCGAAATGGGCATAAGAACGACTATCATTGCCAATACTGCCGATAACGGCGAATTTGTGGTAAATGCAAGGCTGTTCAGCGAGTTCGTCAGGAAGATGTCGGGCGATGAGGTAACGATAGAGGTCGACGATAACAACGTCATCAACATCTCATCAGTAGCTACGGAGTGCAGTTTTTCGGGCATTGCCGCGGACGAGTATCCCGACCTCCCCGTCGTTGACAATCAGAGGAGCTTCGCAGTCAAGGCGACAACGCTCCGCTCTATGATAAATATGACGAGCTATGCGGCGTCTCTCAACGAGAGCAAGCCCATACTCACGGGCGAGCTGTTTGACATCGAGGGCGGCAAGTTCAACCTCGTCGCTATCGACGGCTTCCGCCTTGCTATCAGATGCGAGCTCACCGAGAGCAGTGAGGACTACCATTTTGTAGTTCCGAAGAAGGCAGTCACCGAGGTATCGACCCTCATCAGGGACGACAACGACAAGAACTGCACTATCTGCGTCAACGACCGCCACATCATCTTCGAGATAAACAATGTGTTCGTTATATCGAGACTCCTCGAGGGCGCATTCCACAACTACAAGCTCAGCATACCCACGAGCCATAAGACAGAGGTCATCGTCAGCAAGAAGGACTTCGTGACGAGCCTCGAGCGCTGCTCGCTCATCATCGACGACAAGAACAAGTCGCCGATACGCTGCGAGGTAGATAACGGCGTTATCAAGATAAGCTGCCGCACGGGCATTGGCAGAGTAAACGACGCGATATCCGCTGATATATCGGGCGAGCCCGTGACTATCGGCTTCAATAACAAGCTCATACTCGAGGCGCTCCGCGCTGCCGAGGGCGACAAGGTAAGAGTTCGCTTCAACGGCGCAATGAAGGTAATAGAGATACTCCCGCTCGAGGGCGAGAGCTACATCTTCCTCATTATGCCTATCCAGCTCAGAAACTGAGCTTTTATCATAGGGACGTCGAGGACGCCGTCCCTTATAGAATCATAGGAACGCCGAGGGCGGCGTTCCCTACAGAGAGAGGATTTCATATGGAGGAAATCAAGGTAAGCACCGAGTTTATCAAGCTCGACGCGCTGCTCAAATTCGCCTCGCTCGTTGGTTCGGGCGGAGAGGCAAAGAGGCTCATTCAGGACGGTCACGTCCTCGTAAACGGCGAGGTATGCACCATGAGGGGCAAGAAGATACGCAGCGGCGACGTTGTGAAGCTCGAGGGCGGCGGAGAGGTAAAGGTAGTTTGATAATCACCTGCGCCGAAATTGACGGCTTCAAGAACCTCGAGGGCATTTTCTTCGAGCCCGACCCGAAATATAACATCATAGTCGGTCCGAACGCTCAGGGCAAGACAAATCTGCTCGAGGCGATGTGGATACTCTCGGGCTGCAAGAGCTTCCGCGGCTCGAAGGAGAAGGACTACATCTGCCTCACGGGCAGCCGTATGTCCGCGAAGATAAAAATTCGCGACAGCGTCAGGGAGCAGAAGATAGAGTTCGATATGTCGCGCAGTCAGACCTCGCCCAAGCAGATAACGCTCAACGGCGTGAAGCAGAAGGGCGCAAGGGCGCTGTTCGACGTGTTCAAGTGCATCGCGTTCATTCCCGACGACGTCGACATCATCAAGGGCTCGCCCGAAAAGCGGCGGAGCTTCATTGATATGGCGGCTTCGCAGCTCAACCCCGTGTCCGTCGTACACATCAACAAGCACAACGCTATCATGAACCAGCGGAACGCACTGCTAAAGGGCATAATGCAGGGCTCGACAGACCGCGGTATCCTCGATATATGGGACAGGCAGGCTGCCCGCGAGGGAGCAGTCATATCCTATATGCGCAATGAGTACGTCGCAAAGATAAACGCTATATGCGGCGAGCTCTACCGCACGATATCGGGCGGCGAGGAGGTACTCGAGCTCGAATATCGGTCGAATGTGTACCGTCCCGAGGATATGGAGCGCCCCTGCGACGAGCAGGCTGTGGAGCAGTACTACCGCAAGCTCCGCGAGACTGAGGACTATGATATCCGCACGGGTTCGACGCATTCGGGAGTCAACCGCGACGAGATAAACATCAAGATAAACGGCGTCAGTGCGAGGGATTACGGCTCGCAGGGACAGATAAAGAGCGCGGCTCTCGTGATGAAGCTCGCGCAGGCTGAGATATTCATGAAGCGCTCGAAGGAATCGCCCGTCATCTTCCTCGACGACGTAATGGGCGAGCTCGACGAGCGGCGTCAGCGCTTCATCTTCGATATGATAAAGGATATGCAGGTATTTCTCACGACTCCGAACGAGGGGGCGCTGCTCCCCGAGATAAAGGGGAAGATAATGCGTATCAGCGGAGGCAGGCTCATTGATGAAAAGGACGATATATCTTCACATCGGGAATAACTACTCCGTGGACGTCCGCGACGTCGTAGGAATATTCGATATGGATAATACGACGGTCTCGGGCATAACGAACAGGCTTCTCGACAAAGCCGAGAAGCAGCGGGAGGTCTTCTATGCGACGTATGAGCTCCCGAAGAGCTTCATTGTCACCGCCAAGGACGGCAGGAGCAGAGTTTACGTCTCTCAGCTCGCCGCAAGCACGCTCAAAAAACGACTCGCTGAAGGAGGCGGACTATGATGGATAATGTATCAATGAATGAAGATATTGACGCGAACAGTCCTGAAAAAAAGAAAAAAAAATTGATCACCACTTTGATCGTGGTTTTTGTTTCTGTGATTGTGCTTAATTTTATGATGTATAAGTTCTTTGTGCCTATTTCATGGTCAAGATTCAATGACAAAAGAATAGAATACATCGAAGACAAGCTCAAGCTGGATCTCGATAATGTTGAACCTATATGTTATCGTCACACCACAGCACAGGATCATATCGCAGATTTTGATTTCAAGGTCGATGACTATAAATCATTCATGAAAAATGACTTTCACGGAGGGGCTATCACCAGTCATTTTGAGGAAGATGACAAAAGCGCTGCGAAGTATGTGTGCTGGGTGGAAGATATGTCTGATGTCTACAGCAAATGCTTCGATGTTACATTCACCAAGGTTGATGACGGCTATAAGGCTAAGCTGTATTGTTACAGAAAAGTAGGGACTATGTCAAAATATTACACTGAGACGACCACTTCGCAATAACGCGTGTATGGAACCAAACGACAGAATACCGAACCGCCTGATAAATTACGATTATTCGTCGAACGGGTTGTATTTCGTAACGATTTGTACCCAAAAACGCGAACAGTATTTATCAGAGATACGGTATGAAAACGACAAAAATGTAGGGGCGGATATTATCCGCCCGATAGTAACGCTCACGCAAATCGGAAAAATCGTGAATTTTTCAATAAATGATATGAAAAATCATTATGATGATATTTCTGTAATTAAATATTGCATAATGCCAGACCATATCCATTTGATAGTTGAAATAAAAAATGAAAATGACGCCTTGAATGGCGGGCGGATGATATCCGCCCCTACATTGTCAACGGTAATTGGTTCGTTGAAGCGTTTTGTTTCAAAAAAATGCGGCTTTTCGATATGGCAGAAATCATTCCACGACCATATTATCAGAAGCGAGGCGGAGCTCCGCGAGATATGGCAATACATCGACAATAACCCCATTAACTGGGCAAATGACATATACGACCAAAATTCATGGAGGTAAATCATGAGTCAGCAGAATAACAATTACGACGAGAACGATATACAAATCCTGGAGGGTCTGGAGGCTGTCCGAAAGCGTCCTGGAATGTACATCGGCTCGACAGGTCCGAGCGGTCTGCACCACCTTGTTTACGAGATCGTGGATAACTCGATAGACGAGGCGCTCGCGGGCTATTGTACCGAGATAACGGTAGAGATACTCCCAGGCGATATAATCCGCGTATCCGACAACGGACGCGGTATCCCCGTAGGAATCCACCCGAAGGAGGGCATTTCCGCGGCGACAGTCGTTTATACGATACTTCACGCGGGCGGTAAATTCGGCGGCGGCGGCTACAAGGTGTCGGGAGGTCTCCACGGCGTCGGAGCGTCCGTAGTAAACGCCCTCTCGGAGTGGCTCGAGCTCACCGTCAAGGACGGTCAGCACGTTTACTTCCAGAAGTTCCAGCGCGGACACTACGACGAGGAGCTCAAGGTCATCGGCGACACCACCGAGACGGGCACGTCCGTAATGTTCAAGGCTGACAGCGAGATATTCGAGACTACCGTATACGAGTACGAGATACTGCTGAAGCGTCTCCGCGAGCAGGCATTCCTCAACGCGGGCATAAAGATAGTCTTCTCTGATAAGCGCGACGAGGCGAATATACAGGGCGAGACCCTCCACTACGAGGGAGGCATACGCCAGTTCGTCGAGCATATCCACAAGGTGAGGGACTACGAGGGACTCGGCGGCGAGGTCATCTACGTATCGGGAATGCAGGGCGACTCCTTCGCAGAGATAGCCATGCAGTACAACGACAGCTACAATGAGATAATCCTCTCGTTTGCGAACAATATCCACACAAAGGACGGCGGCTCGCACGAGACGGGCTTCAAGAACGCGCTGACCAAGGTCATCAACGAGTACGGCGTGAAAATGGGCAAGCTCAAGGAGAACGAGAAGCTCAAGGGCGAGGATGTCCGCGAGGGACTGACCGCTATCATCTCCGTGAAGCTGACGGAGTGCGAGTTCGAGGGACAGACGAAGGGACGTCTCGGAAATCCCGAGGTAAAGCCGTTTGTCGAGAAGCTCGTCACCGAAAAGCTGATGAACTTCCTCGAGGAGAACCCCGAGACCGCAAACATCATATTCGAGAAGTGTATGTCCGCACTGAGAGCGCGTGAGGCGGCGAAGCGTGCGCGTGAGAACGAGCGCAAGAAGAACGCATTCGGCAACGCTTCGATGCCCGAGAAGCTCGCGGACTGCTCCGAGCGCGACGCGCGCTACACGGAGATATACATCGTCGAGGGAGACTCGGCGGGCGGCTCTGCAAAGCAGGGACGCGACAGAAAATATCAGGCGATACTCTCGCTGTGGGGCAAGATGCTCAACGTTGAAAAGGCGCGTATCGACCGAATTTACGGCAACGACAAGCTCGAGCCCGTAGTCACGGCGCTCGGTACTGGCATAGGTGAGGACTTCGATATCACGAAGCTCCGCTACGGCAAGGTCATCATCATGGCTGATGCCGATGTCGACGGTATGCACATCAGAACGCTTCTGCTGACGTTCTTTTTCCGTTATATGCGCCCGCTCATTACGAACGGCAACATCTATATAGCTCAGCCGCCGCTCTACCGCGTAGAGCGCAACAAGAAGGTCTGCTACGCATTCTCGGACGAGGAGCGCGACAAGTACATCGCCGAGCTCTCGGAGAACGGCAAGTACAAGGTCGAGACACAGCGCTATAAGGGTCTCGGTGAGATGGACCCCGAACAGCTCTGGGAGACCACAATGGACCCCGAAAACCGCACTATCGTCAAGATAGAGATGGAGGACGCGCTCAAGGCAGACGAGACGTTCTCGATACTCATGGGCGACAAGGTCGAGCCGCGCCGCCTGTTCATTGAGAAAAACGCGAAATTCGCGCAGAATCTCGACATCTAACAGAAAAAATCGGAGAAACAGAACGAAATGGACGAAAAATACATTCTCGAGAAGGAGTACAGCATTTCCGCAGGTACGTTCAGAGAGGCTTACCGCGCGTACCAGAGGAAATATGTCTACCCAAAGAACTACATTTTCATGGCGATATTCCTCATTCTCGCCGCAGACTTCATCTACGCCGCGTTCAGGGACACGAGCAACTACTTCGCATATATACTCATCGTGCTCTGTCTCGCACTCGCATTCAGGGAGTGGTACAATCCGCGCAAGATAAGGCGTTCGCTGGTCGAGACCGTGCAGGAGATGGGCGACCCCGTCTACAGGATAGGCGTGGGAGACAGCTACGTCGATATCTCGACGGTATCGGCTCCCGACGACCTCGGAGACGGCGATGAGGTCACCGACGACGAGCCCGACAGCTCCGAGGGTGAGGAAGCTCCCGAGCCTACGCGCATACCGAAGGATGACAAGCTGAAACTGCTCGAATACAGCGAATTCTTCCTGCTTCTTTATGGCAAGCAGGTGTTCTACATCATACCGAAGGAGAATTTCAGCGAGTCCGAGCGCGACGTCATCAGGAAGCTCGCTTCGTGAGCCGTTAGCCGTTAGCCATTAGCCGTTAGCTTATGGTATCGGCTTTGCCAATAATTTTTAAATATTCGTCCGCGTCAGCGGACACCGCGAGCTAAAGGCTAATAGCTAATGGCTTAATCAAGTTTTTTTCAGAGCTTGCAGATACAGGCTCTAACACATACAGGAGGTAAAAATCTTGCTTTACAATGACAATTCCAAGGTCGTACATTCCGAAATAGTAAGCGAAATGGAGAATTCCATGCTCCAGTACGCTATGTCGGTAATCGTATCAAGAGCCTTGCCCGATGTAAGGGACGGTCTCAAGCCCGTTCACAGGCGTATACTCTATACGCTCCACGAGAACGGTCTGACTCCCGACAAGGCGTACCGCAAGTGTGCCGATACCGTCGGAGCCGTGCTCGGACGCTATCATCCTCACGGTGACGCCGCCGTTTACGACGCTCTCGTCCGCCTCGCGCAGGACTTCTCGATGAGGTATCCCCTCGTCGACGGACACGGCAACTTCGGTTCTATCGACGGCGACAAGGCTGCCGCCTACCGATATACCGAGGCAAAAATGGCGAAGATGACTCTCGATATGCTCACCGATATCAACAAGGAAACTGTTGATTTCGCGCCGAACTACGATGACCGTCTGAAAGAGCCTGTAGTCCTGCCCTCGCGCTTCCCGAACCTGCTCGTCAACGGCTCGACGGGTATCGCCGTAGGTATGGCAACGAATATACCTCCCCACAATCTCGGCGAGGTCATAGACGCGCTCCAGACCCTCATCGACGACCCCGACTGCTCCATGGACCAGCTCATGGAGAGCATCAAGGGACCTGATTTCCCGACGGGCGGCATAATCATGGGCAAGGCGGGCATACGCGCCGCATACGGCACGGGTCGCGGAAAGATAATCCTCCGCAGCCGCACCCACTTCGAGGAGATAGGCAGCAGAAACTGTATCATCGTCGACGAGATACCCTACATGGTCAACAAGACGCTGATACTGAAAAACATCAATCAGCTCTGCAAGGACAAGCGTATCGACGGCATATACGACCTGCGCGACGAGTCCGACAAGGACGGTATGCGCATAGTTATCGAGCTGAAAAAGGACGCTATCCCGAACATCGTCCTCAACAAGCTGTTCGCGATGACGAAGCTTCAGGACACAGTCGGCATAATCATGCTCGCACTCGTCAACGGCGAGCCGAAGATACTCACGCTGAAGCAGATGCTCCAGCACTACCTCGACTTCCAGGTCGATGTTATCCAGCGCAGAACGCGCTTTGACCTCCGCAAGGCTCTCGAGCGCGCTCACATTTTGCAGGGCTTCGTGCTCGCGGCTGACTACATCGACGAGGTAATACAGATAATCCGCAGCAGCAGCAATATCCCCGAGGCTAAGGAGCGCATGATAGAGCGCTTCAAGGAGGTGGATATGTCCGCTCTGCTCGACCGCACGCAGTACGACTTCACGGGTCTGCACATCGAGCATCAGACGGGTCTCTCCGAGGAACAGGCAGAGGCTATCGTCCAGATGCGTCTCGGTGCGCTGACAGGTCTCGAGCGTCAGAAGATAACCGACGAGCTGTACGGTCTGCTGACCAAGATATCGGACTACGAGGATATACTTGCGGACGTGAACCGCGTATATCAGATAATCCTCGACGACCTCAACACTATCCGCAAGAAGTTCAGCGACCCGCGCCGCACCGATATCGAGGCGGTATCGGGCGAGGTCGACATCGAGGACCTCATCCCGCAGGAGGACTGCGTCGTTACGCTCACAAACAACGGCTACATCAAGCGTATGCCCGTTACCGAGTACAAGACACAGCGCCGCGGCGGACGCGGAATCACGGGCATGAAGCAGCGCGAGGAGGACTTCGTCGATACGATGTTCATCTGCGGAACTCACGACAATATCCTCTTCATCTCGAACAAGGGCATAATGTACAAGCTCAAATGCTACGAGGTGCCCGACGGCTCAAAGGCTTCACGCGGCTTCAATCTGATAAATCTGCTTCCTCTCACCGAGAACGAGAAGATAGCGGCAATGATAAAGACCACCGATTTCAGCGACGAGAAGTTCATCGTCATGGTGACGAAGAACGGCAAGATAAAGCGCACTAACCTCTCGCTGTACAAGAACGTCCGCAAGAACGGACTCATCGCGATAGGTCTCGACGAGGGCGACGAGATAGCAGGCGTCCGCATGACGGACGGCAACGCACAGGTATTCGTCGCAACTCACAACGGCATGGCAATACGCCTCGAGGAGGAGAAGATACGCGCACTGTCGCGCTCCGCTCACGGCGTAAGGGCGATAAAGCTCCGTGACGGCGACTACGTTGTCGGCATGGCGAGAGTTCGCGAGGGAGCGACCCTCCTCACCGTCACCGAGAACGGCTACGGCAAGCGCACGGCTCTCGAAAGCTACCGTATACAGGGCAGAGGCGGCTACGGACTCAGCAACTACAAGGTCGACGAGATACGCGGTCACGTCTGCAACATCAAGATAGTCGACGAGGAGGACGATATAATCCTCGTTTCGAGCGACGGCATCATCATACGTATCCTCGCGAGCGACATCCGCGTAATGGGACGTATCGCGAAGGGCGTGCGCGTGATGAAGGTCAGCGAGGGCGCGAACGTAGTTGCGTTCACGCGTGCCGAGCACGACGACTCCGCCGAGACCGAGAAGGTCGAGCAGCTCACCGATGAGCAGGCAAAGCTTGCCGAGGCAGAGGCTGCCGAGGAGGAGAAAAACGAGGTAGTCATCGAGGCTGACCCCGACGACAATGACGACGAAAATGAAGAATAATACCGAGGCAGCGCAGCTCAGGTTCACGCAGAGCCCGCTCTCCGCAGCGGTCATCACGGTGCTGAGCCTGTTCTGCCAGTTCCTCAACTGGTTCGCATTCGAGAAGATAGGCTACCCGTGGTGGACGGCGCTGATAACGCCGCTGCTGCTCTGCGCGATGTACCACTTCGTGCAGCTCGACGCGGGCGGGAACAGCGGTTATTCGCGGATATTCGTGTTCATATTCTCAGCGGCAGTACCCCTGCTGCTGGGAATATTCCTTACATTGGCGGTTTTTCTCGGAAGTCCCGACATCAGCACGTTCAATCCCGAGGCTGAGTACAGGGGGACTGCTGCCGAGCTGATATCGCTGTATTCGGGCAGATTCGCGGTAACGTCGCTGTATCTGTGCGTGTTCGCACTGATAGAAATACCCGTGCTGAGAGCCTGCGACAGAAGGAGGTGCGCATGAGGTACATCATCACGATACTCATAGCCGCAGCATTCGTGCTGCTGGTGTATCTGCTGTGCGAGAACTTCATCCTCCTCACCGTCAGACACGCAGGGACGGGCAAGCGCCTGAGGATAGCGCACATCTCCGACATACACAAAAAGCGCTATCAGGGCGACAATATGCTCATCGTGTACCGCATAGAGCAGGAGGAGCCCGACCTCATATTCATCACAGGCGACATTGTTTCGCGCACCGAGACCGATTTTTCGGTCACTGAGGTGTTTCTGCGGGAGCTGTGCAAAATCGCTCCCGTGTATATGATATTTGGCAATCACGAGCAGAGCCTTCCCGCGGGCAGGCAGGAGGAGTTCCTGCAAATGCTCGCACGCACGGACGTGATACTGCTGAGGAACAGTCGGGCAGAGGCGTCTGTGAACGGCAAAGTGTTCAATATATGCGGCATTGAGCCGCCATACACGACCTACAAGAAGAACGGCGGCTACTTTCACCTTGACAAGGTCACAGCGGAGGATATGCGTGATATGGTCGGCGACCCGACGGGCGAGACCCTTCTGCTCGCGCACAATCCCATTTTCGCGGAGGCTTACGCTGAGTGGGGCGCTGACTACACCTTCAGCGGACACGTACACGGCGGAGCAGTCCGTCTCTTCGGGATAGGTATGCTCTCACCCGAGCGCAGGTTTTTCCCGAGGTATACCAAGGGCGTGTACGATATCGGCGGAAAGAAGCTGTTTGTCTCGGCAGGCATCGGCAAGCTCCGCGCATTCGACCCGCCCGAGATAGTCATATATGATATATGACCTGTAAATAAGACAGCTGTTCGTCTTTATAAAATGGTTTCAAAAATTGCAAACGCAATGAGCAATACTCCTCCCAGCCACGAGAGATCGCGGTCTGCGGAGGATATTTTTTTGCCCGTGAGATTCCCCGCGGTTATTGCGGCAAAGCCTGCCACAAACGTCAGCAAAGCCGTCCGCAGCGGTGATATCCCGCAGAATCCGCAGCTCAGACCCGTAGCTGCCGAGTCGAGCGAGCTCGCAAGCGCAAGAGCTGCCGCCTCAGTGGGACTGAGCAGCTTCGAGTCGTCCACATCGGCGGCGGTGTCGTCAAGATACAGCTTTATCACGAGCCCGCTGCTGCCCGTCCGCAGACTTAGCTCTCCCTTGCATGAGAGCCGCCGCACAAGTATGCGTACAAGGCTCTTGAACACAGTTATCACGCCTATCGCAGTCAGAACGATGAGCCCGAGCGTGCGGCAGAGCTGTGCGGGAATGAAGCAGCCCGCGATGTCCGAGAGCAGGAGCGATATCCCGAGCACACCCGCTCCCGTAAGATTTATCACAGCCGCCGACGTCAGCGGTATGCGTATGCCGCTGTTGCAGTACGCCGCCGCGACGAGATACGTATCTACGCTGACGATGACAGCGAGTATGACCTCCTGTAACAAAAAACCACCTCCCCGAACATAATATGACAGAGAGGGAGATATTGCCCATTGTTTTTGCAATGCTTTCATTGGAACTGTATTCCCCTGCATGGTTCTGAGCAGAGCTCCGAGAATTGTCCTTGCTTTTTTTTTATTAATATGTTATAATTAATTTAAACTTGTTTGTGATGAGCAATCGGAGGTGAACCTTATGCAGGCAGGTGTTTCAACAGCGTGTCTATATCCTGAGCTGCTTGAGGAGAGCATCTACCGACTGGCTGTCAACGGAGTGACAAATATCGAGGTGTTCATCAACACCCACTCCGAGCTGAAAAAGAGCTATGCACATAACGTCGCTAACCTGCTGAAGCGGTTTGATATGAGGTGCTGCGCGCTGCACCCCTTCACCTGCGAGATAGAGCAGCTGATGTTCTTCTCGGACTACGAGCGCCGCTTTGAGGACGCGCTCGAGTATCACAAGCTGTACTTCCGCTTCATGAACATCGTCGGTGCGGACACCTTTGTACTCCACGGAAGCAAGGCGAATCAGCCCGCAGAGCTCTTCTGCGAGCGCTACTCCCGCCTGTGGCGTGCGGGACAGGAATACGGCGTCAAGGTCGCGCTCGAGAACGTCTCGCGCTGTCGGAGCGGCTCGTCCGCCTTTGTGCGGGAGGTCGCGGGAATGCTCGGGAACGAGTTTGCGTTCGTCCTCGACACCAAGCAGGCGATACGCGCGAAGGAGAACCCCTTCACCTTTCTCGACGCGGCAGGCTCACGCACGGAGCACGTCCACATCAGCGATAACGGCGAGCTTGGCGACTGTCTTCTCATCGGCAAAGGTCGGTTCAGGTTCAGGCAGTTTTTCGACAAGCTGAACGCGCTCAATCCGAACGCCGACGTTATACTCGAGCTGTACAGGAGCGGCTTCGGCGGCATAAGCGACCTGATATCGAGCTATAACGTGCTTGTAAATATGACAGAGCAATATCAACAGGAGGCAGAAAAATGAAGTGTCCGTACTGTAGTTTCCCCGATTCAAAGGTCATAGATTCGCGTCCGAAGGACGACAAGATAAAGCGCAGGAGAGAGTGCATCAACTGCGGCGCACGCTTCACGACCTTCGAGGAGGTCGAAAAGCCGCTTCTCATGGTCGAGAAGAGGAGCGGGAGCTATGAGGAGTTCGACCGCAAGAAGCTGATAACGGGCGTGTACAACGCTATCGGCAAGCGTCCTATCCCGATAAACATTGTCAACGAGATAGCGGACTATGTTGAGAACTACTTTGCAAACGCGCTGAAGAGCGTGGCGCGCTCGAAGGAGATAGGCGAGATAGTGCTTGACCGTCTCCGCGAGATAGACCCTATCGCATACATACGCTTTGCCTCTGTATACGAGGACTTTACCGACGTCAACAGCTTTATCGAGGTCATCAACGAGGTGGAGCGCAAACGAATGGAGGACAAAAATGGATAAGATATTTGACAAATTCAACGATGACGAGGAGCAGATGCTTTTCGGCGAGGATATGCGTAAATACGAGCTTTATGTAATAGTGCCGTACATTATCCCGATACTGTTTTTCCTGCCCATCGCCATAGATAAGGAGTCGGAATTCTGCAAATTCCACGCGAATCAGTCGCTTTGCTGGTTCATCGTGTCCTCGGTACTCAGCGCTATCGGCGGCATACTCGGCATGATAGGCGGTCCTTTCGGACTTATCGGCACGGTGATACCGCTGTTCATATTTCTTTGCGAGGCATTCCTTGCAGTCGGAGCATGGAAGGGCTACGCGATACGTATACCCGTGCTGGGAAATATTATCAACGTATTCAAATAATGTGTTGAAAACACTTTAGGGGCGAGTTCCGCTCGCACGCAGATATTCAGTCCTGCAAAAGGGACGTCGAGGACGCCGTCCCCTACATCAGCTCACCGCGAGGCGCAGACTTCCGCCGTCCTCGCTGTAGACCATGGAGGCTATCGCCGTATCGTCGCAGACAAGCAGTTCCGCAAGCATTTTCCTGCTTTCGGGGCTGTAGTTTTTTACGTCATAGACGTAGAGCTGAGCGTTCCTGCCCGCATATTCGCGGAGCGGGAGCCCCTGCTTATCCTGAAGCTGAGCGTACTGCTCGTAGCCCTGCGAGAAATCGGCGGGGATAGTGATGTTCTTCTCGGCTATCTCCTCGACCTCCCAGCCGTGCGAGGCGAAGTAGTCTATGCGGCGGCTGACCGACGAGGCATCTACGGGAGCGCTCGCGGGGATATCCGAGGGCTTGTTGTCGGGGAAGATGAGAATTATCACCGCGAGGACTATTGCCGCGGAAATAAGGATGTACATGGTTTTCTTTGACATGGGGAGACCTCCTGTTTTTAGCCGTTAGCCGTTAGTTGATAGCTACTAATAATTATTCGTACAAACATGCAAAATATACCAACGGAGGTATTTATGCCGCAGATAAGACTTGACAGGTTCATATCCGAGCGCGGGGAGCTCACGCGCAGTCAGATAAAGGAACTCGCCGCAAAGGGACAGATACGCGTGAACGGGGCAGTGGTGAAGAAGTCCGACACCAAGATAGACCCCGACTGCGACGAGGTGGAGGTGCAGGGAAGCAGGCTGTCTGCCGAGCGCCACAGGTACATACTTCTCAATAAGCCCGCGGGATATGTGAGCTCCACGGAGGAGCACGACGGACCTTCTGTCATGGAGCTCGTCCCGCCAGAAATGCGGACGAAGAATATGTTTCCAGCGGGGCGTCTCGACAAGGATTCGCTCGGTGCTCTGCTGCTCACGGACGACGGAGAACTTGCCCATCGTATGCTGTCTCCGAGGAAGCACGTACCGAAAATATACATTGTGAAACTTGCCGAGCCATTTCAAAGTAAATATGTTGACTTGTTTGCCGAGGGATTGACTTTGTCAGACGGTTATCAATGTTTGCCCGCAAAGGTGAGAAATGTTGAAAGCTCCGAAAAACTGGCTTTCATAGAGCTGAGCGAGGGAAAATATCATCAGGTGAAGAGAATGTTCGCGGCTGTTGAAAACCACGTAGAAGTGCTCATGAGAGTTTCCGTCGGAGGGCTTGTTCTTCCCGAAAAACTGGCATTTGGTCAGTGTATGGAATTATTGCACAAAGATGTTGAAAACTTGTTTGTCCCCACTGATTTTGAGGCATTTTGCAGGGAATTTTCGGGCGTTTTTTCAGCATTCTTAATAAAGATATAAATGTAACTTTGTCAATTTAGACTCTTGAAAAAATAAGCGAACAATGGTATTATATTAATATAGCTGATAATGTGTTTCAGCAAGAAAATTTGAACTGGAGGACTGGATTAAATGGCAGGCTTAACACTCAAGGGCATTTACAAGAAGTATCCGGGCGGCGTTGTAGCGGTTTCGGATGTTAATTTAGAGATAAGGGATAAGGAATTCATCGTTCTGGTTGGACCTTCCGGCTGCGGTAAGTCAACAACTCTCAGAATGATCGCGGGTCTCGAGGAGATCTCCGAGGGCGAGCTCTACATCGGCGACCGCCTCGTAAATGATATCGCTCCCAAGGACAGAGATATCGCAATGGTTTTCCAGAACTACGCTCTGTATCCTCATATGACAGTTTTCGATAACATGGCATTCGGACTCAAGCTCCGCAAGGTGCCCAAGGACGAGATAGAGAGAAAGGTAAACGAGGCTGCAAAGATACTCGACCTTTCACACCTCCTCGACAGAAAGCCTAAGGCTATGTCAGGCGGTCAGAGACAGCGTGTTGCGCTCGGCCGTGCTATAGTTCGTTCACCTAAGGTATTCCTCCTCGACGAGCCTCTCTCGAACCTCGATGCTAAGCTGCGTGCACAGATGAGAACCGAGATTGCTAAGATCCACAAGAAGCTCGGTACAACATTCATCTATGTAACTCATGACCAGACTGAGGCTATGACAATGGGCGACCGTATCGTATGTATGAAGGACGGCTTCGTTCAGCAGGTTGATACACCTCAGAACCTCTACGAGAACCCTGTAAACAAGTTCGTTGCGGGCTTCCTCGGTTCACCTCAGATGAACTTCATCGACGCTACTCTCAAGGAGGAGTACGGTCAGTTCATCGTAGAGTTCGGCTCAAGCGATACAAAGACCTCCAGAGGCGTTAAGTATCAGATAATCATTCCCGAGTCCAAGGTAAACGACGAGCTCGGCAACTATGTAGGCAAGGACGTTATCCTCGGCGTTCGTCCCGAGAGCATCCACGATGAGGAGATGTACCTCTCGAACGCTTCTACAGGTGTTATCGACGCTTATGTCGAGATCACAGAGCTTATGGGTGCTGAGACATACCTCTACCTCGTATGCGAGGGCAACAACCTCACAGCAAGAGTTAGCCCGAGATCTACAGCAAGACCCGGAGACGAGATCAAGGTCGCTATCGATCCCAACAGGATCCATCTGTTCGATAAGGAGACCGAGAGAGCAATCGTCAACTGATAACATTGAAATTATCACTTTTCATATTTATCCTTTCTTTCTATCCGACGCCATAAAGGCAATGGCGTCGGGGCAAAAGACCGCAGCGGGGGAGACCCATTGCTGCGGTTTTTTGCATATTACGGAGGTTTGCTATGACTGAGACAAGAAAATACATTGAAGAACACAGGGACGAGATGATGGAGCTTCTCGCGGAGCTCGTGGCTGTGCCGAGCGTGCAGGGCAAGGCAGCTGACGGCTGCCCGTTCGGAGCAGAGCCCGCCCGCGCCCTTGCGATAATGCTCGAAAAGTGTCGGGATTACGGCTTTTCCGTGGAAAATGTTGATAACTACGCGGGCTCGGCTGACTTCGGCAGCGAGCCTGCCCTCGCGATACTCTCGCACCTCGACGTCGTACCTGCGGGCAGCGGCTGGAGCTCCGACCCGTTCACGCTCACCCGCGACGGCGACAAGCTCATCGGGCGCGGAGCTATCGACGACAAGGGACCCGCAGTAGCGGCTGTATTCGCGCTGAGAGCGATAAAGGAGCTCGGCATACCGCTGAAAAAGGGCGTCCGACTGATATTCGGCACGAACGAGGAGAACGGCTCCGCTGACCTCGAATACTACCGCAAAAAGCGGGAGCTTCCGCCGATGGTGTTCACTCCCGACGGCGAATACCCCGTCATCAACGCGGAAAAGGGGATGTTGAGGGTCTATTTTTCGGCAAATTGGGACTACCCTGTCGAGCTCTCGGCGGGAACCGTGATAAATGCCGTTCCCGCGAGCTGCGAGATAAGGTCCGTGTTCGACCCGAAAAACGGCTGCGGTGTCAGCCTTAACAGCGATGGTAGCTGTACAAAGATAACCGAGCCGACCACGAATATCACCGTGATAGAGGGCGTTTCCGCGCACGCCTCCACCCCCGAAAAAGGCGAAAATGCGATAACAAAGCTGCTTTCGTCGGGGATACTTGCCGTTGAGCCGATAAACGCGCTGAGCAGGCTGTTCCCGCACGGCGAGACGGACGGCAGTTCCTGCGGGCTTGGCTTCTCCGACCCAATTTCGGGCGATATGACGTGCGTGCTGTCCATGCTCAGTACCGAGGGCGGCAGGCTCTGCGGCGGCATCGACATACGCTTCCCTCTCGACCGCAAAAAGGCGGAGATAAGCGATATCATCTGCGGACGTCTGCGCGCGGCGGGCTTTGATATCGACTCCTGCGAGGGAGTCGAGCCTCACTGCACCGACGGCGAATCCGAGTTCGTGCAGGCACTTCTGCGCGTGTACGAGCGCGTCACGGGCGAAGCGGGGCGCTGTATCGCAATCGGCGGCGGAACCTACGTCCACGAGATAGAGGGCGGCGTGGCGTTCGGAGCAGAGTTCCCGAACACCGACTACCATATGCATAGCCCCGACGAGTTCATCATGGTCGGCGACCTGCTGAAAAATGCCGAGCTGATGGCGGAGGCGATAGTTGAGGTGTGCGGCTGAGACTGTAGCAATATAGTGCTAAAAACTGACTTTTAACCTGTCAAAAAGTTTTCAACGCTCTGTTGAATTGAACGTTGATTTCACGCTTTAGCTGTTGAAAATATTGTGGAAAGTGTGAATAACGACGTAAAATACAGTATTTTACAGGCAAAAAAAGTTGAAAACCCTGTGGATAAAAGGGGAAAACGTGCAAAGAATAAAAATGTATTGTGGAAAGACAGTCCGCAATCAAAACTAAAAAAGGATATGATTTGTATGAAAAAGTTTTTAGCAATAAGCTCCGTTTTTTTGATGATGGCGTGTGCTCTCACAGGCTGCGGAGCTGACAGGGACAACTCCCGAAACGACGGCTCTTACTACGACCGTCACGACTATGACATGACCGACGGCGACACCGTCAAGGAGCACGCTCACGACGCCGTAGACGGCGCTAAGGACGCGGGCAAGGACATTGTCGGCGGAGCAAAGGACGCAGCCGATGACGTCCTCGACGGCGCAGGCAACGCCGCAAACGACGTAATAGACGGGCTTGACGGCGATATGAGCGGCACAAGCACGACCGCGACCCGCACCACAAGAACGACCACACGATAACGCAAAAAAGGGACGAACTTTACCTTCTGTGCCTATATAGAAGTAATACGGGAATTTACTGGGGAAAACCTTTCTGAAGAAAGGTTCTTCCCCAGACCCTTTTCCAAAGACTTTTAGTCCAAATTTTTGCCCCATAGGGTGCTCCCGACAGAAATACAAAGCAGTAATTCTGTTTGTTCTGGAGTACCCTATGGGGCAAAAATTTAAATTGAAAGTTTTAGGGGAGGAGTTTGAGGTGACTCCCCGCAGTGCGGGGAGATGTCGCGTAGCGACAGAGGGGACCCGACGCTGTTAGCGGGGACCCTTTTTCAAAAGGGTCCTCCTCAATAAGTTTCTGTAATACTGCCATATAAACACAAAAGATAAGTTCGTCCCTTGTGTTTTTATTATCCTTCGCGGACACCGCACCTTATTCTATGTCGCCGTGATGAGCCTGTAAGGACTTGACCTCGAGGCACTTGTTCAGCTTCTTAGCCTTGATGCCCTCGACGCTCGCCTTAGCCGCCGCCATAGTCGTGATATAGCTTACGCGGTGCTTGATAGCCGCCTTGCGGATATAGCTGTCGTCGTAGATGCTGGTCTTGCCTGCGGGAGTATTGACAATGAGCTGAATCTCGCCGTTTGCTATCTCGTCGGCGATGTTCGGACGACCCTCGTATATCTTGAATATACGCTTGCAGGGGATGCCCGCTTCCTTTATCATCTCGTAGCTCTTGCCTGTAGCGAGGATGTTGAAGCCAATCTCGTGGAATCCCTTAGCGATCTCGATGAGCTCGGGCTTATCGCGCTCGCAAACCGAGAGGAGCACAGTGCCTTCCTCGGGGAGCGGATTCTTTGTAGCCTCCTGAGCCTTGTAGTAAGCCTCGCCGAAGGACTTCGCGATACCGAGTACCTCGCCTGTGGAGCGCATCTCAGGTCCGAGGACGGGGTCGACCTCCTGGAACATATTGAACGGGAAAACGGCTTCCTTTACGCCGTAGTGGTTTATCTTTCTGTCCTTCAGCTCGGGCACGGGAGAAGGTCTGCCCGTGATAGAGGAAGTGATGATGTCGGTCGCAATCTTGACCATGTTGATGTCGCAAACCTTTGATACAAGCGGAACTGTACGCGAAGCACGCGGATTAGCCTCGAGCACGTAGACTGTGTCGCCCTCGATAGCGTACTGCATATTCATCAGACCGCAAACGTTCATTTCTACGGCTATCTTGCGTGTGTACTCCTTGATAGTAGCTACCTGCTTCTCCGTGAGGTTCTTGGAGGGGAGTATGCACGCGGAGTCGCCAGAGTGAACGCCAGCGAGCTCGATATGCTCCATAACAGCGGGCACGAAGCAGTGTGTGCCGTCGGAGATAGCGTCAGCCTCGCACTCTGTAGCGTGGTTGAGGAAGCGGTCGATGAGGATAGGTCTGTCGGGAGTTACGCCAACAGCCGCGTCCATGTAGACCTTCATCATTTCGTCGTCGTGAACTATTTCCATGCCGCGTCCGCCGAGAACGTAGGACGGGCGAACCATTACGGGGTAGCCTATGCGGTTGGCAATTTCGATAGCCTCGTCGGCATTAACAGCCATACCCGCCTCGGGCATGGGGATGCCGAGCTTGTCCATCATAGCGCGGAAGTGGTCTCTGTCCTCAGCGAGGTCGATAGTCTCGGGAGTAGTACCGAGGATATTTACGCCGTATTTTTTGAGGTCGCTTGCGAGGTTGAGCGGAGTCTGACCGCCGAACTGCGCGATAACGCCGACGGGCTTCTCCTTTTCGTGGATAGAGAGCACGTCCTCGAGAGTGAGGGGCTCGAAGTAGAGCTTATCGGAGGTATCGTAGTCGGTGGAAACAGTCTCGGGGTTGCAGTTTACGATTATCGACTCAAAGCCGAGCTTTTTCAGTGCGAGAGCCGCATGAACACAGCAGTAGTCGAACTCGATGCCCTGACCGATACGGTTAGGACCGCCGCCGAGGATCATTATCTTGGGCTTGTCGGTATTTACGGGGCTCTTGTCCTCGTCGAGGTGGTAGGTCGAGTAGTAGTAAGCCGCGTTCTGAGTGCCGCTTACGTGAATGCCCTCCCAAGCCTCCTTTATGCCGAAGCCGATGCGCGCGTCGCGTATCTCCTGCTCTGTCACCTCGAGGAGCGAGCTGAGGTAGCGGTCGGAGAAGCCGTCGAGCTTAGCCTGTTTGAGCACGTCCTTTGCGGGAACAGCGCCCTTGTTCCTGAGGAGAGCCTCCTCCTCGTCAACGAGCTCCTTCATCTGCTCGATGAAGTACTTCTTTATCTTGGTGAGGTCATGGAGCTCATCAACGGTAGCGCCCTTGCGGAGAGCCTCATACATAACGAACTGTCTCTCGCTGGTGGGGTAGCGGAGCTCCTTCATGAGCTCGTCTTTGGTCATTTCGTGGAAATTCTTCGCGAATCCGAGACCGTAGCGGTCCTTTTCGAGCGAGCGGATAGCCTTCTGGAAAGCCTCCTTGTAGGTCTTGCCTATGCTCATTACCTCGCCTACAGCGCGCATCTGCGTGCCGAGCTTGTCCACAGCGCCCTTGAACTTCTCGAAAGCCCAGCGAGCGAACTTGATAACGATGTAGTCGCCGTCGGGGACGTACTTGTCGAGCGTGCCGTACTTGCCGCAGGGGATCTCGTCAAGTGTGAGACCGCAGGCGAGCATAGCCGATACGAGAGCTATCGGGAAGCCCGTAGCCTTTGAAGCAAGAGCGGAAGAACGTGAGGTTCTGGGGTTTATCTCGATAACGACGATACGTCCTGTCTCGGGGTCGCGTGCGAACTGGCAGTTACAGCCGCCGATCACCTCGATAGACTCGATGATGCGGTAGGACATATCCTGAAGCTCCTTCTGGACGTCCTCGGGGATAGTCAGCATAGGTGCGGAGCAGAAGGAATCGCCCGTATGAACGCCTATGGGGTCTATATTTTCAATGAAGCAAACGGTTATCTTGTTGTTGTTGGCGTCGCGGACTACCTCGAGCTCGAGCTCTTCCCAGCCGAAGATACACTCCTCGACGAGTACCTGTCCTACGAGTGAAGCCTGCAAGCCGCGTTCGCAAACGACCTTGAGCTCGTCAACGTTGTAGACCATGCCGCCGCCTGCGCCGCCCATAGTGTAAGCGGGGCGGAGAACTACAGGATACTTGAGCTTTTCTGCGATCTTGACAGCCTCGTCCACGGAGTAGGCAACCTCGCTCTTGGGCATACCGATGCCGAGAGCGCTCATAGCGTTCTTGAACTCGATACGGTCCTCACCGCGCTCGATAGCGTCTACCTGCACGCCGATGACCTGCACGCCGTACTTTTTGAGCACGCCAGCCTTGTCAAGCTCGGAGCAGAGGTTCAGACCCGACTGACCGCCGAGGTTCGGGAGCAGAGCGTCGGGGCGCTCCTTCTCGATTATCTGAGTCAGTCTTGCGAGGTTGAGGGGCTCGATGTAGGTGATATCGGCTACATCGGGGTCAGTCATGATAGTAGCGGGGTTAGAGTTTACAAGAACTATCTCGTAGCCCAGATTTCTGAGCGCCTTGCACGCCTGAGTACCTGAGTAGTCGAACTCGCACGCCTGTCCGATGATGATAGGACCCGAGCCGATGATCATGATCTTGTTTATATCCTGTTTTTTGGGCATATTGATCTCCTCACCCGTGCATAGGGGTATGCACGACATAGATTTACCATTTGTCATGGCATAAATTCTTACCTTATATCATACCATAAAACCCGACAAAATGCAAGAAAAAATCCGCGGAAGATTTCAATGGATTTTGTGGAAAATGATAGTAGGGGCGCATTACAGCAAAGCTGCATATAGCATCGCAATCCAAATCAAAGATTTGGTGCGCTGCTTATCCGCGCGCCCGCTCGGCGCCTCTCGCGCTCCCCTTCCTCTCCTACCCCCATTTGCTGACTTTTGCTATTTCTTCGCCGTCCTTCAACGGCTGGCACAGGAATTAAAATGGCTTTGTTTCTATTTGTTTACCCTACATTAATTCTCAATTCTCAATTGAAAAAGGCGGACAATGTCCGCCTTTCTGAGTTTTTACAGTGTTATTGCCGCCTCGAGGGCAATTTCCATCATATCGCAGAACGTAGTCTGCCTCTCCTCGGGAGATGTCGCGAGTCCGCGGAGGGGGCAGTCTGAAACGGTGGTTATGCAGAGAGCGTTCTTCCCTGCGCGCGCGGCGTTCATATACAGAGCCGCCGACTCCATTTCCACTGCGAGCACGCCCATTTTCTGCCATATAGCGAGGCTGTTGGCGTCGTCGTAGAACTTGTCGCTCGAGAGTATATTGCCGACGTGGAAGCGGCTTCCCTTAGCCTCAGCCGCCTTGACAGCCGCTGAGAGGAGCTTCCACGAGGCAGTGGGAGCGTATGTGCCGGGCAGCTCGAACTGCGCGCCGTAATTGGAATCGGTGCTGGAGCTTGAAGCGATGACTACGTCGCGGAGCTCGACGCCCTCGTCGATACCGCCCGAAGTGCCGACGCGGATGATGTTCTCGACGTCGTACACGTTGAAGAGCTCCCACGAGTAGATACCGATAGACGGCATACCCATGCCGCTTCCCTGCACGGAAATCGGCACGCCCTTGTATGTGCCCGTGAAGCCGAGCATACCGCGCACCTCGTTGTAGCAGACGGGGTCGGTGAGGTATTTTTCAGCGATGAACTTGGCTCTCAGCGGGTCGCCGGGCATGAGAACGGTTTTTGCGATGTCGCCTTTATTGGCGCTGTTGTGTGGTGTCGGCATAATGATTCCTCCTTGATATATATGTAATGATTCATGAACAGACTGTTGTAGGGGCTGATGCTCACATCAGCCCGCGCTTATTACGTAATTATTATAGGGTCGATGCAGGCATCGACCTCTGCAATGCTCAATTCCTTCTCAGCAGTTTATTCGCCGTGAGGAGCAGAGCCTTGTAATTGAGCGCAACGACCGCGGCGCACAGTCCCGCGAGTATGAGCACCCACAGCTTCGGCGCGGAGATGATGTCCCACGCCATGATGAAGAGCAGGGTCGTATTTATCAGCGAGCGTACCGCGTTGAACTTGAACGGCACGTAATATCTCGCGTCGATTATCCTCACCCAGAAGCAGACGTAATAGCTGAGGAAGGTGGCTATCGAAGCGCCCTGAATGCCCCATTCGGGAATGAGGGCGAAGTTGAGCACGAGGTTGACCGAGCACGCCACGAGCGCTGTCCAGAAGCTGTTTTTGGTATGCTTGGTCGCGGAGTAGATACTGCCGAGGAACTGGTTCAGCGACATGAACAGCACGGCTGAGACGAGTATCGGCGTGTAGAGGTAGACGTCCGCATATATCTTGAAATTCGACGAGACGACGAGGAAGCCTGTAACGGGCTTGATTACGAGGAGGAGTCCCGCCGCGGCGATGAAGAGTATCGCCTCATAGGCGTTGTAGACCTTCTCGTAGAACTCGCTTCTGTCGGCGGATTCATTCTCGGTTATCGCGGACATATTCCACGCTTGGAAGAATATGGTCGAAACCATTGAAATGAGGTTGGGGATACGGTTCGCGTAGCCGTACAGAGTGACCGAGCCCTCGCCGAGCTGAGCGCGGTCGCTGTGCATATTCTTGATGAACAGTCGGTCGGAGACGCTCGTAATCGTCCACATAACAATGGTGGGGATGAGCGGAGCGGCATAGCGCATCATTTTCACGCCGAGCTCCGTGTTGAAGTACCGCGGGTGCGCGAATTTGCCGAGGTCAGCAACGACGAACAGGAATATCGCCGAGAGCAGGTCGGAGAGTATGACCGCGAGCATAAATCCCGCGACTCCCCACTTGAAGACGGCAATGAACAGCAGGTTGAAGAGGAAGAGGGTCAGCGTGGCGAGAATGCCGTCGAGCGAGAAGAGCTTGACCATATCCCGCGAGCGGACGAACTGCTGACAGAGCATACGCAGAGACGAGGTGGTGACGTATATGACGAGCAGGAGCGTGTACCCTCGGATATAGTGGAGGGCGGGGACAAGACTCAGTATCGGGACAACGAGCGCCATGAGGAGCATTCCCGCGAGGGTTATCGCACCCGAGGTAGTGAAGACCTGACGCTTGTCGTATTCCTTGTCGAGACCGAAGCGGATGAGGTACTCCTGAAGGGCGAAAGTGAATAACGGCTGCAAAAACAGGGCAGTCGGCTCGAGGAGCTCCTTGATATCGGTGCTTGCGGGGTCGAGGTATTCGGAATACAGGCGGGTCAGGAGAATGACCAGTATCTTCGAGCCGAAGCTGCCGACGGCGAAGATGCCCGTATTCATTGCGAGCTTTTTATATTTATTCATTGCTTACACTCCGAAAAATGATTTCACAATGTACATTATAACACTAAATGGAAAAAATAGCAAGAAAAAAGAGAACAGCTTGCCGCGCGGAGAAAACTGTCTCATTGAATAAACTGCCGCGCGAAACCGAAAGTTTCGCTCAAGCCTTTTCAAAGGCTTGCAGAGTCCAGAGGCGGCGCCTCTGGCGGGTCAAGGGCAGAGCCCTTGTGGGTTCTAAGGGCAAAGCCCTTAGTCGCCGTCTATGGCGGCGAAACACTTTCATTCTAAACATAATCCACCCTTCGCAAACAATCCAGTGAATTGTTTGCGAACGCGAAGTCTAACGTTTACGTGCGGACGCCCGAAGGGCGCCACTACAAAAAAATGCGGCTCAGTAAAACTGAACCGCGAATCTGCCTGCGGGGGCTTTTTAGATTTAGTCTATATGAACAAGTATGAATCGCGGGAAACAATTTGCGCCCCACATCAAGTGAGGCGCGAAATCGGGGTCGAGCTGACACAGCTCATAGCAATGTGAAGTAATTTAGATACAGCATGGAACGCGGAAAAAAATTCGCGGCTCAGTAAAACTGAACCGCGAATCTGCCTGCGGGGGCTCCCCGCTGGTGGACTTGAAGGGGATCGAACCCTCGACCTCTGCGTTGCGAACGCAGCGCTCTCCCAGCTGAGCTACAAGCCCGTGTCCGAGGAATATTATACCATATTCTTTCTGTACTGTCAAGAATTATTTGTCTTGTTTTTTTGGAACATTTATATTGACAAAAATAAAACAATGTGCTACAATGTAAGCAAGGTCGGATACAGACCTTTATTTAAAGACATAATGTTAGTAAAATCTAACGAAAGGGATGACTTTATGTTTATAGAAATCTGCGACATCAAAAAGGCGTTCGGCGAGGGCGAGAGCCGTGTCGATGTCCTGAAGGGGATATCCTTCGAGCTTGAAAAGGGAGAGTTCTGCGTGCTGCTCGGACCGTCGGGCTCGGGCAAGTCGACGCTGCTGAACATCATCGGCGGCATTGACCGTGCCGACAGCGGACACATCTCTATCGGCGGCGAAAAGACCGCGGACATGAACGAGAAGGCGCTGACCCGTTACCGCCGCAAGCATCTCGGCTACATATTCCAGATGTACAATCTTATCCCGAACCTCAACATCAAGGAGAATATCGAGGTCGGCGCGTATCTCGGCGACAATCCGCTCGATGTGGACGATATCCTCAAGACGCTCGGACTCTACGAGCACCGTCACAAGCTGCCGAATCAGCTCTCGGGCGGACAGCAGCAGCGTACCGCTATCGGCAGAGCAATCGTCAAGAACCCCGATATACTGCTCTGCGACGAGCCTACGGGCGCGCTCGACTACAACACCTCGAAGGAGATACTGAAGCTCATCGAGACCGTAAATCAGAAGTACGGCAGTACCGTCATCATGGTAACTCACAACGATGCGATAAAGAACATGGCAGACAGGGTCGTGAAGCTCCGCGACGGCGTAATAAGGTCAAACAAGCTGAACGAGCACAAGCAGTCCGCTGACGAGCTCGAGTGGTAAGGGGGCGGAATCATGAGAGACCCTCTTAGACGCCGCATCCCGCGCGAGATACGCTCCGAGGCGGGAAAATACATCGTCATCTTCGTTTTCATGGTCGCGCTCATAGGCGTGGCTTCGGGATATTTCATCGCTGACGCGAGCCTCAAGGTCGCCTATGACGAGAGCTTCGAGACCTACAACATAGAGGACGGACACGTTGAATTTGCCGAGGAGCCCGACAAGGCAACGCTTGAAGCCTGCGAGGAGGAGGACATCACCCTCTATGACGACCGCTTCAAGGACGCTCCCTGCGACAACGGCAGTACAGTCCGCCTGTTCAGGACGAGGGAGGAGGTCAACACCCCCTGCCTGCTCGACGGCGAGCTCCCCGCGGCAGAGGACGAGATAGCGCTCGACCGTCTTTATATGAAGAGCAACGAGATAAAGCAGGGCGACACTATAACGCTCGACGGCAAGGACTACAAAATAACGGGCATTGTCGCTCTCCCCGATTATTCGGCACTTTACAAGGATATCACCGACTTCATGTTCGATACCGAGAAATTCGGTGTCAGCGTTGTTACTGACGAGGGCTTCGACAGAGTCGATGATAAATACCTTCACTGGTCATATGCGTGGAAGTACGACGACCCGCCCGCCGACACCTTCGGCAAGGAGGCAAATGAGCAGGGCGACGACCTTGTGAAGGCGCTCGCACAGAAGGCAGTGCTGAGCAATTTTGTGCCGACCTGCCGAAACAGCGCTATCAAGTTTTCGGGCGACGACATCGGACACGACAGGGTCATAATGCTTGTCATGCTTGATATGCTGATAGTCATCATATCGTTTGTTTTCGCGGTAACTACGAGCAATACCATAACCAAGGAAGCGAACGTCATCGGTACTCTTCGCGCATCGGGCTACACGAGGCTCGAGATGATACGGCACTATCTTGCGGCGCCTGTGATAGTACTGCTTGTGGCGTGCGTACTCGGAAACGTGCTCGGCTACACCGTATTGAAGGAATACATGGCGGATATGTATCTCGGCTCATACAGCCTTGTCAGCTACAAGACGCTGTGGAATGCCGACGCATTCATTGACACGACAGTCATACCAATGGTGATACTCATCGCCATAAACATCATAATGCTTGCCGCGAAGCTCAGCCTGTCGCCGCTGAAATTCATACGCCGCGACCTGAAGCGTCACCAGCGCAAGAAGGCGTTCAAGCTCAACACCAAGATACCGATAATGACGAGATATCGCCTCCGCGTGCTGTTCCAGAACTTCGGCGGCTACCTGACTATCTTCGTCGGCATCTTCTTTGCGAGCGTTATCATGATGTTCAGCCAGCTCTTCTCGCCTCTCCTTGACAAGTTTGCCGAGGACAGCATAAACAGCATGATATCACAGCACACCTACATATTGAAGGCACCCGTGCCGACCGAGGAGGAAAAGGCAGAGAAATTCGCGGCAGGAGAACTGAAGATAGTCCGCGGCGACTTCTCCGAGGGCGTATCGGTCTACGGCATCGCCGAGGACAGCAAATACTTCCACTCGGACATCAAGAAAGATACCGTCGAGATATCCTCGGCGTATGCGGACAAATACCGCCTGAAGGCAGGCGACAGCATCACGCTTGAGGACGAGTACGGCGGCGAGGAATACACCTTCGACGTCAGCGGCGTCTACGATTATCCGTCGTCGCTCGTCGTATTCATGGACATCGACTTCTTCAACGAGACGTTTGACAAGGACGAGGGTTATTTCTCGGGCTATTTCTCTGACAGGGAGCTTGACGACATCGACGAGAAGCTGATTGCCTCGGAAATAACCGAGGACGAGGTGACCAAGACCTCGCGTCAGCTGAGGCGGTCTATGGGCAATCTGATGAGCATATTCGTGATACTTGGCATTGCAGTCATAGTGCTGGTGGTATATCTGCTCTCGAAGGTCATGATAGAGAAGAACGCGCAGTCGATATCGGTGGCGAAGATACTGGGCTACGAGCCGCGGGAGATAAGCGGCATATATCTGCGCACCACGACGATAGTGACGATAGCGTCGTTCCTGCTGTGCATACCGCTGGAGGGCAAGACGCTTGACTGGCTGTGGCGCACGATGATGATGGAGTATCCGGGCTGGCTCGCACCTGATGTACCCGTATCGGCTTATGTCAAGACGGTAGCGATAGGCGTTGTGACGTATCTTGTGACGACGATGCTTCTCAAGTTCAGGATAAACAGGATACCCATGGACGAGGCACTCAAAAACGTGGAATAAAGACAACATAGCTCGAAAAAAGGCGGACGATGTCCGCCTTTTTTGTGTCGCGCGGAGATTGCTACCGTTCTGAATGAACTACCGCGCGAAACCGAAAGTTTCGCTCAAGCCTTTACAAAGGCTTGCGGGTCGAGGGCGGCTGAACAGCCCGTCCCCTCTGTCAGCTTCGCTGACATCTCCCCACACTGTGGGGAGTCACCCCGCGGTTTCCAAAGGCAGAGCCTTTGGCGGGTTCCAAGGGCAGAGCCCTTGGGTACGAAGTGCGCTCCGCAAGGGGTGAATCCGAAAACGATTCAGTGAATCGTTTTCGGAGAGGGGACGCCCTGTAAGAGAGGGCGTCCCTTACTGTCGTTTCAGAATTGGTATGTCCGCGGAATCATTCCGCGCATAATAACAATGCCGTTTGTTTACGGACGCCCGAAGGGCGCCCCTGCAACGGTACCGTGCATGGGACGGT
>Ga0247608_10000509_pt1 | contig 62342 bp, 47 predicted proteins | sample 176DNAGHGlowgp2_FD_193490 | JGI IMG/M metagenome (GOLD analysis project Ga0247608, IMG submission 193490) | Sheep rumen microbial communities from Palmerston North, Manawatu-Wanganui, New Zealand - 1766 DNA GHGlow gp2 | ecosystem: Host-associated > Mammals > Digestive system > Stomach > Rumen ... | reverse complement strand
AGCCTCATCAGCTGCATCGAATACAGGCGGCTGCTTTATCGGCGGGTCTTGTTCAACATCCTTATCAGTCTTTTGCAGAGTTGACCAGTCTATCTTCATGAGCACATTCTGTGTGCCGTTGCCTGTGGAGATAGCCTCCATGATAGGCACGAACACCTGAAGCGGAACATACTCGGAATCTGCCTTGTCTACCAGTTTGAATTTCACCGTCTGCGGATAGAGGTTGTCCTTATCGTTGTACTGATCGATATAATCGCTGCCGTCATCGTACTTCTGTGTTTTGAGGACCTCTGCCGGAAGGACAGTACCTGTGAGCTTGCCATTCTCGAATTTGTAGCCCTTATCGTAGTAGCTCAGGTCTTTAAGGAAGCCATAATTGTTGCTTATTGCAAGACCTCTGAACTGCATTGTCGCATAATACTCGCCGTTTACGACATCAATCTGCACGGTGTGGTTGATAGCGCCGTCAGACATTGACTTGTCGGTCTTGTTGAGCTTAATCATGTCTACCGAAACAGTGTACTTACCGTCCGCAGGCTTTTCCTCAAGTGCAGCAATAGCGTCTTTGATTGCCTTTGCCATTGCGTCGACATCGTCCTGCTGCGTAATGTTGTATCCTCTTACAACCGCTTCAACTGCATCGTCAAGCCTCTTAACACTCTCGTCGGTGTATTTGTAAAGCTGATATGTCAGCGCCTCTGCCTTTGCCAGCGCCTTGTCTACCGAGGTATAATCCGCAGGCTGATATTCAAGAGCAGCAATAGCATCGTTGATAGCCTTAGCCATAGCGTCAACATCGTCCTGCATTGAAACTTCGTAATCTCTCACTACTGCATTGACCGCGTCCTTTACAGCCTTTATGCTTTCGTCAGTGTAATCGCTCATATCCTTGGGGACCTTGGCAATCGCTTCATCAACTGCTGTGTAATCAGCCTTTGTGTAAGACCAGTCATCTTTCTTTTGTAAAGTAGTCCAATCTATTCTCCAATACCATACAGAACCGCTCTCGCAGTTTTGATACCAGCTTTTGTTGGTACTCGACTTTTTAACCAATTCTACGTATTTCATCGGAACAAACTGATAACCATTATTCAGTTTACCGTCAAGAAGCTCAAAGCCTATACTGTTAGGGTAAAGAACGTCGTTTACGGTCGTTGTGTAACCATCTCCGTTTGGCTGTTCCACCGTCTTGTTGCACTCGTCCGTAACATCGTAGAATCCGTGCAGGTCATTCAGAACAAAACCGCCGTTCATTGCTTTAATGTCACCGCTGCTTGAAAACCATTGATAGTTTTTGTTTATATAAAATCCTGTATAATAATGAGTTCCGCTGTTGTTAGTCCAAGGGTACAGCTTGTTTCTGAGATAAATCTTACCGCTCTTTACAGAAACCGTGAAATCGTCCTTGATAGCTTCCCCTCTTTTAGGTACCCTTGCATCTGCCTCAGGTGTTGACACCATATCGGCGTGTACTGTGTAAAGTCCGTCCTCAAGCTGTGTAACAGTTTCGCCCTCTGCGGGATTGTTCGGGCTTTCACTCGCCTCCAGCTTGACTATTGAAGAACCCGGTGCAGGAATAAACGGCAGTACAATGACGCCGTTGTCAACATTGACAGGGTCATAATACCACGGCACAGGCTGTGAAGCAACTTCCTTTGCTGTGTTCCAGTCCAGCTTCATATAAACATCCTGTGTACCGCTTCCGCTCTGGATTGCGTCCATAACAGGAACGAAAACTCTCAGACCGATGAGCTGTTGTGCCGAATCCCTCTTTATGCCCTGCATTATCGGGAATCTCATCGTCTTGGGGTAAAGGAATCTTGCCGATGTATAGTTGCCCTGAGAATCCTTGGTCTTGCCGTTATACACATCTATGTCATCGTATGTGGAAAGCACCTCGACTGCCTTGTAATCGCCGCCGATATTACCGCTTTCATAGTACCACAGGTTTGACAGAAAACTGTTGTCACCCAACAAATTAAGAGGCTTGAAGGTCACATCAACATAAATCTGACCGTCCTTGTATCCCACAACAACGCTGCCGCCGACAGCTGCATCTGACATTGATGTTGCGCTGGGGTCTATCGCCTTGACCATAGTCGTGCCCACGGTGTATTTCTTTCCGCGGATAAGCCCGTCCATTATTTCAGTGTATTTTTGTGCCGAAAAATAGGACTCGCTGCTCGTTGCCGCCTCCGCACTCGCCGTTATCGACGTATCTGTGCCCGACAAAAACGGCAGCGACGATGTTCCTGCGCCTGCTGCCATAAGCAGTGCAAGTACCGCCGCAGTTATCCTTTTACTTAAATTCTTCATATATTAACCAACCTTTCTGTAATCATTCAGTTAGCTATACCTAACTCATAGCAAATATATCATATTTCCCGAAAAAAATCAAGCGCCCGAAAGTTGCCGCCTTGCAACTTTCAGACGCTTTTACGCTGTTTTTGATATAGCACTCTGCCTTTTTGCGCAAGATTTGAAAGTTGCCGGTTTGCAACTCTTCAAAAAAATTCGTATGATTGCACAAAAATCTACACCGTTTTAGTGCATAAAGACAGATAATATGCACTTGCTTTCAGGCATATGTATTATGCCTACGGTGCATCTGACCTTAAGCTCTACGCTGCCCAGCAGCATATTGTTGAATCGGTCACGGCTGGATATGTTGCGGAACTCAAACGCCGACAGCGGTATCGCTGCAAACTGTCCACCCTCCTTGGCCGGTCTGTACTCCCTGCCGTCAAAATACTCTATCCCCAGAACGTGCCCTGCAAGCAGCTTGCCTGTCTTTCCGCTGTGCTCCATCATTTCCTTTATCCGAAGCACCACGCTTCCTCCGTCCTTGTCGATCACCATTTCACACGGATTTTCAAAGCCCTTGTTCGCCATCGACAGATTGTCGTGATTTTTTACCCTTTCCCGATACAGCACGAACGGGAACGAATAGCTGCCCTTGTTCATGCACCTTGCAAGCTCCTCGCCCGCAAAGGTCTGCTTGTCCGCAAAAAGCTCCTTGATGCGGATTATCTCCGTCATCGGCTTTTCAAACTTCTCAAAGTAAGCCTCGTTGCAATGTATGGCTATCTCAAGAGAGTTGATCATTGCATTTTCGTAATCCATTCCCTCATAGCCAAGGTGCGATATCACAAGGTCTATCCGCCGCGCAAACGCCTCCGAAAAAGCTCTCCCCTTCTGCGTCAGCATGATCTCCTTGCCTTGCGCACGCTGTACCATACCATCATGTTCGAGCAAGCTTATCTTCTTGCTTATCTCGTACTTAGCCAGATTCAGTGTTTCTGAAAGCTGTATCGCCCGACAGCCCTGTGGTCTTTTTTTAAGCTCAAGCAGTATTCTCAATGTGCTTTTATCATACTTTTCCATATGCCGCCTCCTCGGTTAGTTATAACTAATCGAGGACATTATAGCACAATCGAATTGATATTGTCAATACTGTTTTTTTCATACCAAGCATCATTCCGACAACTGTTCGTATCACTCGAGATCGAGGCAGGCATTGACCCGACCTACCATAGCAGCTATGGTAGGTCACAGCACCCCACAGACCACGCTGACCACTTACAGCCACTTCTTTGCCGATAGCAAACGCAGGGCAAGCAACGTCATAGCGGACATCATTGAGGGTAAAACGGCAGGGTAAAATACAAATAACACCCAGACAACACCCAAAACAAAGACGGGAAACTGCGCAGATGTGCGGTCTCCCGTCGTTTGACTTTTATCAGTAAGGTCCATCATAAGGTCCACAGAGCAGTTTTGGACAAAAACAAAGCCCGCAAACAGCGTGTTTGCGAGCTTTTCATTTATGCGGCAAACGGGACTTGAAGCGCTGCCGCTTGCCAAAATCCACGCATCTGCGGCGTTTCTTTGTCCGTTCCTGCGGCGATTCTGTCATAGGGGTATATACCGTAATATCGTGAAGTATTGCGTAGTTTTATGCTAAAATAAAGACCAGACAAAGGCCAAGGTTTGCAAAATGCATTGTTTTGATGTGAGTTGCAATGTTATAGTGATTTGCCTTATTCAAACACATAATTCATATAGATAGATAATATAAGCACTAGGTATTAATTATCTATTTCCTATCATTTCATCAACTTCAACTCTTTCCTTGTGCTCCTCCAAACTTTCAATTCGTTCATTAATATAAGCTTTATGTTCCACAAAAGAAATGTCTGTTAGTTGACTTTTCAAATCTGTAAGGAAATCAATTCTATGTTGAATTAACGGCAACTTGCTTCCACTCCATGAATATGATACAGGAAACAGATTTAGTTTTTTAAAGGTATCAAAATCTGAGTTAATGGACAAAAAGAATTTAATAACCTCTATCCTTGATTTTTGCTCAATATAAGCATTCATGATGAAAAGCAAATCCATCTTTTTGTAATCTAAATAATATAGAGTAATATAATGCTTCATACAAGACACTATTCTTTCTGTAAGAATAGTGTCCTTCGGATTATATCTAATATCCAACAATGATGATATTGTCATTGATATAAAAGGTATTTCAAGAAGTGCTTTCATTATTGTGTCAAAAATCTCTAAATAATTATCTAGGCTAAACAAAGCAGATAGTCTTACTAACATATCACTATATCTAATTTGTTTATTGTCTCTATAGAATAACAGGTATTCATTAAGTATTTGCGGATAAGCTTGAGTAATTGTCGCCATATACTCTCCAGAGCGATCAAACCCATTGTATGCTATCATTTCCATATACATTGAAGCAAGCAAACTTAGGTTGTTTGAAAACTTAGAAACTAGATCAATTGGCTCTAAATAATGCGAATTGAATAAAAGGTCGAAGTATATCTTAGGAATAAAATGAGAATACTCGTTTTTACTTAGGATTATTTTACAAGCTTTCAAGAAAATATCGCCATCATATTTCTCATATTTTTGCAGAAAATCTAGTCTTCTATTTGGCGAAGTTGTTATAATACTATCTGTTTTCTCTTGTAGAAAAGAGAGGAGTTCATCACATGTTTTCTCATTTATTAGTTCCTTAGGCAATTCATAATAATAAGCGAACCACCAATTATTATGTATTCTTTCATTTGCCAATGCTATAATTCCTTTTACAGATTCATCATCAAATAAATCAAATAATTTTGAAACAATTGCAGGAGGATAAAGAATATCATTGAACTCCCATTTTTTTAAATAGTATTTAATAGCTTCAAGGAATACTTCCTTTTTCTCATAAACACTATTAAAAGCCAATCTGATTCTATCCTCTATTTTATATTCGAGTTTGCCAATCTGATTTAGCTCATAGCCAATGTTAATAATATCAATCAATGCAGTTTCAGGTTTATTATCCAAGAATTCTTTTATATCCCTTTCCGTTTGTTTTTCCATCTGATCCAAATCTTCTATCTCTATGTAGTTTTCATTAAGCAGATGATATAATTGATATTTATCAATATTTAGGAATATATCTAATGCAGTGATTTCAATTTGTAATGCATTACATATCATTCGGATATGCTCAGCTGCAATAATTGTATCTATTCTGTTATAATTAACAAGCCTATCCAAAATGGTAGAAATATACTGCAAGTCAATTTTTAAAATCTTTAAGTTTGACTCTTTAATAGTTCTTCCATAGTCGTTAATTATATCAATTATTTTGCCAACATTTAAAGCATCGTCCGTTAGTTTAATCAGCTCTAGCCAAATGCTTTTTCTTAATTCAATTATTTCTTCTGACCAAGGGATATCTCCATGTATAAACACAGAATTATCGTGTTTTCGATCAATTTGCTCAAAATACAATTCCAACAGATTCCCAGCTAAATCAAGGAATAGTACAGTAATATATTTGTTTGTCCAATTTTCAGATTTCTCCACCAGCTTATTAACAAACGCAATTTGATTGTCGAAATTTTCATGCTGTAAATGCACTTTTCTTATGCCTGAAAGCAGTCTTCCACAATAGATAATATTATCGTAATCAGCAGGACACTTTAGATAATACATCAAAAACAAATCTACAGCATTCTTGAAATATTCATGATTAAGATTGTAATTATATGATGCCAATACATCTAACCAATCTTCTGTGTATCTATTATAATTGGGGGTTGTTTTGAGTTCTTCCACAGCGATTGCTTTGGGAACAGCTTGTTCTATTTTTTCTTTAATAATAAGAATAGTATCAATAGAAAACAAAGCATAAAATCTCATAAAAAATTTATCAAAACGATATGAATTGTTATCCTTAAATGAATCCCAGACTGTTTTAATTTTTGACCTAATGAATCTGAAATTGTTTTCATCATAGAAATTATTCATCAATGTATTAATAGATTGAACAGTTTGCTCTTCATTTTTTTGAAAAAAGTGTTCAGTGAAATCAGACAAATCTATTAATCTCTTTTCAATAAAGACATAGTATAGAATAAAATCAGATAAACACTGGTCTGAATACTTGACACCTTTGTTCTTGTAAAGATCTACAATTTCCATATCATGCAGTTTATGAACACCAGTAAGAAAGCCATCTGTTTTCAAATTGCATATATCCAATATATCTTCCATATTAGTAAGGGTGTCAAGATTGATTCTTTTCACAAATGCGATTATTCCTGCACAAATAAACAAAGAATCATTTATTTCTTTTTCCTTGAGAAAAGCTCCATAATAATTTTTATAAAGCTCAGAAATGTTGTTAAGTGATGATAGTTCATTCGTCTGTTCCGCTAATCTACCTGCTAAAAATGCAATTCGTGGATTTCCATTTGATAAACTCGATATTTTTTCTAATGCAATAGAGTTTAAATGAAAATGATGACCTATCATTTTTTCTATTTCTTCATCTTTTAGTTTTTCTATATGGATTTGTTTGCTTTTCATAACTGAATCTAATTTAGCAGAAACATCGTTTAGTGCGTATTTCCTAGCAGTAATCACTATCTTTATAGCATAAGACCTATCTCTTAAGAATTCAAGGTAAGTCTTTAAATTACCAATTTCATTAGCATCATCGATAAGAATAATATATTTGCCATTTTTATCGAAATAAAGATTCAGGTCGTCCCATATTCTTTCGTTATTGTTACGGATTACCCAGAACTGAAGATCATTTTCCTTAGCATACTGTTCAGAAGCTTCTAATGCAAGCCGAGTTTTGCCTATTCCAGCATCTCCTGAAATTAAAACTGCATTTGCTTGTGAAAGATTATTCTTTATAACATCTATTTCATCCTGACGGAACATATAGTCTGTATTTAGCGGTGCAGATGTTGGAGAATTGTCATATTTTGTCACAAACTCATATTTAGTCAAAATTTGATCAGTTGATATAGATATATCAAGATACTGTTTTATAATGCATTCATAGTTGTTAAATAAGATATTAGCTAGTTTATCTATACCAGTTATTTCAATTTGCACATTATGTTGATTAGCTAAAGTGCGAATTTCATTGTCCTGCTTTGCAGTTATGTTAGAAGACGTATGAAAATATAGTACTTTAGAAATGTCGCTGCACTTTATTCCCGTTTTCTCTTCATCAAAGCATTTTGATAAATCGTCTTTAATTTTTGCAGAAAGACTTGTTTTTCTAGTGGTATATTCAACAAATATGTACTGTCCATTTTCTAGCGGGATATATGTATCAGGCGTTCCTTTCGTTGTCTTTTTAGTTCCTGATTTAGTGCCCAGTGAAACTAATTCAGGATAACCACTTTTTGATAAATACGCATCGCATAATGTTTGAAACTCTCCGTCGCCTAACGAATCAATCTTTTGTTTTATCTTTTCTATAATTGACATGTTTTACTCCTCTCACTATCATCATATATCAGTATTTATTAATCCACCATAAACTATAAGTTTATTATAAAAGAATCATATTTTTCTCTATGCCGTCTGGGCTTTTTACCGTTTTTCTATTTGTCCCTTATGGCCAAGTTCTATGAAATGACTTTTTCTTAACTCAGTATCTTTTTTACAAAGGGCACAAATCATAAATACCTCCATTACACTTATGATGCTTTTATTGTTTATTGAACTCATTTAAATATTCATTCCACGCTTTTGTATCTTTACTAAAATCCGAGTAGATATAAAACAGAACAGCCTCAATATATTTCTTTTTGCCTTTTATGAATGGCTTCTTAGGCATATTTCTGTAAAACTCGTTTATGTTGCATATGTTGTCATCATGCTTGTAATCATAGCTCCAAAGAAGCTTTGAATCACTTGGCTCTTCATCTATGAATTCATCATAATACTTGCTTTTCACTTTATATTTGGCGGGCCAGATGTTTGGGGTGTTTGAATAATCAAATGCATAATCATATAAGCACTTATAAATGTTTATCCCATATTCCTCATAGGTCTGCTTGATCCATAAATCGAGCTCATCCGTCATATGAACATATTTATACCAAGGAGGAAAAACTGCTTTTGATTTTTGATGACCTTTCAAAAACAGACTTATCATTTCCTGCGTTCCGCTCATATAATCATATTTTCCTACAATGCTGTAATAGATCTTGTATGCTAATTCATTGAATTCTTTATCTGTTGTGAATAAGAAAAAGTAAGGATCATCCAGCTTATTCAAGATGATCCGATCCATCCATTTACCATACTCCATGTTGATAAAGACAAGCCAGTCAATGACCTCAGGAAAATGGTCACGTAAAGCTCGCCTGTATTTTTCAACCTTTCTCGCTTTAAGGGTGGTGAGCGGCTCCTGTTCTGCAGTATCAATGTATTGATTGAAATATTCAAACACATAGTTCACAGATGCTTTTGTATTCTCGGATCTCTTTGATTTATCAAACTCGTCCATTCCGTCCTCTTTTTTGCGTTTTGCAATGTATTCTTCAAGTTTAAGCATTGAAATCACCCTCTTTATATGATGCTACCAGTATATCACCTTTCACCGTAAAATGCAAATATATGCGTTCTCAATAGTTGCATTATCCGCAAAAATATGCTACAATACACTTGACCTAGTATAAAGACCAAAAACAAGCGAGGTGTTACATATATGAGCGAAGAAAGGGTTGAAAACGCACAAGGCGAAGTTATCATATATCAGACTGATGAAGGCGATACTAAAATAGATGTTCGGTTTGTTGATGAAACCGTTTGGCTGACACAGGCTCAGTTAGTTGAGCTGTTCCAAAGCAGTAAAGCCAATATAAGCGAACACATCAAGAACATTTATGATGAGGGCGAACTTGATGAAGAATCAACTGTTCGGAAATTCCGAACAGTTCAAATTGAGGGAGAACGCTCTGTAACAAGGAATATTGTACATTACAATCTTGACATGATAATATCTCTTGGATATCGTGTAAAATCCAGGATCGCAACCCATTTCCGTAAATGGGCGACCGAGCGCTTGAAAGAATACATGATAAAAGGCTTTACCATGGACGACGAGCGTTTAAAGAATCTCGGCGGCGGCAACTACTGGAAAGAGCTTTTAGATCGGATCAGGGACATTCGTTCGTCAGAAAAAGTCATGTACAGGCAAGTCCTGGATCTGTATGCCACAAGCGTAGACTACGACCCTAAGAGTGCCGAATCGATCGCATTTTTCAAAATGGTTCAAAACAAGCTCCATTATGCAGCTCACGGGCACACAGCAGCTGAAGTCATATACGAACGAGCAGATGCTGAAAAGCCTTTCATGGGATTGACTGCTTTCAGCGGTGATTTCCCAACTGCAAAGGATATAGTTGTTGCAAAGAACTATCTTTCTGAAGATGAACTTAAAATACTCAACAATATTGTTTCCGGATACTTTGATTTTGCGGAAGTGCAGGCAATTAGGCATAATCCAATGTACATGAGCGATTATGTAGAGCATCTTGATAATGTCTTGAAAACTACAGGTGAGAAGCTATTGATCGGATCAGGCAAGGTAAGCCGTTCACAGGCAATAGAAAAAGCGAAGCGCGAGTATCAGAAATTCACTGTACAAAACCTCTCTCCTGTTGAAGAAGCATATCTGCAAACAATCAAAGAAATTGAGAAAAAAGCGAAGAAAAGCAACAAGTAAAAATACTCTGATATAATAATCACCAAAAAGCATCGTCACACAAACTGCGGCGATGCTTTTAACATTATTTCTGCTTCCTTCTCCACAGCACTACTGCTGTACAACAACCAACAACAGATTTCACACAAGACACAATTGCGAATCTTACAGCCGAAAAGCCTCCATACATTCTATTGAGCACAGAGGCACAGATCAGCACATTCCCACTATCATTAAGAACAAAAAGCGGCGTCACGCAGACGAGGAACGACAGCACGAAAGAGAACGTAACATTTTTGCAGGCAACGCTTAGCGTACAGGCTGCGAGAGCGTAAAACACGAACGCAAGTGCTTTAAGCAATACATCGGTGACAAAGTACCCAAGCAGCGACTTTTCACCGCGAGAATCTGTCAGCAACAGGTTGCCTGCTGGCTTGTCCGAAAAGTCAAGACCGTGTTTGTAGGCAAACACGCCGAGCCGAGCTGCACTCATCAGCAGCGACAGCACAAAGACCGCAAGCGTTACTGCGAAAAGTTTTGCAAATGCAGTCTGCGTCCGGCCTCGTTTTGAGGTGAGTATCTGTGCAAAGCTCCCGCTTGAAAACTCGCTGTCAAACGCAGGCACGGCAATACACAAAAGCGCGATCAGCATTATGTAGTCATAGCTGTTTTCTGCAAATAGGTCAGACCAGTCGGTGTCGCAGAAGATCTGCTTGTCAAAGCCGCTGCACTCGTTGAGTTTCGCATACTTTTCACACAGGAACATTACGGTTTTTTCTTCGGCTTTAGCTATGCCGTGACGATATGTGAAATCGGAATACTCCTCTAAATCTATCTCGCCGCTTTGGTACTTTTGTTGCATACTATCGTAATCAGCGATAAGCGTTTGTATCTCGGCAAGGCGGTCATCAAGAAAGCGCATCTTTTCGTCCGTCAGCTCGCCCGAAAGCTGCGTAGTATAATGTTTGTAGACCTCATCGGAATACGGATGATCGTGAGCGGTCGGGACAAAGCAAAACACTATCCTTGCGGATATGGCGAGAGTAAATATCAAAAGAATATGCTGCAGCTTAAACAGTTTTTTCAGCTCGGCGAAAAAGTCTTTACTCATCGCTGTCACTCCCGAAATGGCTCATATACACATCTTCAAGGGTGACGCTCGACGGCTCCGCATTGTCGCTCGGCTTCTGATCTGAAACGGTGTGAACAAGAATGCCGCTGTCACGCTTGGTGATGTTCGCACAGCTGTTTTGCAGGATATATTCCTCCGCCTCACGCTCTGTCATCGGAATGTCCCAGACACAGCCCTCAAGCTTTGCACAAAGGCTTTCCGAGCTGCCGCTGTCGATAAGTCTGCCGTCTTTGAGCAGCAAGCAATCGTCGGAAATGCTCTCGACATCAGACACAATGTGCGTTGCGAGAATGACAATTTTTCCAAAGCCAATTTGTGAGATAACATTGCGAAAACGCATACGCTCTTTAGGGTCAAGCCCTGCGGTCGGCTCGTCAAGAATCAGTATCTGCGGATCGTTCAGAAGTGCAAGTGCGATTCCGAGCCTACGTTTCATTCCACCGCTGTAACCCTTTATTTTGCGGTCTTTTTCGCCTTGCAGATTAACAAGCTCCAGCAGCTGCGCTATCCGCTTATTGCTGCCGCCAACATCACGCAAAACGGCATAGTAATCAAGCGTTTGCTGCGCCGTGAACGTCGGATAAAAACCCAGTTCCTGCGGCATATATCCGAGCATCTCACGAAAAGATGCACCCATTGAAAAAACAGATTTACTGTCAAGCAAAATGTCGCCCGAGGACTGCCGCAAAAGCCCTGCGAGAATGTTCATCAGCGTAGATTTTCCCGCGCCGTTCGGTCCGAGCAGTGCGTGAACACCGCTTGTAAGAGTGATGTCAAAATCAATAAGCGCCTGTTTTTTTCCGTAGCTTTTGCACAGCTTTTCAAACTGTAATTCCATTATACTGACCTCCTCGTTCTGCCGCTGAATTTGTACCCTAAAATGACGCACAAAGCGCTGATAAAAAGCGAAATAAAAACGCACGCCGACAGCCTGCTGACAGGGTGACCGCACAGCGAAAAACAGTCGAACTTTTTGATGTATTCCTTGAAATTGAGTAAGCTCTGCGGCAGGAAAATCCGCACCCTGTCATAAGCCGTAAGCACCGACAGCGAGTAGTTTTCCGCATTGTCTATTTTCACGAACAACACCATATTCGCAAGCAGTCCGACCGCACTGACAGGCAGCAGAATTATGTTTGCCACCAGCGGTCGTTTTACAACTGTCGTGACAAATGCGCACAGCGAAATTATCGTCACATACGCAAGCACTTTCAGCAGAAATTTGAACAGGTAAAACTGCGCAATACTCATCTCATACGGGCAGTATTCGTACATCTGAATCTGCTGTATCGGCAGCGAAAAATTTTTCAGCCCGAACACGCAAGCGCCCATTACAAGCTCAAATATCGCCTGCACTATCAGCACTCCCATGGCAACAGATACGACTGCAAGGAACTTATTGAAAAACAGGCTTTGCACCGTCTTTTTGCTCGTGTTCACCGTGCGGTATGCACCCGTTGAATACTCGCACGAAAATAGCCGCACAGTCATCAGCACGCACAGAGCGATCATCACATATTCCCACATTGAATAGTTGAAAATGCTGTATCTGATGTCAGGCGAAATGCCTGTGCTTTCAAGCTTAAGGTCAACACGTCGGTTGTAAAGCTCTATCGCCTTTTCGTTGGCGGTGATAAGGTAGGTGTCGGGATTTCGCTTCTTTTTTTCAGTGCTGTTCTGATAGATCATTCCCTTGATAAGCTCACGCCTGTCCTGCTCAAAGCCTGTCTGCACATAGCTCATAAGGTCAATGGTCTTGCTTATCGCATAAAGGTCGCCGACGGCATATTTGCCGTACCGAGCTTTGTAGTTTCCGCTGTTTTCACCGAGACCGTTTTTAAAGATGTCACCTTGCATATCAGTCAGATCATTGATAGTCAGCTCGTTTTGCACAGCATCGGCAAGTGCGGCTTCATAAGCCTTATTCGTCTCACGGTTATTTGCTGCGCTGCCCCAAACCTCACGCAGCGGCAGAAATGCCATATAGCCAAAGGTCAGTATAAGCACAAGCCACATCAGCTTTGATGAGAAAAGCTTTTTGAATTCATATTTCATAAGCCACCTCAGTAGGAAATTATACTGCCGTTCTGACCTTCGGGCTGATACCAGATGCCAAGGCTTATCGCCTCGTAATCGGCGGTGTCCTTCTTTATTTTGAAAAGAGCGTCATAGCATTTTTCACCCGTAACGTGAGAATATTCAGGCACATAGACATACTGTGAGCTTGGGCAGGACACAAAGGTCAGGTACGTCGGGTCTTTAACAGTGTACTTTTCACCGTTTTCGTAGGTCAGCTCAAGGTTTATCTTTTTGATCTCTCCCGATGCCTTATCAAAAATGTATGCTCCGTCCTCCTTGGTACAGTAGATACTCTTATCGGTGACGAAAAAGTCAACGCCGATATTCTCAATGAGCTTTTTTTCACTTTTCCCGTCAAGGTCACGCCTGTATAATGTCCATTTATGGTCGCCAAGATACTTGTTATAATACACACCGTCAGAGGTCGCCTGCAAGCGCACCGCCTTATCATCGAGCTTTGTAAGCTTGTGCGTTTTCATATCGTAATGCCACAGCTCGTAATTTTCATTTGTCATATAAAAATGCTCACCGCTGACATCTGCGTACCACATCGGAGAATCACCGATGAGCACAGGCTCGCTCATCTGCTTCATAGTCTTTGCGTCAACGGTATAAAACCAGTTCTGCCCCATAATGTACAGCACACCGTCTCTGAACATATAGCCGAAAGCACCCTTGTGATCCGGTTCGAGCTTTGCGTCAAGGTCGGAATAATAGGTATTTTCAAACACAGCTCTGTCCTCGCCGCCTGATTTATAAAACAGCTTTTTGCAGTCACTTTGAGTGTACAGCGTATAATAATAGCCGCCGCTTGTCATCACGGGCGAGTTCATCGGCTGAAATTCAAGGCAGCCCTTTGAGGTGTTCTCGTCATGGGCACAGCCGGTAATATCACAAAAAGAGCTGATGTGCCCTGTGGCAAGGTCTATCTTTTTCTTTTCATCCGTCTGCCATATCATAAATTCACTGCCGTTGAAATTATATCCGCCGTCAAGCAGCCCACGCCTGCGGTCATTTATCTCAACGGTATCGCTGACCTCACGCTTCGCTTCCTTTTCAAGCTTATCCTGCATTTGGCTGACATCGACGTATCCGCCCTGTGAGCTGTCAGGTGAAGAAATATCATTTTGTGAGCTGCTGCCTGAGGAACAAGCTGTCATCAAAATAGCTGCGGAAAGTATGGTAATGATGATCCTTGCTCTTGTTTTCATAATACTGACCCCCTTTATTTATACTGACGCAGCAAGGCGGCAAAGCACTACACATTTTTCCGCTTGATTTTTATTTGCACAAAATCTATAATGATGTGTAGTGTGAACGATATTTTTTACGTCAGTATAAGTGAGGAGGTGTGACAGGTGGACGACGAAAGCATTATCGAGCTGTTTTTTGAGCGTGACGAAAAGGCTCTGGACGAAGTGGCAGGCAAGTACAATGCACTTTGTTCAAAAATAGCAATGAACATTCTTTGTGACGCAGGCGAGAGCGAAGAAACTGTGAATGACACCTGGCTCAAGGCGTGGAAAACCATTCCTCCGACAAGACCCAAAAGCCTTGGGGCGTACCTTTCGGTCATAGTAAGAAACATCTCGCTTGACAGGTTCAGAAAGAAAAAAGCTGCCAAGCGCATTGATGACACACTTGTCAGCACACTCGATGAAGTCGCACAGATGCTGCCCGCCGAAATGAATATTGAACGCCGCACCGAGCAGCGTCAGCTTATCGAGAGGATAAATCTCTTTCTAAAAAAGCTCCCCAAGGGTCAGCGTATTATTTTCGTAAGGCGGTATTTTTACCTTGACAGCATCAAGGAGATATCGCAGCGTTACGGATACACCGAAAGCAACATCACCGTTACGCTGACAAGGATACGCAAAAAGCTTGCAGCATTTCTTGAAAAGGAGGATCTGTTATGAATGACAGCAGAGAGTTGAAAGCACTTTCGCTTTTGTCGGGGATAGACGAAGACATGATAGACGAGGCACAAAACACAGAAAAAATCACGCTCATACAAAAAACAAAAAAATTCCCCCTGATGCTTGCAGCGGTGATAACTGTGCTGGTCGTGTCTGCTGTAAGCGTGACTGCGGCTGTGCAGGGGTACATCTCACACAGAAAAAATGTTGAGCACGAATACACGAATCCAGCCTTTGTGGACGAACTTGAAAAGCGTCAGGGACAGCCGATAGTTGCACAGAATAAGCATTTGCGGCTGACGGTGGACTCGATCATCTCCGACAAGATGTATATTCAGGCAACTGCTACTCTTGAAGGTCTTGACGAACAAGGCAAGGAGTACATCAGCAAGCACCTTTGTCTTACCAAGGCGGATTTTGAAAGGCTCAAAGGCAGTGCGCATTCCTATCTGCCGCATATGGTCACAGATATAGACGGTGCAGATCAGGCTGTCAGATTCAATCAGGGTGCAGACCTGATGTACGGTCAGCGTGGCGGACACACAGAAGGCTCGTTCACCTTCGGAGTTGCAAAGGCAAAGCTTATGGGCGCACAGACTGTTCATGTACGCTGTCTTGACTGGGACAGCATAGGTATCGGGCAGGGACTTGACGACCTGAAAAAGGGGATATTTGAGGGGATAGAGTTTGACCTTCCCGTGCAGACTAATTTCGACACTCTCACCCTTGCCGCAGATACACGATACTTCTATGTTTCAGAGGTTGGTTTTTACAATGATCTTGGCGGGTGGCATGACGATGAAAATGTTGTGATCCACTACTCTGACGGCAGCGAAGAAACGGTCGACCTTGACCACTCAAATTCATTCGGCGAAAAACTGTTTGAGCTTGAAAAGATACAAAGCGTGGAATACATGGGCACAACATATATTGCAAAAGATATAGAAAAAGCAGAAAGCCCAACAGCAACACAACACCCGGAAGCATGACTTCCGGGCGTTTTTATGTATTATGATATAACCACGACTTATGACCCCCGCCTCTTAGGCGGCGGTCATCTTAGTCTTTCGGTGGTGGGAATGAATCCTCCACCGAAACCCTAAGCGGCTAACGCCCAGTCGTGCTTGAATGACGGGGCGATGCCCCTTATTGAACCTTTCCGTCGCTTATCTCGATAGTGCGTGCGCACTGCGAGGCTATCTCGCTGTCGTGGGTGACGATGATGACCGTCTTTTTCTGCTCTTTATTGAGCCTTTTGAGCAGGGTCATGACCTCCTCGCCCGAGGCTTTATCGAGGTTGCCCGTCGGCTCGTCGCACAGGATAACATCGGGGTCGTTTATCAGCGCACGAGCTATCGCTGCCCTTTGCTGCTGTCCGCCCGACATCTCCGACGGGTAATGCTTTACTCGGTCGGTAATATCAAGTGCGGTGTAGAGATCGTTCTCGGCTGTTTCTTTTTTCTTGGCAAGCTTTGCAGGGAACATCACATTTTCCTCGGCGGTAAGCTCGGGTATCAGATCGAAAAACTGGAACACAAAGCCGATGTTTTTGAGTCTGAACTCGGAGAGCTTGGTATCGTTGAGCGTGCTGAGGTCGGTGTCGTTATAAAAGACTTTGCCCTCGGTGGCTTTGTCAAGTCCGCCGAGCAGGTTGAGCAGGGTCGATTTTCCGCTGCCCGACTTGCCGATTATTGCGACCATTTCGCCGTCATTGATCGTTATGTCAACGCCCGCAAGTGCCGTGACCTTGCCCTCGCCCTTGCCGTATGTCCTGGTGAGATTCTGCGTTTTTATCATCTGCGTTTCCTCCCTTTGCTGATGGATGATGCTATGTCATCATTGAAGCGTCTCATATTAAGAAATGTAAGTGTCACTGTTATGACTGCAACTACGGTAAAAACCACAAGCAACGGCTTTGTGATGTTGACAAGCCACATTTCGCTGTTAAGAAAATACTTGTCAATAAGGGTGTGCTGTTTTTGATTAATATCCTCCGTGAATTCGATCACGCCTGCTTCGTTCGGTGCTGCAATCGAAACTACTTTATCATACATCGTATGAAGATGCTTTTGCAGGGCAATTACGGCGGTGCTTGCTAATAATGTTGAAAAAAGAGGTATACGAAGATTGCTTATGAATAGTTGTCTGCGGATCCTTGAACGAGATGTGCCAACGGCACGCATTATGGATATCTCATATTCTTTCAGCATTATCTTCAACCCTATTCCATTAAAGTATGCTGCAAATCCGAGGATAGCCATAAATACTATAAGCAGAATAACACTTCCAAGGCTCGATGCTTTTTCAAGGAAACGCTTGTGTTTCAGTTCGGAGAGTGACATTTTATCCATATTTGCAGATGGCGGAATAAGACCTCCGTCAATATGGCGGTCGCTGAACATTTCTGTATATTTTGCACCAGGTAAGCCAATTGTCTGTGCGCCTTGCTGAGTTGTCATAAGGTAATAGTCTCTGTTTCCCGACAGCACATGAGCAAGCAGACTGTTCTTTGGGTCGCTGCCTGCCTTGACGACCGCACCTATCTTTACCTTTGCTGATGATACAGATTTGATACCGTAACTTTCATTGAATTCTGCTGCCGCAATATTCAGTTCTTCCTGCACTTTGAATTTGTTAGTGTCAAAGGATACAAGAGCTATCACTTCTTTTCCGCTGTTCAATGCATCAATGTCGATCTTTCCCGATATAACAGAGCTTTCGAGCGATTTTAATACCTGTTCATTGACAAGCTTTGTAGTTGCCGAATAAAGATGTTTAGAGCCGATATTTCCGCTCATGAAAAAGTCTTTGTAGTTTTCATTTGAAACCTCGGAAATGCTTTTAAGCCTATCATCAACGATAATGCTTGGTCCAAGCTTTTCGTTTCCTTCATCACTGTACAGAAATGTTCCTGTTATTTCGCCTGTTGCCGTGACATCTCCAAGCTTGTTTACGGTATCGTCATCAAGTCCTGATGAGTAATCGGGCTGCATCAGCGGCAAGCCGTTTGTTTCGTCACCGACAATGATGGAATTGGTCTTTTGACAACAATAATATTCCTCGATGCCGTCCTGCTGCATATCAAGTTCTCCTGCAATATCATACGAAGCAGGCGGCTCATATGTAAGATAATTCATGAAAGCTTTCCCATCACTTGAATAATAGATGTACCCAAGCATAGAACCCAGAATTATGAGAGTAAGTGAAATTGTCTGGATAAATGTTATTATCTTGCAGCTGAGAGAGGTATTAATCATTGAGCGGGTAGTTTTTTTCTGCAAACCAAATAAGCGTTTGTACTCTCTAAATCCCGAAAGAATAATGCATATCAGATAGGACACCACCATAACAGCAGCCGAGAATAACGCCGCAATGACAAACGGATCATATGTGCTATTGGTTATTAGCCTGTCGCTTGTGAATGCGGAATAGTCCGCATATTCCAGAGCATTTACCTGAAACTTATGCAGAATCGTATAGAACAATATGCCTGCACCAAACCCAACGATAGTCTGAATAACGGTAAACAAAAGACATTCTGTAGTGTATAGCACATAAGTTTTTCTTTTGGAAACACCTATCCTGCGGAGGATCTCAAATGTATTTCTGCGTTGTGCAAAAATGATTCGCAAAACGCTGAACACTGAAAGCACAGCGATCACAGCAGCGATAGACAGCAGTATCATCAGCCAGCGAGTGTCCTCACTCGTACCCTTGCTTTCTGTTATTTTTGCAGCATCGGGATCATTGTTGTTGATCTGAAGAGACCACATTGAATTCTCTGCTCCAAATTCTTCTGAGACAAGTTCTGTGAAATCATTTATCGGCATTCTAAAGACAGTTGTATTTTCGTCTTCGCCTTTGACAACACCGCTGAACATTGTGATTGTGTAAAGAGTCTTAGGTGCATTTGCCGGTTTGCCAATGTAAATCAGTGGAATCGGTGTAGGCGATACTACTCCATTTTGCAAAGCGTCGTTGTTGATCTGTGATGCGATACGGTTATCATATTCCTCATTGATGATACCTGTGAGAGTATACTCCTTTCCGCCAATACGGATAGTATCTCCGACAGTTCCGTTATAACCAGCTTGCTTGAGCACACCGATAGATACAGCTGCTTCATTTTCCTTTTCCGGAAGATGTCCGCTTTTGAACGGTATATGTGCAAGTTCTATACTGTTCTCAGCATAGCCGTAAGCAAAGTTGTTTCCGTATATATAAATATCTCCGAGAACATTTATGACTTCTGTTTTTTCGGGTTGCTTTCGTTCTGTCAGGTCATTTAGAAAGCTATCATCTGCATTTATAAGCATAACATCATACTGCCCATAAATGTCATAAATAGCGTGACGCTGCCTGTTTGCTTCTCCTCTTACCTGTAAAAACGCACAGCAGACAACAGCGCACAGCAGCACTCCCGAAAACAGGAGTGCGGCGAGGCTTTTCTTGTGCCTGCGCCAATACTTGAACGTAAAGCGTGTAAGCTCCTTGGCGGTGCCGCCGCTTAACTTGCTCAAGGTCACGGGGAATGCGGCTGCTGCACCAAGTGCTGCTGCCGTTGCAGCTGCGCCCGATAAAAGCCCTGCATTTTCGAGATTTGCAAGCACTGCACTCAATGGCACGGCGGAGAAAAGCGAGCCTTTGCCGATAAGCTTTTCTATGCGGCTGCGTATACGCTTGCGGGCTTTATAAAGCTTCTGGCTGACGTTGTTTTCATTTGTATCTAAAGCCTTTGCGACCTCGCTTACAGACAAACCGTCATAGTAATATAATATTACCGCAGAGCGCATATCGGGCGAGAGCGAATCAATGATACTTTTCAGCTGCTGCTTGGTCTGGGCGTTTATCGCATAGTCATCAGGCAGCATTATCGGCTGGGCGAGCGCCATGCTTTCAAGCGTCTCATCAAGCTGCTCATCGCTGGTGAAATATTCACGGTGGGTATCATTTTTAATGTAATCTACACACTTGTTGTATGCTATCGCATAAAGCCAGCCTGCAAAGGACTCCTCGCTGCGCAGAGTTCCTATTCTTTCCATTACTGATTCAAAGGTTTCCGAGGTAATATCCTCAGCTGCATCGTCAGATCCGACATTGCGCTTTGCAAAATAGTATACTTTTTCGTGATACAGGCTGTACAGCTCCTCAAAGGCAGACTTGTCTCCTTTTTTCGCCATTGCGGTAAGTTGCGAAATCTGCTGCTTATCCATTTTTGTCCGCCTCCTTTGGTGATGAAAACACCTTTTCATGAATTCTGGCTTCACGGTCGCTGTCTATCTTTGCGTCCGCTTCCAGCTGAAAAAGCAGCCAGGTAATAAAATCGTCGAGTTCCATTTTCATCTTACCGCTTCCTTTCAAGGTGTTCTCAAAAGGTTAGTCTGAAAAAAGCCGTTTTGCTTACCTGTGCAAAATCTTTTTCTGCGGAATGCACAAACGGATATCGTCCCTTTTGTGCAGGATAGACATTGTGTTATTTACAATATATCACACTTATGCCATATCTGCAATCACTATCTTTTACCAGTTTCTTTTATCTATTTCCGATATGACACCCCTTATGACAGTTGTGCGCATCTCTGAATTTTTCTGCTGAGCCTTGACGCACACTTTCGATTGCGCTATAATGACCTCTGGACAGCAGCAGAGGCGACACTCCATGGAGATAATGTTTGCCGATAGTATTAAATGCTCAAGGACTCTTTGCTTTATCCAAAGCGGCAACAGCGCTGTTTGAACTACTCTACTGCAAGTACGGCGGACAATACTTTCCGAACAGAGTGACGAGAGACCTTGTTCAGCACACCGAAGAACTGATGACTTTGGGAGTGAGATTCACCTCACGGCGCAGCCACGGCAGCAGGATAATATCACTCGAATATGACATCTCGGGTGACGCTAAGTCTGGCGCTCTGCTGTACAGCGAGGTGGAGAACTCTACCGGCACCCCGAATTCGCCAAAGGCTTTACCTATCGCATCTGCGTGAGGTAGGCAAACTTTCTCGGGTGACGGTAACTGCCCAAACGGGTGACGGTAGGGTGCCGGTAACTTTGAAAATTGCAAGCACTGTGAGCCGATTTGTGCCCACCCTGTCTGCCGATAGAGCAGTTACCCGACCCGCAGGCACAGGAAGCGACACATGGCAACGTGGCGCAAATGTGAGCAAATGGCAAAGCAAGGAACACTAACGGCTGGAGTTTACAATCTGTATAGTAACTCTGAAATTGTGGAAAAGAGAAAAGCCCAAGACTAAACGCTTTGCGGCAAAGATGTGCTATGCAAAACTGTTCCAAGTTTAAGTCGGCAGGTCAAGCAACACAGCATATTTCTCTCTTCTGCCAATGATAGCGAAAAAAGAAAGGTCAATTTGAGGGGTGCAAACGGCAGTCCGAAAACCGCAGGGATTCTGTCAATGCCAGCATCGCAGGCGGCAGTCCCGAACCCAGCAAGCTGGCTCCCCACAATGCCGGCTCGGGGAGAACCCCGTGAACCCCCTGTCTCATTGGCAGAAAAAGAATATGTCTGAACTGATAACCCGATAGTTTTGAGTGCAGCCAAAATTTGCTCGGTTTCAGAGCATTCAGAGCTTTGCAAGTTAAAGCTTCGGGGTCGTTGCCCCGAAAGCAGCCACAGCGAACGGCAAAGCCGACCGCAATCTACGCACTTTCAGCCACTCACAAAAAAGGAGTCGTAAAACCAAGGCTTTTGAAAATCAGGGGTCGTAAATCGAAAAATCAGCCTCTTTCGGCGTTACTGCGAGGGGTTGTGCAGGAGTCACGAGCAGTTTTCAGCTGAACAAAAAAGTTGTGTTGTAATTCTTAACGACGAAAACTGAAATCAAAAAGAAATGAAAGGAAGAATGATAAAATGAAAGAAACCAATTTGACATCACAGCAAGTGTTTGAAAGAATGCTGCCATGCAGAGATGACAACGACAGAGCCGAACAGTTTGCAAATCTCAATGATAAATGGCGTGAGCTGTTCGGTAAACTCTCGAAGGAGCTGACCGATGAGCAAAGAATTATGTTTGAAACTCTGCTCGATGTGCAGCTCCGGCAGAACGACATCGTCAACAGAGAGACATACTCAACAGGGTTTAAAAATAATGCAAGAATGATGTTTGAAATGTTTGAACAGGACGGTCAATTCGGTTACGGACAGGCTCGTCCTGTGCTTGATAAGTCTAACTACATTGACGAAAGCAGTCTGCCTAACAAGAAACTTCCTACGATGTTGACTATCAAGGAGGCAGCAAAACAAGTTCCCGGATTTACCGAATATCAGATCCGCAGGCTGTGCAAATCGGGTGAGCTGCCTTGCGTCTTTGCCGGCAGGAAAACTCTTATCAATCGTGACAATCTGTACAAATATCTTTACGGAGAATCAGTTGAGTAGTCACAAAAAATATGTTGTGGAATTTAATTCTGCGCAGCCGGGATAGCTATTCCCGTAAGTCTGTGATATTGTGTAGAATACCAATACGAAAGGAGGGAAAAGATTATGGCAACGATAACGAAAAGAGGAAAGAGCTACCGCATCGTTGTTTCCTGCGGATACGACATCTACGGGAAACAGATAACCCACTCAATGACATGGCGACCAAGCGAGGATATGTCTGCAAGCCAAGTCAAGAAAGAGCTCAACAGACAGGTAACTTTGTTTGAGGAAGAATGCTCGCACGGAACAGTCACGGAGAACATCAAGTTCCAAAGACTTGCAGAGATGTGGTTCGAGGAGTACGCACAGTTCAATCACCGCAGCACCTCACTTCAGCGTGACAGGCAGCTTGCATCACGAGTCTACCCCGCACTCGGACACCAATGGATAGACAAGATAACCGCACACGACATTCAGGTGTTCATCAACTCACTTGCACGAAACGGTGCGAACAAGCGAAACGGCAAACCGCTGTCGCAGAAAACTATCAAGCACCACCTGTCGTTCATCTCATCGATCTTTGAGTACGCAAAGAATCTGGATATGATAAGCTCAAATCCGTGCAGAAAAGTCGTCATACCAAAGCTCGACGCAAATGGAAAGCTGATGACGAAAAAAGAAAAGCAGATCTACACCAAGGAGCAGGTCAAGGAGTTTATGCAGATGATAGATACTGCACCGCTGAAATACAAAGTGTTCTTCAAGCTGGCTGTGTACACAGGCTGCCGCCGTGGCGAATTGCTTGGTCTGGAATGGAAAGACATTGACTTTGACGAGCAGGTGATCTATGTACATCAGACATCTAACTACACCGCAGAAAAAGGCGTGTACACCGATGGCACAAAGACAGTAAAGTCAACGAGAACGGTCAATATGCCGCAGGCGATCTGCGAGCTGCTCAAAGAGTACAAGCTGGAGCAGGACAAGTACAAGGTCAGCATAGGTGACCAATGGATCGAAAACGACAGACTGTTCATCAAGTGGAACGGCGAGCCGATGCACCCGAACACTCCGTACACCTGGCTGATGAGGGAATGTGAGCGAAACAACTTCCCATTCTACGGCATACACACATTCAGGCACCTGTTCGCCTCGCTTGAAATAGAGGCAGGCATCGACCCGACGACCGTAGCCGCAACGCTCGGACATAGCACACCAATAACCACCATGTCAACATACAGCCACTACTTCGCACAAAGCAAACAGCGAGCAATGCGGTGGCAGAATTTCTTGAAAAGAGCGGATAACGCCTTAAAAGCAACAGCCCTGCGGGTCAGACTCGCAGGGCTGTTTTCATACATATTTTAGTTGAAAGCTAAATAAAGACCAAGGTGACACAAGAGTGTCATGTGCGCAAACGGCGCAGATACTGCATAATCTATCGTATCGTTTGGTGAAAATAAAGACCAAACAAAGACCAAAACACACTTTTGAGCAAAAAAAGAACTCGCAAACGACGTGTTTGCGAGCTTTTCATTTATGCGGCAAACGGGACTTGAAAGTCCGAAATCAAGGTGAGCATCTTTTTATAAATGCCATCAAATCCCGATAATGCGCAGTCTAGTACACATTTGCTTTTAATACCATTTTACAGATTTTGATAGATTTTTTCCTCGTTTTGTACTGTATAACGCACAAATAACGCACAAATTATTGTACAAGAATTCGAACAGTTTAAAAGAATCATATATTATAATCCTAATAAATCTCATAATGAATACTATGATCAACCGCAAACTTTTCAGCATTTGAACCTTTATGGCAAAAGATAGTGAAAGACACTTGCGGCTCACCGCCAATAAAGCGACAGCACTTCTCCAAGTAACCGTTTTCAAAACTAACACTATCAGGTAAAAACAGCTCTTTCAGATTGCTATCGGGCATACAGATCAATACATCTTCTATTGATGTCACTCTCTCAGGAATCTTTATGATTTCTCTTGCCGGCGGACAAATGTACAGCGACGCATTTCCACTTGAAATATCGCCCTTGTATAGTACTCCATCAAATGAACTATACTGTCCATTCTCGCCGTCAACATCTATGTAAAACAATCTTTTAGCTCCAGCAAATGCATACGGAGAAATATATTTTAAGCTGGGCGGAAGATTGATCTGCGTAAGATAATCACAATTTCTGAACGCAAATTCGCCGATAGATTCAACAGTATCAGGAATTGATACGCTTGTTATTGAGCTTCCCTCAAAAGCTCCTGCTCCTATTGCACGAGCATCGGTAATAACACACTTTCCATTACAGCCGTGTTCAGCAATAATTATGCCGTTTACTGTGACCAACAAACTCTCCGTTTCCTTGTTTGACAGCCAAGGAGTTTCGTCAAATGCTGCATAACCAATATTCGTTACACTTTCTGGAATAACGCAGCGCTCTAATCCCGATCCATAAAATGCGTAGTCCTCTATTGATATTACTCCACATGGGATCGTCACATTCTTAAGACAGCAATCTTTAAAAGCATCGTGCTTAATGACTTTGACCGTATCAGGAATATCCATGTGGTCAATTTCAGACGGGCAGCGGATCAGCTCTGTCTGATCCTTGTTGTACAGAACACCATTCTTTGACGAATAATTCTGATTGTCAGCATCAACTGTAATTCTTTTGAGGTTATTTGATAAAAAGATATCATCCCAAAAATCTATAACAATATTTGAAACATCATCTTTGATATGAATATGTTCAATCGAATCAGTTTCAAAATCAAAAAGGGCTGCTATATTATTCCTTTCGTTTGTATCGTTCCCGCCTGTAAGTATAACTGTTTTTATGGATACACAATCACTGAATATACTAAACGAGTCAGGATGATCAATTTGCCTTATACTATATGGCAATGTAATTGTTTCAATATTATCACATCCTTCAAATGCCGCATTTTCTATTGCTTTCACACCTTTAGAAACAACAACCTCAGTAAGACTTGTACAATCCTTAAAGCACCACCAGGGGATGTGATCAACATTTGGAATCTGGATTTTCTTCAAAGAAGAACAGCCTGCAAATGCAAAATCCCCAATGCTGGTCAGGCTATCAGGAAGTTCAACCTTGATCAATGATGTGCATTCAGAAAAAGAATCAAAATCTATTGTTTCAACCCCTTCTTCAATAATAACGTTTTTAAGTTTTTTACAACTATTAAAAGAACCAAAGCCTATCGATTTAATACCTCTGGGAATTGTTACACTTTGCAAACCACTGTTTTTAAATGCAGAATCGTTGATACGCTTCATTCTTGTTGAAAGAACTATCTCGTTAAGGCTCTCACAGTTACAGAACGCCTTTTCACCTATAATCGTACAATTATCTGAGATGTGAATAGCTTGCAGATTAACACAATCAAGAAAAGCTTCATTGCCTATGTATTCAAGGCTGTCAGGGAAGTATGCACTTTCAAGATTATTGCAACCCTTAAACGCACCGCTGTAAACGACTTTACAGTTTGATTCAACACGAATACTACGAAGACTAGTGCAAAATCTGAATGCATTATATCCTATCTCCTCTACAGCAGTGAACTGAATATTCGTCAAAGAGGTGCACCACTCGAATGCATTATCCATAACAAATCTCAGCTTCATATTTGAATAGACGTTCTCAAGATTTATGCAGCCCAAAAAAGCATAATAATCTATTTTGACAAGACTATCTGGGAAAGCTACAAAACGTATGCTTGAACAGCTTGCAAAAGCCTCACGACCAATTGTTTTAACTCCTTTCGGTATTATCACTGTGGCAACACCATCAGTCTTTTCTTCCAAGAACTTTACCAACACGCCGTCTTTTATAATAAAGCAATCATTATTCACAGCTCACACCTCCAGCAATTCCAATATGTTAATTATACAACAATATGATTATTGATAAATGCTTTTATTATTAGAATAAGTGTAAACCATTTCTTTAGAAAAAGCAATATATATTTTACTTATAAAGCCTGCTTTTAGCATATAAAAATCTTATAACAAATCTTTATGTGTATCAACACCCAAGCCGATCTAATACTTAACCACGATGGTACGATATATAATGCATAAACAGTACTACTAGAAATATCACGAATAGTATAGTTTTGTCTGAATAATATTGGTAGACTGCTTAAAGCCCTTATGATATGATATCTGTAGAGAATAGTATTGGAGGTGCATAGTATGGATGATGGTAATATATTCGCTTACTTAGTAGGGTTATTCATATTATTTAAACTCATCTCGTTCATTACCACGCTCTTACCTATGATACTCATCGGCATAGCGATACTAGCGTTGATATCATTTCTTATCACTCATTCTCTTGAAAAATGTGCTGAAAGCAAGCATCGCAAAGAAGTCATAAATCAGAATTATGACAGTACTCTTGCAAATAGTTATGAGGTTCTGCTGCAGGTAGAGAATAAAACCGACGGAATGATGAACATATGGCTCCAGCTTGGAACTCCGTCTTTAGGCTCTCCTGTAATGTTTGAAAAAACTGATGGATATAATGAAAAGATGTCTTACAAGTATGAAATACTCGGCTCACTTTCTGCAATCAGCGGCACTATGTTTTCTAACGAACAATTCAATCCATCCGGGGTAAGGGTACTTAAGTTAAAATACAGAGACGACAGTAATATTTATTATTGTGATGTATTTAATTCTCCATACAGAACAGCCGTTATCAATATGAATGGGATTGATTATCTTGAAGTAATTAAGTAGAATGTACGTTTTTGATTTGCTTTAATTATAATTTGTCTGTTTACTCTGAAAGTGAAAAAGAGTATCTTATAGATAGAAAGCTTGTATAGGACAAGATCAGTATAATTCACAAGGGAGGCTAAACAATGAAACGTTCCAATACTGATAAGATAATTATGGCAATTTTCGGAAGCATAACCTGCTTTATCAGTGCAGGAATCACAATGTACTATATCAGGAACTCTCCTTTGAGCATTGCCATGTACTTGTTCTATCTTCTTCTCAGCTCTGTGTTTATTGCCGAATGTATTCGGAAAACTACTAGTACAAATATGAAGGCTCTTATTTGTAGTGTTATCAATGCAGTTCTTGCTTGTATCAGTCTGGAACTGATATATCGAATCTTATTTGATTCCGATATTACACCTGATATAGCGTGTTTTGCTGCAGTAAATATTGCATCATCGTTTTTCCTATCTCTATTTTTTATATTCTTACTTAATCATTTAGAAACAACAAACATCTATACTATAAAAAATAACACTCAAACGATTGTTTACGAACAAATCAATGCAGAATACATTCGTCTAGTTAATATAATAAATCATCTTAATTCGTACAGCCGATTATCGCAAATCGAAATCAGGCGTTATGATTATATATCACTTTTTCCGGGTGTTAACAAAGTTACGTGCGATGACGCACGAGCAAACGCTGTGTCGTCCCTACTTAAATGCATACCAAAAGAGGAAGAGATCCAAATGAATACTATTGGTTTAAGTGAATACTACAAACTGATTCACTGCAAACTTGCCTATGTCAGAAAGAGCAAATATGATTTTGATCAAATCAATTCGAAACGAGAGTATAAAACATTCTTAGACAAATACAAAAGCTTTATAAAAGTATAAGTAAAACTAATCAATTATATTTGCATTCTATCAGTTAGTCAACAGGGCAAGAAGAGATATCACACTAATACTGAAAAAATCAAAGTTTCAATTTACAAAAGGAGATGACAGGTATGGAAAAGACAGCTATACCACATAAAATACAAATATCTAATGGTAAAACAAGTATTGTCACTAATCAGATCCCTGATGACTCGAAAGGGCTCACACATATTCCCAATAGAAGCGCTAATGTTCTTGGTTTACATGGTACTACATATATCGCTGGAAACGGAATAGTAACTGAGAAAGAAAACGCTCAGGAATCTATACATCCGTTGCTTGAAATAGGCGAAACTGTCTTTAAACACTATATAATAAAACAACAGATAACAAAGGGTGTAGGTGCAGAGGCTCAGATCTACCTTGCAGAATACAATAAAGCAAAATATATAGTGAAAGCATATACATATGATAAAAAGTTCAACGAACGAATTTACGACACACTGAAAAAGCTTGGACACGTTAATATCGCTCGTTTGTACGAATATGGTTACCACAACAATGAAACGGCTGTTGAGGTCATAGAATACTTTGAGGGCGGCTCTCTTGAAGGAAAAAAGGTCTCACTCAATGAGCTTCGCCACATAGTTAGTCAAATCAATGAGGGTTTGAAAGCTCTTCATGATAAATTGATTTATATCAATGATCTTAAACCTCAAAATATAGTTATTGACTCGTCAGGAAGAGTAGCTATCATCGATTTCTCTCTTGCTTCGATTGAAAGTACCCATTACACAGTTAGTAATGGAAAAGAGCTTGGGCAAGGGTGTGGAACGCAAACAATGAAAAACCTTGTTGGAAGTCCGGGATATAGTTCTCCTGAATACTACCTATCAGGCATTTCCTCAAGAGCGGGCGACTATTATAGCCTTGGAGTAACTATGTTTGAGCTGTTGTTCGGGTATCCGCCATTCAGAAATATAGCAACTCTTGGTGAATGGAACAATCTTCTTATCAATAGAGTAAACATTTTCCCACCCTATACAACAAACAATTTGGAAATACTTCGTCATCTCATCACATATGATCCACACGACAGATGCACATATAATGAGATCAAAAAATATACTAACGGCGAAAGCATTACATTCACTTCGAACTCACAGTCACATATATCATTCATTTATACAATTGAAGGAGACACCGCCACGAATCGCCATTCTCTGCGAGATTTACTTGTTAAGCACTGGCGCGAAGGACTGGACAGGTTTTCTCATAACGATATTTACAATTCCTTTGTAAAAATAGGAGGTAATCAAGACATTGCAGCTCTTGCCAAAAAAATCACAAATGCGTATTCAAATCGACGACGAGAAGAGATTGAGCTTGGATATCTGGAGTTTCTTTACAAACTCTATCCTGAAGATAAGAGATTTGTATGGAGAGGAATAGTCATTAATAATACCGAGGCAGTCTCAAACTACATACTCAGTTCTTTAAGAAGCGGCAGAAAATATGATGAGATCACGACACTTATAAGCCTCGGTGTACTTTCTGTCTACTTTAGAGCTATCGGCATGTCTGAGCAAGCTCAATCTTTTATGGCTTTGGAGAGTGCATACAAAAAGGCTGTTTCATACAAGACTGCTACCCCATACTCAAATTTCAGAAATGAAGCTGTAAACACAGAGTCACTGAAATTTGCCTACGGCTTCGTTCTTTCTCAGAATAAAAAGCTTATGATCAGAAATAAGCTGTACAGCGAGAAGGATATAGCGGCAAACATAGGTAGCTTCGTAAATGATCTTACCAACAATGACGGCTATCCGACATCCGAGTATGGAGGACTCCTTATCGCAGAAGGTAAAATTACCGTTAATAAAAAGTAACACATAAGGAGCAGCTCATTTTTATATGAACTGCTCTTTATAGTTTTATTCACCTATAGTTTATGCACCAGTTCTTATGGCAATCACGTAAGCACTATGTCAGTTTGCTATAACCAACACAACCGTTTTATCATCACTTGAGCCATTCTCCGTAGCTTTCTTGATAAGAAGATTGCAGACATCCTCCGGTTTATTGTTAAGAATTATCTCTTCCAATTCTCTATTCACAATATGATCATGAACACCATCTGATGTAAGAAGGAACATCGGTGGAAGTATGTCCATGACTTCTGTTTTCAGTTGAAACAGTTCTTTGTCACCTCCGCCCATGCAAGCAGTTATCGGAGTCGATGTGTCTGTTACCTTGTCGCCGTTACTGGTTGCTGCCGCAACTGTATCATCACGAGAAATCTGCTGGAGATATCCACAGCGCAGAGCACACACACGCGAATTTCCAGCAAAGAGAATCGTTGCAGTGTCGTCTTCAATGCGTACGCAAGCTATTGTGGTCGCCATAGTTGGCAACTCTCTTTCAGCAGCGAACGAGATAAGATTATCATTAATCTCTTCAAACGCTTTTTCAGAGACATCTGATGGCTGTGCTGCAATTCTTCTTGCGGCAAATGTGGAGGCTACTGCCCCTCCTTGTTCACCGCCTACACCGTCAAAGATGGCAACAGTGAGTTCACTTCTGTCACACCACTGTTCGACCTCTCCGCTATGGAGAACAGAGCCATTGATAATGGCTCTATCCTCATTGCAGGAGTGCATACTGCCCACCTGCGAAACCGCATAAATCTTAAACACTACTGTTATCCTCCTTCCTTCAGAATAAGTTCGGTTGGCGAAACGTTCATATCAAGGTCAACAACATCAAGACGAGGCGGCAGCTGATAGTCAGGAGGCTCGAGCAGAGATGCAATTGCCGAATTTATGTTATTCTTAATTGCATTGTTGATCTCTCTTCCACCGCCCTCAAGGTGATCAGCACATGCCTGCAACAGCTTTTCCTTTACCTTGTCTGAGAATGATGCCTGACAGCCCTTCATAAGCAGGTTCGTCTTCACATTGTCTTCTATCAAATGCTCTATGATATCTTTCGCCGTATCTTCATGCAAATAATCGAAAACAAGTATATTATCGTCTCCAAATCTGTGTCTAAACTCAGGTCTGAAAGTCTGTTCAATTGATTCACTAACTGCCTTGACTATGCTTTCATAAGGTGAGCCGTATGGCACCTTAACGATCCTCTTTCCTGTGACAGGGTCTTCCTCAGTGATACCAAGATTGCTTGTGAAGATAAAGACGCAGTTATTCATATAGACTGTCTGGCCACGGGCATTTGTTATATGTCCCTCGTCCAGAATCTGAAGAAAGAGGTCAAATATCTTGTTGTTTGCTTTTTCAATTTCGTCGACCAGTATAATTGAGAATGGCTTTTCCATAATCTGATCTGTAACGCATTTTTCTCCATAACCGACATAACCAGCAGATGCGCCTATAAAGCGATTCACAGAGGTTGGATCCATAAACTCGCTCATTTCGAGGCGTATTATATTATCTGCATCGAAAAAGAGAACTTTTGCAAGCTGTTTGGCAAACTCTGTTTTACCGCAGCCTGTCGGACCTGCGAGAAAGAAAACGCACTTGGGCGCATTACTGATTGACATTGAGTCTCTATGGAGATCGTTCAAATCGCACGCAACAGTTTCCAGTTTATTGAAAACAATGTCGATCGCTCCCTGACCCTTGATGCACCTTTTGACTTCTTCCCGTCCTTTTATCAATCTTTCCCTCAAATTAGGATCACTCCAAGGGTTTTCTTTGATGCCGAACTTGAAAATATCGACCGCCTTAGGAAGCTCCTCAATGGATATTTTATTCTTCCGTATAATCGGACGAAGTGACTCAACCTGTCTGAACGAGAATCCATCAGTCTGTGCAATGAAACGATTAACTATCTTTTTACACTCTTCGCTGTCCTCTCCGCCAAGCCTTGAAGTACTCTCCTTGTAAACGTCATTATCAAAGAATCTGCTTAGATTTCTTTTTATGTAGCCCTGACGTTCACTGAGTGAAGGGAACTTTACATCTATGAGCTTATACTTAACGATCTCACGGCAGAACCAGTCAGGGAGTTTGTGAACATCATCGACCAGCAAAATAATCTTATGTTTTACTTCCCATCCAAATACAATATCATCCCCTTTTTCGATTGCCTTAACGAGCGTCGAGAACGCACGAGTCTCGTCAAAAGTCAATGAGTCGGGGTTGGGTGTGAGATGAGTGCCATGAACGATAATGACAACAGGCTTTTCACTCTGTGTCAATGCTCGTCTGATAACCTCGGCAGCACACAACGTCTTATCGTCTCCTGATGGAGTAAATGTTGCATAAATACTGTCAGTACCCTTCTTATATGTCACACCTGTGAGTTCAGCAAAGGCTTCAAGCTGTTCAGGTTCATCTTCTGCGCTGTAAAAGCCATCCACAGGGTCGTAAAAAACAACAGTCGCTTCAGGAGTTTCCATACGCATCTTGTTATAAAGGTAACCTCCCAAATTCAGTGTTTTTCCTTTTTTGATAGTATTGTAATCATAGGGGAAAGGAAAATTGTCAAAAATGTTGCCTTGAAAAATAAATGTGTTGGTACCGCGCGCAGCATCCATCTCTCTTTCAAAGGTCGGGATGTTAATATTGTTGGTATTATATGACATATCGACTTCCTCCTTTTAATCTTCACTTATTGCCGAAAAGTGCATTCCAACTGAATACACTCCGTCTGACGAATAGAAATTTTGAACTGTGTTTAGAGGATAAGTCTTTTTCCACAAAGCATATTTTTCTTTGAGTTTGTCATCGTCAAGCACATGGAGCTTCTGATTTAAACTTCCCCAGGGCAACTCTCCGCCACAGTTCAGCTCGTGCTTGTAAGGTCCGTCAATGACTGCCGAAACTCCTCCCAAATACTCCTCACTGATCTCTGAAAGCTCGTATCCGGTGTACACAAGGATGTCGTCAACAACGCAACGAAGCAGCGTAACAAGCTCGTGTAGCTCCTGAGCCTGCCAGAACGGTTCTCCTCCACTAATCGTTACACCATCGCATTTGTCGAGATACGGCTTGATCGTTTCAAAGAGTGTTTTAACATCAATATCAAAGCCGTTTTCTTTTATCTGAAGCTCAGGGGAGATGCAATGCTCGCAGCGGCGCGGGCAGCCTGTAGTCCACAAGCACAGTCTATCTCCTGGTCCGAGGACTGAATGAACAGGTGATACAAAGTGGTGTACATACATAATGCTACTCCCCCTTCTCTAATCTCAAACAGAGAATGTGTTTTTTGTAAATATCGCCGCCAAGCACGATCACATCACCCTCTTTCAATAGTCTTAATTCAGAATCACCTATTGTTTGTCCGTTTACATGGGTTCCGTTAGAAGTGCTTGTGTTTTGAATGCGCAGTTCATTACCTTCTCCTAATATGATATTAGCATGAGATCTGGACACTTCATCATAGCTGTCAGAAAGAGGTATCAACGCATTACTAACCTCCCTTCCCACAGAAGTTATTCCCGATGGGATAGCAAAGCGCTCCCCAGTAATTACATCAACAAGGTAATAACGTTCATTAGAATTTTTAACTCTATTCTTTATCTTGATCTCAGCGCCGTCATGCTCACAATACATTATTTCGTTTGGATATTCACGACCACATTCAGAACAGTAATAAATGATCTCTTCGTTATTACCAGCCATACTAACACTTCCTTTCATATTTCAACACACAATTCAACTCTTAGATGGATTGAATTCTTTGACGGATGCTTATAATCACTGCTCCCAAGTGAAATTATGTCACCAATTCTCGTTGACGTCGGTCCGATCGTACAGACTCTTTCACCGTTAATGTAGCTACCATTTGACGAATTACAGTCAAATATCATTGGTGGAGTCTTCGAGCCTCCGTATACCACTTCTAGATGCGGGTGTGATACAAACTTTTTATCATCGCTGATTGGAACAATGCTGTCAGCACTGTTCCTGGATATATATTTGATACCCTTTGGAATAATGTAAACCTTTCCAGTTTCGTCGTCAACAAAGCAGCATCTGATTTTGTTATCCTTCATGAGCAACACCCCTTTCATTATTTCTTATCAGCCTGCATATTCATCGTCTTTTTAGCAGCAGACCTTCTCTCTTCCCTTTTCTTAGATTCTGATTTTGCTGTATTTTCTTCCTGCTTCTTGGTAGCCATTCCTATGTTCTTAACAAGTTCTTTTTTCGGTGGAAGCACCGTTTTGACCTCGGCAGTGATTCCATAATTCGTAAGAGCGTCAAGGAGCTTATTGCGATTAGTCGAGCACCATTTTACCATGGAATTTTCGAGTATCTCTTCTGAGGCATCTTCCTTCTTTGCGAAGCTGACAACCACCTGTTCCTTGCCATCTGCAAGTTTCTGGCGAGCAGATTCTATATAGATATCGTCAGTAACATTATACATACTAGTTTCTACCTTGCCATTTTTACCTGCCGAAAAAACTGTATATCCCAGTGACTCCATGGCTTCGTTGATCTTTTTCTGAATATACTCCCTTTCTGTTTCTTTCTTCTGCTCTTCAGAATTAGATTTTATAAGCTCGTGCAATTTCAGAACACCCTTTTTTGTACAATCAAAAGGCTCAGACTCGATTTTCAGAACCTTGCACTGAGCCTTGTATTCAGTCAGAGCTTCCTTGTATTCACAAGCAAGTGAAAGTGTCTTGCTGATTCGGCTAACAATGGTTTTAAACGCTGTTTTATCCGTCTGAATCCTTGCCAGTTCAAGTTCGGCTTTAAGGTTGTCTCTGAAAGCTTTGGAAAACACTGCCTTGTTATGCATAATGACATTTGCTTGATCTACAAGTGTTGAATCAAGCTTAAACGTCTTTGGCTGTTCCAGCACCAGCTGGTCAATATCCACATGAAAATCAAGTTTTGAGGCTCGTTGTACAGCCTTGTTCTCCACCTCGCACAGCTTTCTTTCTTCACGACTTATTCCACCGCCAGTAACGTCAGAAAACATGCTTATAATACGGTCCATTTCACTCCTTGTGATTGAGACCTGTTCATCTGATATATCTCCAACCAAAGCGTTACAGGCGGCAACAAACTTGTTTATATTATCTTTAACATTTTTGACAGCATTGTTAAATTCTTCGTTTTCGCTTGCACAGCCGTATTTACCTAAACAAGCGGAAATCTCCTTGAACTCATCGATAGCACCGTCACATCTTTCCAAATAAACCATGATTCTGCTCTGCATATCCAGGATCTGCTGACGGCGAACATCAGTGACCGATACATTTTGAACACTATAACTGGACATATTCTCAACTCCTTATCGAATCAATCACATATAAAAAATATTACTCTGATAATGAATGAGTGCCGGGAGATAACTATCTCCCGTTACTCATATCATTGACTTACATCAATCTTTATAGACGATGTCATACTTACTCTTGATCTCATAATAATGCCTGCAAGAGTCTGCCTTTTCGTATGCGTCTGCCTTGCCATAGTAAGAGCACTCGCCCCACTCAGTTTTGTAATTATGAGCCCACTTAAAAAACCTGCACGAGCCGCAAGTTCCCCAAACAACATTCTCACTGCAACTTGAAAAGAATCCCATAAGAGTTCCTCCTTCGTAAAATTGAATATATTCGAAACATGCCCTGTTGCATGTTCTCTACTTAAATTTTACACCTTTAGCGCCTACTTGTCAGTAAACATTATATATTTATTTCCCTTAACATCTGAACACTTGTTATATGGCGTTACCTCAGTTTACACTCTATGTTTACTTATATCTTCTATCTAAATTATGCCATAAAAAAGCAAGCTGGGTCAATAAATATAAAAAAGATAAAATTGACGAATTTCGGACAAAATCAGGCATTGATATCCTAAAAAGCGAAAAGCCCCATGTTCACTTTGAATGAAAACATAGAGCTTTTCTTTCTGATATTCAATTTTCAGTATTATTGTCTGAACTGTTTTCCTCTACCACAACATTGATATGGTTTTCTTTTGCAAATTTGTAAGCTTCATTTTCTCTGCTGTTGCAGTAAAATGTTACTTCTATTACTACCTCAACACCATGTACTTCTTCATCTTTACTTACAAATTGTATTCCGGCATGCTTTTTACTCTCACAAAGCTTATCATACCACACATTATTCTTGAAACTCAAACTATCTGGCAGATGCAGATCTGCGAAATATACACACGAACGAAATGCATTTTGGGCAATACTCTTAACTCCTTTTGGAATATAGAGCTCTCTTTTTCCAGGAGGACAGATTATAAGTTCAGCAGGCTGTCCATTATTGTCAAGCTCGTAAACTGCGCCGTCAACAGAATCGTACTTTATTCTATTTGCACTATGAGTTACTTCTATATCTGAAAGCCTTATATCATCATCAAACCACCCGTTATGATCTTCTAACCAGAGCATATCCTCATGCATAGTTACTTTCTTTAAACCACTGCATTTCTGAAAGGCTTTATCCCCTATCTCAAGTATCGTCTCAGGCAAAATTAGCCTCTCCAGCTTACGGCAGCCGGTAAATGCACCATCGCCGATGAAGTGGACTTCCTGTGAAAAAGTAATACTTTTTATTGCGCTGTTATAAAAAGCCAGGTCTCCAATTCTCGATGCATCTCTGATAGTGATGTCACCAGAGCAAGCTCTGCCGTCAACTATAATATGATTAATTATAACCATCGGATTCTCTTTTCGCTGAACAGTAAGCCATGCTGTTTCTTCAAAAGCAAATCCGCCAAACACAGAAACACTTTCGGGTATGATTATATCTACGAGATCCGTGCAGCCTCTGAATGCACTGTGCCCAATATACTCTAGGCCATCAGGCAGAATAACACTCCTGATTAGGCGGCATCGCTCAAATGCGTGATCCTCGATTCGTTTCACCGTATCTGGTATTGAAATCTCCTTGATCTTGATCTTTGGCGGACAGAAAATGAGTGATGTTTTTTCCTTATTGTACAACAATCCAGCGACTGCACAATACGATTTATTATTCTCATCAACGGTTATGTATTCAAGATTTTGGCATGAAGAAAAGCTCTTCGTATCCAGTGTACCTACAGAAGCAGGGATCGATATATTCTTTATTTGTCTGCAAGCCCTGAAAGCATCGTTGGAAAAGCCTATTACAGTATCTGGAATCGTAACTTCCTTTTTTGCAGGCGGGCAGCGAACCAGATATTCCCTTTTAGAACGGTACAACACTCCATCTTCAGATGTATAATACATACTGTATCCATTCACGCATATTTCCTCAAGTTCAAGATCTCCGTCAAAAGAATTTGGGGAAATGAACTCCAGCGTACCAGGCAATGTGATTCTTTTGAGACTCGTGCAGTTTACAAATGCGAATCGTTCTATTTCCTTTAATCCTTCCGCTAAAACTACTTCTGATAATCGATCGCAATCGGCAAATACAGAAAAACCAATTGATTCAACACTCCTGGGTATCTTAATGCTTGTCAACAAACGGCAATCTCTGAACGCACCCTCACCTATTGATTTAACACCGTTGTGAAGAACAATACTTTCAAGCATACACGAACTAAAGGCAAACTTCTCTATTTCTGTCACGCTCTCCGGAATAACGATGCTCCTAAGACCAGACGACAGGAACAAGCCTCTCCTGATCTTTGAAATAAACGGCAGCTCAATATGTTCAAGATAGCGACAGTATTCAAAAGCATACATACCAATGTCTTTAATGCTATCAGGGATATTAATGTTTTCAAGCGATTGACATAATAAAAATGCATTGTTGCCGATGACCTGTACGCCTTTTTGGATAATGACCGTCTCCAGGCCATCGCAAAGATGAAATGCGTTAGAACCAATAATCTTAACACTTCCCGGAATAGTAATGGAACTCAACCCTCTGCATCCAAAGAAAGCAAATGCACCGATTCCTTTAAGTGAAGGCGGAAGAACAATAGCATTTATTCTCAAGCATTCAGAGAAAGTCTCCTTATCAACTATCCTGCATTTTTCCGGAATAACTATTGTTCCAGTTAAGTTTTTGCACCCTTTAAAACACTCTTTTCCGATATATGAAATGCTGGTTGGCAGGTCGATATGTTTAAGATTACTACAACCTTTAAATGCACCTGAACAGATCGTTTTCATACTGCTCTCACTACTGATCGAAACAGTTTCAAGAGCTGAACAGTCTTTAAATGCGTTAAATCCGATTTCTTCAACAGTAGCTGGGATATCAATTGTGCGAAGGTTCTGGCATCTCTCAAACGCTGAGTCCAATATTAGCTTAGTATTACAGCCGAAGCGTATTTCACGCAGATTCTTACAAGAAGAAAAGGCAAAATAGTCTATCTTCCGCACGCTGTCAGGCAATGACACCGACCGAACATTGCTGTCTTCAAATGCCTCTCTACCTATGGTTTCAATTCCTTTTGGCACAACAACGTCAAGCTGATCATCATCAACATAGCTTACTAGTTTTTTACCATCTACGATATAGCTCATAATATACGCCTCACTTTATAACCAAATTATAGCATATTTAAGCGGCATGTTCAATGCTATTATAATATTTGACCCGATTATTACACCATATCACAACTCATACTTCTGAATGCTTATTCCGTTGACTGCAGCCTATTTATACTTATTCTATAAATAGCAGCATCAGAGATACAATGTACATCAAAAGTATACTCACCTGCGGGCAATTCTATTTTTCTCTCTTCCTTCAGTCCGTTCAACGATTTAACCACGTTGTTGAAAGAATCAATAATATCGATTTCGAAGTATCCTTTACTTGAATCACCTGAAATCACAAAAGCCGAATCTTCTTTTACAGTCGCCTTATAATAGTTTCGCATCCAGGCTACGGAGATAGAATCGGTCACAATCCCATTTTCAAGGCACTCCGTGATATCTTCAATACGTTTAGGCTTATAAATTGTAAGCAAGGCTGTGGGCGTTCCGCCGCCAGAATATGAGATTTTCACATAATAATTCCCGGCTTTAACCGAATCGTATTCTTTTCCAAGATTACTGCTGTTAGAATAATAATCTGAAAAATCCGTTAGATTAGGACATCTATCGCCGAATTCGTTATACAAAGCCATCTCATAATAGCTACCGTTGTAAACTTCAGTCAGAGTTATCGCTACCGAGCCATCACATTCCAATTTTAACGGTATTTTTTGTTCTTGATGTTCTTCTTTGTTGACAAATGATATTTTTTGCTTTATAGGCTCGGGTTGTTTTATATCAAGAGTTTTACATTCCTTGGTCTTTGGCGTATCAGATGAAACATCGCTTTTCGGATTGTCCCAATTTGAAGATTCGATATAGGGTGAATAATCAACGATAGTCGTATTTGTGGGTATTGTCTTTTCACCTGTCGAGCTTGACGACGATGGACTGTCACCCCTGGGAAATGCAAAAAGTGCAGCTATCCCCCCACTAAAAACGAAAGAAACTAAAATCAACAAACCAATAGCCCTGCCTACTCCAAATCTTCTTCTAAACATAATATGCACCTCCAATTAGTCAAAATCCCTGATTGCAAAAGTCTTACGATTAACGAAGCTCTTTGCACAATGGATATCTTCGTCATTTGCTATCCTGACGCGTTTGTTCGTTATCCTTTTGATCAGCTTGTTATACTGAAATCCCGACCAAACATAATGGTTAAACTTGCCGTGAATAGGTTTTATAACAGTATGATTGTCTGAATCGGGACGATAGTAATGCCACAAGCTCTGTGAATAATACCCATCAGTGTTACGGTAGAATTTACGAAACAGCCTAGCCTTTTACCTGTGATTAACGAGTCGTGACACCACAGCCTACTTTCTTTTTACGTGCCTTGCTGTTTTGGTTTCAAAGTCTTTCTCAGAAGACTTCATTGAAAACTCGATTGAATCATATGCGTTTGCATTTTTGTTTTTCCATTCGGCCAGTCAGTTTGAGTTTGTCATAATTATCACCTCTGTTTTTTATATATCATACTATCAAAAGAAATAATAGGTATAATTATAGAATAAAAACGATTTTCTTCAAATATTTTTCAGAGGATAAGCCATTAATCCGAGGTGCGAGTTATTGCATGGTGCGCAATAATTGTTAGTGATTCGTTGACATTTTGTGCAGAACGGTTTTTGAGGTATCGATACGATTCATCATCCATTCACTCCTAATTTGTTGGGAAATGCAAACAAACTGCCCCCCGATTTTATATAAATCGGGTTTTGTCAATTATAGATATAAAATATATACACTTTGTCGGTTTTAATTTGTCCTGATATGTGCTACAATTCAGGTAGAAACATAGAACACGAATTATGAAAGGACAAGGCTTATGAAAGAAATCAAGATTATGATCGTTTGCATTTTGACGCTGCTTATGCTTACCTCATGTACAGGGCAGAACATATATCCAAGTAGTACACCTGACACACAGCAAATAATAGGTGAAGCCAGCGATGAAAGCAACTCATACTACGATATTATCAAACCTGATATTGATTGGGTCAAGCTCTCACGTGGTGAAAAGCTAAAAAAAGCGCAGCAAATGGTTGAAATCGAAAAAAAGAATCTTGGTATTACCAACACCATAATACTTATTACAAGTCACAATACAGATGCTTTCTACTCAACTCAGTACAATAATGGTTACATAATCCATATTAACCCGGATTATTTTGACAGCAAAAGCCCTTCGGAGTGTATACAGATCATATGTCAGCAAACCTACGGTATTTATCAGATTGAGTTAATCAATCAATACTTGAGTGCTGACGATAATTGCAGAAATCTTGTATGTTACGACAAGGCAAAGACTTATCTACAGGAATTGTTCAGAACAAATGACAAGGCATCAAATAAAAGTGTCAGTCAGTACGACAGAGAACATTATTATAAAGAAAGGTATGAGACACTTTACAAACACTATTTAGTACAACGCAAAGGCGACCAGCTTATATCAGATAGGCTATAACAAATACAATATTATTACAAAAGGAGTAGGTAACTATGAAGACAGTACAGGAAGTAATGGCAACCTGCAATAAGAACAGAGTAATCGCAGAGTATATAAAGCTCTGCAACAAAATGCTGCACAAAAAAACCATCTGCCGTTTGTATCAGCTTTTGGATGAACTTCAGGAAAGGAAAGTCGAGCCAAACAAAGAACAAATAGTAATATCCGAATTTGTTTACAAGAACCGTCGTGTACGATTTGAAAGCTATGTCGCAGAATGTAAAGACATAATTGAGTGTTTCCGTCCACTCGATTACTTTGATAAGTTTGAGGAAAAAGAACCAAAGGAATTAGAGCTGTTATTGGGACCGTCTGCTGTCCTGTCTTTGACAAAGAAGTATGATAAGATATTAAAACAGCACAAGAACTACGAAACAGACAGTTATCCCGGGTGGATCGAAAGTTATTCATATGAATCTGAGCGATGGAACACAATTCTCGGATATCTGGTTCCTGATCATATGCTTGGCTCTCCAAACAAGTGCACATACATCGCAGCGATCCTTTACGAGATGACATTTTGGGGTTTCTTCGAGGAAGAGGTACAGACTGCAGCTGATGAATATGCGGGTAGATCCGATCAGACCGATTACGACTTGAAATCGCTTTTCAAGAAAGATTTTGAAGAGAAGTATACCGATTCATGGAATGATTTCATCAAAAATTTAGATACAACTTTTGAAAAAGTTGAAGATGCAGAAGAGGAGGATAAATCAACGAGGTCTAAGAACAATATAATAAAAAAAATTCTCGATTACCGAGAGATGAAAAAGACTTACGCAGATTTGTCACAAAACACAGGCGAAACATAAAGATTAAACGATGGGAAGTGCTTAATCATGTCGATTTGGATCTCAGGTGATACTCACGGCTACTATGACGAACTAATGGCGAGGCTGGCTCGCAGCGGAGCTCAGCCGGGCGACACTATAATAGTAACAGGCGATTTTGGATTTGTTTGGCGACACCCCGAAATTCGTGCGGCATTCTTCAAGCTTAGGAAGGAAAACTATCGTTTTCTTTTTGTGGACGGTAACCACGAGGGCTTTGAAATGCTGGCAGGATTCCCATTGAGCGACTTCTGCGGAGGAAAGGCACAGATCATTGAGCCGAACATAGTTCACTTGATGCGAGGAGAGTATTACAATATAGAAGGCAGGAGCATCTTTACGTTCGGTGGAGCTTACAGTCACGATAGAGCTATGAGGCAGATCGGATATTCGTGGTTCAAGGAGGAACTTCCGTCAGCGGAGGAATACCTGCACGGCGAAGAAACTCTTGCGGCGCACGATTATAAAGTCGACTATATTATTACACATACTGCTCCTTATTCAATCCTACGTGCAATGCAGTTTGATATCGCTGACGAAGAGTTGCAGCTTAATAGCTATCTTGATAAAGTCAAAGACACGATCAATTTCAAGCACTGGTTCTTTGGACATTATCATCAGAATAAAACCATACTCGGAAAATATACATGCCTGCTTGATGATATAATAAAGCTTCCCGAATAAACAATGATCCTCATACTCGTTTACTCACAAGTATGAGGATTTTTTCATATTAATTCACATGGTATATTGTTCTTTTTAGCATATTCTTCTGCATACGAACCAATGCGACATTTAATTGTAAGGTTATTACAGTTCTTGAAAGCATTATAGCCTATTTTCGTCATGCTGCAATGTATCGTAACAGATGTTAGGCAAGTGCAATTTTCGAAAGCATAATCGTATATGTCAGTTACTGCATGGTATGAACACAGATGTTAAGTTGGTACAGTTCTTAAAGGCACGGTGTAATATCGCGGTCACACTTTTAGGTATAATTACAGATGATAAGCTTTTGCAGTTATCAAAAGCATTCATTCCGATTTCTGTCACATTGCTAGGAATAATGACCGATAAAAGACTTGTACAACCAGAGAAAACACCCCAGCCTATCATTGTCACATTATCTGATATCTTAACTGACGTCAGCCTCTTACAGTTAGAAAAAGCAAATTGTCCTATTGTCCTCACGCCATTAGGTATTGTAAAAGAACTCAGGCTTTCACAACCAGAGAAAGCGCTATAACCTATTTTCGTTAATCTATCAGGTATCGTTATTGAGATCAGACTTTTGCAGTTACAAAAAGCTTCATCATTTATTGTAATTGTGCCGTTGGGTAAAATGACCGAAATCAAACTCATGCAGCCAAAAAAAGCACTCTCACCTATTTCCATCACGCTGTTTGGGATAGATATGCTTTTCTTTCTTCCGGGACAGCAAATCAATGTGGATTTGGTCTTGTTATACAACACTCCATCATAGGAACTGTAATTTGGGTTGTTTTTATCAACATTTATTCTTTCGAGACTTGTACATCCCCTGAAAGCTCCATTTCCTATCTCGGTCACTTTTTGATGTATGGTGATCAATGTCATATTCGTGCATCCACCAAAAGCTCGTACACCTATTGTTGCCACGCTTTCTGGTATTGTTATTGATTTTAGACTTTCGCAATCCCCGAATGCTGAATCTCCGATTCTCGTCACTCCGTTTGGTATTGTAACAGACGTTAAACTTGTACAGTCGCCGAAAACTCCACTAACAATTTCAGTCACGCTGCTGGGTAAAGTGACCGAAATAAGACTTGTACAACCTAAGAAAGCCATCTTACCTATGCTGATGACACTATCAGGTATCATGGCAGTTGTTAGACTTACGCAATAATTGAAAGCAAATTCACCTATTTCTTGAACACTGTTCGGAATTTCAATACAATTTAATCTGCTAAAAGCAAATGCTCCTTCTTTGATATATTTGACCTTATCAGATAGTACTATTTCACTAAGGTCAAAACATTTATAATAAGCCTGTTTTCCTATAGCAATGCATTTTTCAGGTATGTTTATTCGTTTGAGCATTCTACTTTCCCTAAACGCCTCATCTCCAATGAATTCAACACTTTTTTTCGGGAGATCGACTGTTTGCAAACTAGCACACCCATAAAATGCGCCGCTTTGAATTACCTTACAGCCTTCTTTTATTGTGACCTCTCGAAGATGAGTGCAGCCCTTAAATGCATTATACCCTATTTCTTTTACACTTGAAGGTATCATAACACTCTCCAGGCTTGTGCAGCCTTCAAATGCGCTGTCCATAATCAACTCCAGTTTTTTGCCAAACTCAATAGATTCAAGATTTTCGCAATTACAGAACGCATAATAATCAATCATTGTCACACTATCTGATAGCTTTATCGAGGTAATGCTCTTACAGTTTTCAAAGGCTTCTTTGCCTATTATTCTTACGCTTTTGGGGATAACTACTTCTAATCCTTCACCATGATATTTAACTAAAACACCATCTTTATCAATTTCAAAGTGATCCTGTATACTCATAGCTGCACCTCCGTTCATTTTAAGTATACCACAATTCCCAATTATTTTCAATATCTCCGATCTTAAAACATAAATTTGTACATAGGAACAAAAGTGGGGAAAAGAGAGTAGAATATAAGCCAACTATATCCCAGAAAGGCATAACATCTTTTTTTCAATCACTCTATACACTCTGCAGTAAAAGTGCTATTTTTTAGTTAGAAAAAAATGAACATATCAGGACCACACAACTTATTTGAAAAATCAGAAAAATATCTTCTTTTTAAAAATTGCGGACCATACCGAAATATGCTACTATTTAGTTACAGAAGAAAACACACAGACACAAATAATTATAACACACAAGAAAGGAGGCATAAAAATGGATTCAATCGTGTACAAACCGATTCGGCTGATAGCTGAAGAGTTTGAGAAATCCGAAATTAAGTATCTGGTGCTGTTCAACGAGGAAGAGAAAGTTGAGATACTCAAGACGGTCATAGCGATCGACGGTGGACCAAAGGCAGATGTTTGCTTTATCAGCAATGATGACAATAACGATCTCATTGTTCGTATCGCAGGACTGATAACATCTGTTCCTGATGAAAAGAAAGAGCATCTGCTCAAAGCATTCAATATTATCCACCTTGAAACGCGGTATCTAACATTCTCGCTGTCTGTAAACGGAGATATAAATGTTGGATACGATTTCCCGGCGTTTATATCAGATGATTCTATTGGTAAATCAGCAGTTGAGGTTCTGGTTCGTCTGAATCAGATACTCAATCAGAAATACAGTATCATTGCTAAATGCTTGTACAGCAGTGATTCGATCAACAGCACAGCAAATGACTCGCAAGAATAATAAATAAGGTTTGACTCGGAGGTGAAAGAATGAACAGATTTACAGGCCATGATCAACGTTGTTTTATTTACGATGGTAAGTTTTATGAAACATTGATCACTTTTGACTGCTGCTACAATTCCAAAAGCATAATCATATACACAGACAACACTTATGATGCTGGAAGAATAAATGTCTACGCATCGTATTATACAAAGAATGGTCAAGAGATCATTATTAATGATATAGACAATGACAAAGATTATAATACAGTTGTTTCTGTTCTGGACAAAGTCCAAGAAACAATAAGACAAGGCTACAATACAGACGATGTAACTGACATCGTTTCTGAATACTTCAATTCAAAGGAGGAGTTATAACAATGGCAGTGGAAGTTCTTGATAAGCTTGAAAAGGCATTGAGCTGTGGACTGAAACCGGACGAGGATCCGATAACCAAAGCCGGGATACCACTGTATTACGGAGAGAAATACAAGTTTGTTCTTGATTCAGTTACGAACACTTGCGTGGTTGGCAACACAGGATGCGGTAAGACAACCGGTCTCATAATACCTGCACTTCACGAGGTGATAAATAAGGGTGAATCAGCTATTGTGATGGATCCTAAAGGAGATATTCTGGATCATATCCGCTCGGAAATAGATAAAACGAAGTACAACCTTTATCAGTTCGATTTGATTGAGCCTTCCTCATCACCATCTGGATATAACCCGATCAAACCGATTTTTGATCTTTACAGATCTGATAAAATCACAGATAGAGACTATGCATTCCAGATGCTTGATGACATCTGGAGCAGTGTTTATTCGGTTGAACCAAATACGGATCCGTTCTGGTGTCACAGCGCAAAAAATGTTGCCAAGAGCGTCACGCTCTCACTGTTTCGATTTGCCGAGAACTGCGAGATCAATCTTTTCTCTGTTTCAAAAATGATAATTGATCTTGAAAATAAGATATCTAGCAGTACTGAGGGCAAGCTCCTTTACGAAACGTTGCCTGATGATAGCATCGAAAAGACATTTCTGGCTGGATTTGCCGGCGCAGCAAATGAAACGAGGATGAGTACATATAGTGTTGCTTGCCACGAGGTTTACCCGTTTTTCGAAAGCGAAGGCACGAAACGATTCCTTTGTAGAAATGACTTTGACTTGTTAAAAATAGATTTTAACAAGCCAACTCTGATATTCATTTCGCTTCCTGTTGAATCTGACCGTTCCGACAAACTGGCATCAATCATCATTTCACAGCTTATCCGCCATCTGTTCCATACAGCAACAATGCGTGGCGGAAAGCTCCCTCTCCCATGGACAATGTTTCTTGATGAGGTCGGAATACTTTCAAATGCATTCCCTTCTCTTGACAGGTATATGTCAACAGGGCGCTCGCATAATATCAAGACTATACTCGCATTACAGTCGCTTGAACAATTCAAAGCAGTATTCGGCGACCATAAAGCTGCTGGCATCTGGGGAACGATCAACTGTGTAATCGGTTTCAGTTCTAACGATTTCATCACCATGGAAGAACTTTCTTTGCGAACAGGCAAAACCGTATTTTCACTCCCCAATGCCTCCTTCCTTCAACCGAACATCGCTGCTAATGCACTTCAGGACATGCCTGTAGGTAAAGCAATAGCAATCTGGGGTAACCAGAAATGGCTTGTTAATCTCAGACCATATCCTGATAATAACAAAGTATCAGACAGATTGACAAGGAAGCCTGTTGATGTAGACGTACATTGCTTTGATATGTACTCTCTGCTTGAGGATGCCCTCAAAGTAAAGATGGAAAAGAACATAGCAAATATGCCAAGACTTTTCCCTAAATACCGTCCTAAAGACGACGATGACATTTTTGATGATGACGAATACGATGATGATATTGACACAGCGTCATCTGATGATGAAGCTGACGAACCAGAAGAACTGACAAGCGGCACCGAAGAAATCAGCGAAGAACTGAAGGCACTTATTGATGACAAATCATTCAGCGACCTTTCGGATATATTCTCATGTGCTAACACAGGGTTCTATTGGTTAAATCTGGCAGCAAGAATAAAAAAACAGACAGGTTCTTCCCTTGATATAATAAAAGACACATTGAAGAGCGTGTCAATAAGGCAGCTTATCAATAACAGAGAAAGATCCTTCAGCCACCATTTGCGTATATCAAACATAGGAGATTCTTTTTTCATTGATTCACTTACAGGAGAACTGTCAAAGGGGTTTCCAGAAATATGCGAATATGCATGGTGCGCTATCTTGTCCAATCTTCCTTACACCGTTTCATTTCGCACCAAAGCTCAGCTTGACACTATCAAAAAGGTGATAGAGCACGGTGGCGGGAAAAGTGAAGTCATAGATGATGACTTGTACTATGAAGCATACGATGCACATCATTGTGACAGCGACGACTTCTATACAGAATCTGCACTAACTTCAATTCGTCATAATCACAATATGCGTCACGCCTTCAAAAATCATGTTACAATCACAACATGTCAACATATTGCTGAAACCGCACGTGAGATAGCGTCTATCTGTCCTGAATGGGACGCTTTCACACTGCGCTCGATCATGCGTGACAGACTGCCGTTCACGTTGAACTGCGAGACCAAAGCCCAGGCAGACAAGATAGTTTCTATCATCTGCAAGCATAATAACGGCGATGCTGTACTGCACATTTGACGAATAATAGCTGTCCGGCAGGCTTGACATCGAGGTGGAGGGTGTACTCTCTGCTGCTGGCTCAAGCCTATCAGACAGGACAGCATTCTAAAGGAGTTGACTGCTATGCTAATTTTTGCAAACTACGGATTTGAGTTTCCCGAAACGCAAAAAGCACTCTGCGAAGCAATACCGACAACATGCGGTAAAATGCTTATTATCTCTTTTGCTGGCACGTTGTGTGACGCAGAGGCCGAAAAGCAAGGTGCGGTAAACTGCGGGTTTTCGGAGGATAACATCTTTATACTCAATGGGCACAATCTATGCAAACTTATGCAAAAAGATTACCAATACATACTCGTAACGGGAGGAAACACATTCAAGTTGCTCTATTATGTTCACCTTTATCAGCTTGACAGTTTTATAATGCAGCAGATATCAAAAGGCTGCACATATATTGGAATTTCGGCAGGCGCATATCTTGCCTGCAAGGACATTGAGTATGTTAAACTATTCGATGACAACAACCATATCCAAGTCGGTGATTTCACTGCACTTGGTCTGACTGATAAGTTCGTTCTGTGTCATTACGATATAAGGGGTGCAGCAGACAAGTATGCAGTGAGACAATTCATCGGATACGACAGCGATCTTGTTTGCATAAACGGGAATGATATAATCACATTTGAGTATAATAATGAAGGAGATGTGCATAATGATGTTTGATAATTTCTTGATAGAAGATGGCGAACTGGTCAGATACACTCAGAAGATAAATGAGACAGACGTTATCGTACCCGACTCAGTAATTGAGATAAAGGCAGGCGCTTTCAAGGATTGCTTCTGGATCCGCTCCGTAACGCTGCCAAAAGGAGTCATGATGATTGGAGAAGAAGCCTTTGCCGGCTGCAAAAACCTGCACAGCATCTATCTCCCCAAGAGCATGATTTTTATTGACGTTGCTGCTTTTGAAAACTGCATTCGTCTGAAAAGCATCACGCTGCCAAAAGGCATTAATATCATCAGCGAAAGGACATTCTCCGGCTGCACAGCGCTTGAAGATGTTCAAATCAACTTTGGAGTTGAATACATAGGCGAGAATGCGTTTGAAAACTGTACTTCACTGAAGCGTATCAGAATTCCTGCAACCCTACGGCTGATGGCTGACGGAAACGATGTTTTCAAAGGCTGTACTAATCTTGAATCGGTGAGTCTTGTGTATCCGAACAACGATAATATATCGTACAATAAGCCATTGCCCACCACTTACTACACTTATGACGGTGCTCTGTACTCTCTCGAAAACAATGAGAAAGAGCTGATTTTTGTTCCTTCTGCGAAACAAAAGATCAATCTGCACAAGGATACCGTCAAAATAGGTGCAAAAGCATTTGAAAACTCAAATGTAAGCAGCTTGTTCATCCCTTCATCAATCATAGCTATAGAGGATGATTTCACAACTGCAAGCAAGCTTTCATGTTTCTCTGTCGACCCCAAAAACACATGTTACAGTTGCTTTGATGACGCATTGTACACCAAGGACACAGACAGGATCCTGCGCTGCCCACCCGGCAAAAACAAGATTGAGTTTGCCGACAGCACTGTTTCCATATCGGATAATGCATTTGAAAATTGCATTGAGCTTACATGTATACACTTCCCTGATACGGTAAGACATATCGGAGCCAACGCTTTCAAAGGCTGCATCAATCTGAAGATTATTGAGTCTTCATCTTCACTTTCAAATATTGAAGAATACAGTTTCAATGATACTCAGTGGTTCAAAGAACTCCAGCAGGAAGATCCTCTGGTGTCTATCAACAATATCCTTCTTGACGCAAGCAACGCAAGCGGAGATGTTACAGTCCCTGATGGTATTAAAACGATCTCGCCATATGCTTTTGCAGATAACAAAAACATCACCTCCGTAACACTCCCGTCATCTCTCGGATGGATCCGTAAGTTCGCTTTTTCTAATTGCAAGAATCTCACCTCAATCATTATAAAATCTGTAATTCGCATCGAAGATAATGCATTTGAAAAATGTAGTATACAAACGCTCGATTTACCTCCAGAAGCAGAGAACTTAGATCCCATGTGCTTTTGCGGTGCAAAAAAGCTTAAATCAATAAACATCAGCCCTAAGAATAAACAATTTAGCTCTGACAGAGGAATGATTTATTCAAAGGATATGAAAAAGCTCTGTTTTTGTCCTAATAAAACAGAGGTTATCATTCCCGAGGGTACACAGACTGTTTCAGAGTTTGCCTTCTGCGAAAACGGTTCACCCAAACGCCTAACGCTTCCATGCAGCCTGCGTATGAATAATAGAGAAGAACAAGCATTTATGGGAACGTTATCAATCAACGTTGATCTCGATGATGTAGCTATATTCTGCACTAAGGATACAAGCGCATGTGAATACCTTGAACAAGAGGATATCATTTACCAGCTTATATAATAGCACAACAGCCCTTGAGGATTTCTCAAGGGCTTTTATCATCAGGTCAAGGAATTAACAGTATCGTAAATTCCTTTTTTCTTTAACAGATACTCGATGTCTTTTTTTGCGTTTCCAGAAGCCTGCTGCAAAACATATCTTATTATATTATCATACTCTCTCCAGCCGTCATCATATGTTATTCTTCTGATAAAATCCACCGAATTATCGTCTTTCCTTATGTAACCGTCAAAATCAGTGGTTATTTTTGATTTTATTGCTTTTGCAGTAAGCAGTTCCTGCAAAGAGAGATGTTCAAAGCGGTATTCGTCACTGTGATCAAGACTGACCTGCGTTAATACAGACATGTTATTCACAAGCGTATCCAGTACCTCTTCAACTTTTCTATTTGTCACGTCTGGTTGATTTATGTATGAACTTATGACTTCCTCTGTAAGCGTGCTCTCTTCTATTGATACATATCTTTTATGCGGACAGCAGCTCATCCAATATGCCATATATTGAATGAGTTTATCATAGAATTCGTCATTACCCGATATTCTACGCATCTTTAGTTTAATATAATCTTCGTAATACTGCTTTATGTTGCGTGGAAGCCCATCGTAGTTTTCCTCCCGCATTTTAAGCATATTGGACAAATGCATCGGAATACGGACCAACGATCGGATACTATCATCACTTTTTTTGTTGAAGTAATCTATGATCTCCTTTGCCTCTGCCTCAGCTTCAGCATCCCCGATTGCTTCACCTATGATGTTCCTATAGAGCAGAATCCACTTAATGCAATAGCTGAATATCGCACTGTCATTCAGTTTTTTTATAAAGTGATACTTAGTGTTTTCCGGATCTGCAAGCTCTTGTTTGCTGTACTGCCTGAGTCTTGAGGTGATAATGAAGCCCAGAGCTTTGTTTTTGTTAAGAAAGACATTAAGCGACTTTGCAATAAGCTTTCTGGCATCTTCCGAAATCTCATCGAGGCCGTCGATTATCAGGACGCCATTATCTGTGTGTTCTTTGATTATTTTCTTAAAGCTTTCTTCGTCTATTTCGATTACTTGCATTTTATACGCCAGTCTGACAAAATCTTCATCATTATCCTCTGATTCATTAAGCCGATCACACTGAAGATACAACGGAAACAAATTGAGGTCTTGTGTATCAGCTAGGTAAAAAGCAAGTTTTTTAGTAAACAGAGTTTTACTGCATCCGGGAGGTGCAAAGATCATTTTTCTCAGCGGACATGATGCAAAGAAACCGCTGTCGTCTTTTGTAAGAATTTTATTATTGGAATCATCACCCGTTCGTATAATTCGAAATTTGTTATCTATTTTTTCTTCTTCATCGTATTTACCAAGAAGCACATCAAGGTTGTCAAACGGTAAAGACAGTTCAATAGGATAATACATTTTTTGCCGCAATTGCAAAATTGCATCATCAAGCTCGGAGCGCCTTTTATCTCTTGTATCTATACTTAAAAAATTATTTATTATCCGTTTAAGGTATTCATTATCCGTCATATTATACTGCCTTTCCTCAATTTCATACAGACTGCTGCAAAAACTGTATAAGTCCCTTCTCACACAGTTCGTCATAAAATACCCTGTATTTTGCTCGGTTATTGCATTCTTCTACTCTTTCCCCGTTGACATCAATTATTTTAGCATTCTGATTAATAAATCTAAGCATGAGCAATATGCTTTCTTTTTCTTTTTCTTTATCTGTATCGTCTTTATCATAAACTATATCATCATAAGAATTTGCATAAGATTCAAGGCAGCAGATGAGTATGATGCGTCCGATACTGATTATTAATTTCTTATCAAGTGTTATAGTAAGATCGAGCAGATATCTTATTATAATTTTGATCACTGATCGGAAAATGCTTCTTTCATATATTTCATCCCATCCGACAAGCATCATAATGAAAATGTCTTCCCAACGGGTATGCTTACGAAGCTCATCAAGCTGTTCCCTTATCTTTGTGCCCGCATCGTTTTCACCATTGTTGTCAACGAGATATTGAAATCCAAGCAATGCCCACTCTGCAGCAAGAAACAATTCTAATGTTTCAGACTGCCAATGATATTTTTGTGTTTCCTCATCAAATACTATAAGACCAACTTTGGTGTTGATTTCCAGCAAAGAATCTGACCATACATTCTTATCTTTCTGAGTTAGTTCGATTTTATCACTGACCGATTGATATGCGTTAATGTATAATGTGCTCAATTTTGCCCAATCAAAAGCGTTTATATCTTTCGTTATACAATTATATGCCAGACAGGACAGTACCCTTCGTATATCCTTATCGGGAATCTTAAGTTGTCCTTGAAGTCTGCTGTGCATCTTCTTTTTTATAAGATAATCAACTATACTGCTTATTATTTCATTCTGTTTAGGAGGCTTATCTACTGTCAGCTTTTGAACTGTCACGGCCAGCAGGGACGGATTACCGGACAGATCAGAGAAATAGTGGCTTTCGTCAATTGTAGATCTGATCCTTTCCAAACGCTTATCCACATCAACTTCATCCGACAACACTCTCACCCACTTGTCAATAATCTCTTCTTTCTGCTCTTTACTCAGCTCTTTGATAGTTACCCTTTGCTGTATCTTTTTTAAGAAAGCACCGGCATCGTATTCATTTTCATAAGCTGCAAGATCTATCGGACGAGTTGAAACGATGTAGTTAATATTCTGATATTCACCTATGAAGGCATCAATAAGTTCTGACAGCCTTTGTCTTTGTTCAAAATCATTCACTTCGTCCAAGCCGTCGATTATTAACATCACTCGCCTGCCTTCATCGCTTTCAGCATACTGTCTTATCAGTTCATCATACTCACTTCCTACAGCCAGCTGCATAAGATCTTTGACCTCTGTTCTTCGATTGATCGTAAGAGAATTAATATAAATAGGAAAATAGTTTTGAAACTCTATATCTGCCCAGCTTTCTCTGATTTTCTTCTCTAATTCATCAAGCTTATTTTTCTCAGTTGTTATTCGTTCATCAATAATATGATTACGGAGCATGAGCGTAACGATCGCACGGTAGAATGTTGTCTTTCCGTATCCAATGGGTGCATCAACCATGCATCGAACCCTACCATCATCCTTTAATTTAATTTTGCTCAATGTCGGCAGAACATAATAGTCACTGATGATCGTATCTGCCGCTGCAAGGAGTTCATTTTTCTTCGCAACATCTTTCAAAAGCTTCTCACGGTATTTATAATTAACTGTGCCTTCTCCTTCAACATGATCAATGAGGGCTTTTATGATTCTTTCCTTTTCTTTATCTGCCATATCATCTTTTATGCAAAATGCAGTAAGCAGCAGACACATATACATTTCAGCGTCACTGAAGAACAATTCGGCAGGCTCTTTGATCCCCATTTTTTTGATCAGTTCTGTTGTTTTTCCTTTTATTGTATCGATCAACTTGGTAGGAACATCTTTAACGCCTTCGCCCCGTTTTTTCCAAACACATTTTATTCCGCCCGAACAAACATACATAGCAAGAGCAATGCTGAAAAAGACTTTAAACCAATGATAACCATCTTTGCCCCAATAGCCGACCCAACTATCCTTCCCGTATGGATGGTCTCCTGAGGTTTCCTTGCTGTTACCATCACTCCAAAAGAGCCAGTCACCGTCAGGACCTGTTAAACCGCTGTTTCCGAATGTTGTAATTCTATTCTGTCCTAAACTTATTTTAGCATCATCCATGTAATCAGAAGCTTTATCTGCCAGATTTAAATATTGCTTTACCACTTTTTCATCGTATTTTTGGATTTTCCACTCATCAATATTAAAGAGCTCTGTAGTAAAGGTGATACGCTTATATTGATCATTATTCTCTTTTTTATATGCTGTTGGTATATGGTTGTCTCTTTTTGCCGATGTATCCAACTGGCAAAATTCATCGTCTTTTCTCAACTCCTCATCATAATCAATTCGTGCTTTACACTTAAACTGTTCTGCTATGTAAAGCATACATTCAAGGATATTGCCCTTTATATCCTCAAGCTCATCCATAAACTCCATTCCCGGATTCTGTCTCTTTAGTTTTGTTTCGTTGTTTTCTTTATTCTGACTTCTTTTTGCCATCTTTATACCCTCCCAATTATTTCTTGATTTTTGTGGGAATTATATCCCACTGGTTGTATTTTACACAATAATTATACAATATCACTACAAAATTGTCAACAGTCTTCAATAATTTGTTGATTTTTCACCAAAACAAAACGCGACATGCATTTCTGCCATTTGTCAGCAGCAATGGTATTGTCATTATGTATTATGCATAACATCAGTATATCCCTTACTACATTTTTATATTAACATATCCGTGCATAAAAGGAAACAAATATAATTTTAATATTTTTGCTGAGTTTCTAACAAAAATGCTCTCAAACGATTTGTAACATTAAAACCGGGTAACCATAGATTCTATCTTTAGTAGCATCTCATATTAATCATTTTTATGACAAACGGGAACAGTCAATGGTAAACTGCTCCCGTTCGTTACAACAATTGTATATTATGATTCATTCATGACATTTCTCTTATAGATCTTTAAGGACTTGTGCTAACTTTTCCAAATTATATGCTCCATCAATTGCATTCTGATCGAAAGTCATAAAATAGCGGTATTCTCTGCCCGCCTGATTTGCCCATGTCTGACCAAGTTTCAACTTTGTTCGACTGTCTCCATTGTCACGGTCATCGCCCTTTGCTTCAACAAGGACTATCTTACCAGACTTCATCATCACTATAAAATCGGGGTAATGGTTTATAAAGCCATTGATATGAAAGCCTTTTTTCTCAATGATCCTATGCCACCACAGAACACCGTCACAACCTGCTATCACATCAAGTGTGCGCCGTTCAAAGCCGTTCATCTTATCCCATTCTGCTTCATACAGAGATTTTGGAACTTTATCCGTAGATTCGGACGGAGTTATCACCATAGGAAAAGTATATGTAGCATCGGTAAATACACGGTCACGCTCAATAAGATCGTAGAAACGCTTCTCCATATAATCCTCTCGCAGCGACTTGATTTTCTCCTTGATTCGGCTAGCATAGGTGAACAAGGATGTTTCAAGTGCGGCCAGCTCATCTTCTTTCATATTTGCAACAATACGACGTACATAGTCTTCAATCTCCGAAGTGCTGAAAACATTATCCTGATTGATTATGTGGCAAATATGATTTGTGCAGCTTTGTATTTTTTCTTCAGGAGCCATTTTCGCAAATAGGTTACGTAGATATTCATTCTCGGAACTTGACAATTTCTTATACTTCGGAACAGCCTCGCCCTGACTCTCTATATCTATTTCAAACGCTTCGCCTGTGGATAAACTAAAGCTAACAGAGGCATCTTGTTCGCTCAAAGAGAAGCCTTTTAAAAGACTTTCCTTTGTAAGCAAAGCTGTCTCTCCACCGAAAAGATCGGGAATAGACTCCATACAAAATTGCGGAATTCTAAGCTCATGGACATTTTCAGCGAACTGTTCCTGAACACGATATTGGTTTAGCATTTCTCCAAGTTCACCACCAATCCATACACTTTCTTCCTGTGTTTCTTCTTCGTATTGTTCCGCTGTTTCCTCAGCCTGCGAGATCATTTCCTCAACAGACGGTGGAGCTGTTTTTACAGCTTCCGAGTACGGCGCAGGCTCGACAGGCGTATGAATATCCGAGAAATCACCTTCTGTTTCCGCTTCCGGTGTAGGTTCGGGAGTAAACCGCATTGTGGTCTGCTCGGGCTGAGGTTCTGGAACAGGCTGCTCTGTTTCGGTTATAGGGAGAGTATCGGCAGTACGGTAGTCCTTGCGTGAAAATCCTGCATTATTCAAACCTGCAACTATGCTGTCAAGGGTATCGTGGAACGCATTGGAACAAGTCAGCACAAAAGAGCTATTCAGCAGCTTCGCACCATGTTTACGGGCATAAGGCTGACGTAGTATTCTGCCAAGAATCTGCTCCACATCGACCTTTGAGGTTTTATTGGCAAGGCTGGCGAGGATATACGCAAACGGACAATCCCAACCCTCTTTCAGAGCATTGACCGTGATGATATAGCGGATAGGACAATCACGGCTCATAAGGTCCGTTTTGCCGAGATCATTGACCTTAGATGTCTTTATCGCTATCTGATTTTCGGGGATACCTCTGCCGAGAAGTATCTCCTTGACCTTATCGAACGTGTCATTATCGTTATTATTCTTCGGCTGTGCCTGGAAAAGCACGATAGGACGAATATACTTGCCTGTGCGTTCTTCTTCCTCAATAGCCTGCTGTTCAAGTATTCCACGCAGATGAATTGCATCGTCAATAACGCTGTCTCTGGAGGTGCGGTTATACACGATAACAGGCAGTTTGACCATATTTTCCTTTTTGAGCTTTCGGGCATCAACATACGAAATAATATTGCTGTTCTTGCGAGGGGTAGCCGTCAGGTCAAGTACGAATGACGGATTGAGGTTATTCAGCATTTCCACGCTGAGGTCTGAGCCTGCGTTGTGGCTTTCATCCACAATTACAACGGGTGAAAGGTGGCGCAGAGCTTGTATCAATGCTGTATCAGGTGTATTCTCAAGCAATTCTGACTCGTCTTTGAAGTAGTCGGCAAAGTTTTTGAGATTTCCGTTTTCCTGATAGACCTTGCGGACATCTTTCTTCTTGCTGTCGATACGAAGTGAACCATAGCTAAGAATGCAGACAGTAAGCTGTTCGTGGACGGTATCGGGAGTGAAGTTCTGACCGTTCAATAGCATTTCCTTTGTGAACACGCCCACTCTGCCGCCAAAGTCCGCATTTAACCGCCTTGTGTATGGGTGATTGGGGTTCATAAGATTAGTAGTGGTCTGTACCAAAATAGGATCGGAGGGAACGAGCCACACAACCATTTTCGGCTTACCCTGCGGCAATGCGTCAAAGATACGGCGGACGGCTGCACAAGCCATAAAGGTCTTACCGCCGCCTGTCGGCACTTTCATACAAACATGGGGTACGCCCTTGATGCTGTTGCGGTAGCCCGGAACACTGCCAGAACCAAGACCAACAGCAACGTCCTGATCGTTCCAATATTTGAGCCAAGCCTTGTCAAGATTTCCTGTTTCATTCAGCGCAGACAGATATGCGGACAGATTGCCCATGACTTCACGCTGATAGCTGTTCAATTCCATAGTCTGCACCTCACATTCTTGTAATGTCACGGGGGATCTTCTTGAAAGTGATATGGAACTTTTCAAGTTCCTCTTCACTCAAAATGCACCTGTCGGCATAGATCACATAGCTTTCGGCTTTTGTCATTACCGTGTGCAGGAACTCCCTGTCAAGTGTCGTGACTTCGTTCTTATCGTAATAGAAATAGTATGCCGTTTCAAAGTATTCACCAAGGAAATACGGCTCGTCCGCCTTGTCGGTGACAGCCTGCTTTGTTTCGGTGAAATAGACATAGCTGCGTATCTTATCAAGCGGAACATTCTCGTTGAGGTACTCACCGTCAAGGAGCGTTTCGCCCAGCTCATAGAACGTAAAGCCGCCGCCTGTTCCCTCGACTGCCTTTTTGCCCTCACCATAGCCGTCAATGACACGCTTTACACGCTCTGCGGTGATTGTTTCGGCATAATCGCACATCTCTATAAGGATAAACTTGCGATTTCCACCGTCCGCTCTGTTCATATTGAGGACAGCATGAGCAGTGGTGCCTGAACCAGCGAACGAGTCAAGAACAACATCGTCTTTTTTACAATAGAAATTAAGAATGTATTGTAATAGCTCTACTGGTTTTGGAAAATCAAACTTCAAGCCCATATGCAACAGTTCGTTACTCATTGCTTGTGTGCTGCTTAAATTCGATAATACTGATAGGACATGGCTAATGTCATCACGTTTTTTCACCATTTCAATTGCGCCGGTTTTAGTAATCTCGAAAGTTGTGAGCTGCCCCTTTGAATCTAGCACCGGTTGAAAACCGTTTTCTATAAATGATAGCAATATTATCTTTGATGACCATCCGCTAGTAACTTCAACCGGATTACTTAATTTCCCTTTAGTAATTATGGCATCATTATTGTAATAAGGAAAAGCGTTGTTGCGTGCTTTTATTGTCACTTCTTCAACAGAAGATGGAAAACCTATCGGAAGCGTAATTGTTGACATTGGATTTTTGGGGCCGTTTTTTATAACCGTATTCCTTATTTCTGGATTGAAAACTTTGCTTTTATTCGAAATATTTGGATCAATCCCATTTGGCAACCCAACTAAATCAGGATTTTTAATATAGCATAAGATATACTCATGACAATTCTTCACTTTTGCTTGATTATCAAAATTGCCATCAGAGCGCCAAACTAGTTGTGCAATGAATGAACGTTTCCCAAAAATCTCATCACAAACAAAACGCAGTGTGTGAGCTTCATTATCATCTATACTTATAAATATAACACCGTCTTTGGCTAAAAGTTTTTCCAACAAGCGTAAACGAGGATACATCATACACAGCCATTTATCATGCCTTGAAAAATCCTCATATTCATCACCAACAGTATGATTAAGCCATTTTTGTATTCTTGGATCGTCAACACTATCAGAGTATACCCATGCTTTATTCTTCTCTGAGCTTTTAGCGGTATTATACGGCGGATCAATATAGATGCACCGAATCTTACCCTCATACTGCGGCAGAAGACTTTTCAGTGCTTCGAGGTTATCACCGTGGATAATCATGTTGCCGTTGGCTTCGCCGTATTCATATTGCGGATCAAGCACACGGTACGGCACGTCCATATGGTGGTTTATCACTTTATCTTTGCCTATCCAGTCGAGTGTCGGCATTTCGTTCACGCTCCTTTTTATTGCGGTTAATGCTTGACTATAATTATAGCATAGTTTAGGACTTTTTTCAACTGCATACAGCAAAAATGGGAACGAAACACCTAATTATTACTATCCTCGATTCAAAAAATTTCATCTGTTAGTTATAACATCGGACAAATATATAATATATCGCCTATGTCTACGCTCTGTTTTCCGTAAACTTTCTGTACGGCCTTTATGTGATTTTTGTTAACTCTTGAAGTGCTTTTTTATAACGAAGTAAAGCGTTTAATATCGTCTAACAAAAGGCATATTATCATTTTTTATCCGCATAAGTTTTCTGATATAATACAGATAATGATAAGATTGATAACTGGAGTTGACTGCGGCGAGCAGTTGCTCCACTATTTTTATTGCTGAGAAACTCATATAAGTTATGATGACTTCCAATTCAAATATGAGCCTGCACAAAGCCGCAGTTCCCTTTGGTGTTATGCTCACGCAGCATCACCAAGGGGAGATAGGCGTTTACTTTACGGTTTAAAACCTTCCGGGAACGCATATCAAATTCCTGAAGGCTCACGGCTTGCAGGGTGGCTGGGGCACACACGCTCTTGACGAATGTCTTTAACGTGTCAGTTTGAAAGGAGAGATTATATGTCAAAAATCAAGTCAATATCGTACCAGGTAAGGGGGATACTCAGCAGCAAAGTCCGCATCGGGCTTTCAAGAAAAGAGGTCAAGCGTCGCAACGGCGGGAAGTCACCGTACATCCACAGCTTTGACACATACAACACCTATGTCAGCAAGGCGACCGCTTTCGGTGAGTGGGCGAAGAAAACCTATGGAGAGCGAGAGGTCACAAAGATGCGCAGGTATGTCAAGCCGTACCTCGAGAGCCTCACCAAGGGACTTGTCGCCGTTCTCGATAAGAACATACGCACAGGCTCTTGCCAAGCTGTACGGCTGCGAGAGCACAGATTTCAAGTTCGATTTTGCACCAAGGACGAGAGCGATAATCAAGCGTTCCCGCAATGCTGTAAAGAATTATGATCACAAGCATTACAGGCACATCACCGGGTTCATCGACGCAACCGGGCTTCGTCGCCACGAGGTGCTTGCAATAAGGCGCAAGGAGATATACTTCCGTGATGGTGTGCTCTATGTGTCCGTGCGGCAGGGCAAGGGCGGCAAGCAGCGTGAGGTGCCGATACTTGTCGAGGACGAAGCTGCTGTACTCACTGCAAGGGACAGGGTGACAGGCGACGACGAAAAGCTGTTCAGAAAGAGCGAGATACCAACCCGTGTACCGTGCCACGCACACAGGGCAAGGTTTGCAGCGAAGCGGTATAAGAAGCTCGCACGGCCGATAGAAGATGTACCACGCAATGAGAGATATGTCTGTCGCAAGGATATGAAAGGCTTGGTGCTGGACAAGCTCGCAATGAATGCAGTCAGCAAACTGCTCGGACACAACAGAACAGGCATAATCGCAAGCAACTATTCTTATCAGATGGACTAACGAAAATGCCCTTCGCCGTTGTGACGAAGGGCTGTCAAGTAATTACTTGCCGCTGCGCAAGCGGTTTGTGCGGTAATTTTCCCGTTCAGATGCCATTCCTACCGCACGGGCACACGCACCTATGTGCGTCGTATTTTAGGCTCGGTCCCCGACCACGAGCGGGAGGTCGAACGACAGGATGACGTTGTCCTCTTGAGTACATTATACCACAAATAAAATCCCAATGTTTTTTCTATAATAGAATTTTTGAAAAAACTTTCCCTAATTTTATATACCATAAGGGACACTTTCTCAATATGACTTGTAAGGCGATAGCATTTTTGAAACCAGCGTTAACACAATGTTTACTCCCAATTTACCAAATTTGCAAAATTGCCTGATTTGTGCGTATTTACGCAGAAATCTCCATTTTAGCAGTCAAAAATTCTATTATAGAAAAAATTAAGCCAAATAATATATGCTATAATGAGTAAAAGAAAACAGTTTGAAACAGCCTATTGAAAAGAAAGGACGGTCAGTATGAACAGGAAGAAACCTAAAATGCAGCATTACTTTGTTCAGAGGGAAAGCACTGCGGAACAATCTATGGATGAGGAGCTGGAGGAGATGATAGAAGTGTTTGGTGATGTCAAGAGAATTTCGTTGTGGAACGAGCAAAGTGAGGGTGATGGTAAGCCTTATAGAGATGAGTCAGAATTGTTCTCCGGAGGGAGTGGTCAAAATGAGTGAAAATGAAAACGGAAAGGAGAAAGCTATGCCTACATCAAGCACTATTGACAAAGATGATGCATACGAAAGAAGGAGAAGAATCGAAGCAAAGGAAATTGAGGAGGAGTTGATCGAAATGAGTAATCTTGGTATGGCAGTTGAGCTTAACGGAGAAAAGCGTGGTATAGCTATCGGTAGGGAACAAGAAAAAGAGCAGCTATCGCTTGAACACATAAGAAATGTGACGCATAAACTCAATTTGACAACACAACAGGCAATGGATATCTTAAATATTCCAAAAGAAGAACAGGCACATTATACCTCTATACTTGATTCAGATGAGCATAATCAGGAGGATTGAAAAATATCCAGCAATAACGGAGAGGAGCGTATCAATACGTGCGAAGCAATTGAAAGAATTAGGAATGATGCAAGAGAAGAAGGACTAAAAGAAGGATTTTTAGTGGCGCTCGTTAGATTGGTTAAGGATGGAATTCTAACAATAGCTGATGCCGCTAAAAGAGCTAATATAACCGCTGCTGAATTTGAACAAAAAATGAGTATAAGGACTAATAATACAGAAGAAACCACATAAGTAAAACTGCTTTTGTAATTATGAAAAGATAATGATTTCCAAAAGGAGTCCAAATGATATATTATTGTATGAGTGACATTCATGGCTGCATTGGTGTTTTTGAAAAAGCCCTTGAACTTGTGCTGCCGCAGCTTGATAAGTGTGGCCAA